>Ga0102589_1001006_pt1 | contig 43942 bp, 37 predicted proteins | sample AraplaMF_Col_mLB_FD_76858 | JGI IMG/M metagenome (GOLD analysis project Ga0102589, IMG submission 76858) | Arabidopsis root microbial communities from the University of North Carolina, USA - plate scrape MF_Col_mLB | ecosystem: Host-associated > Plants > Roots > Endosphere | place: USA...
GTGGGCTCCATGCCCTGCGTGGCGTTCAGCACGTCCACCATCTTGTCCGAGTCGTACTCGTTCATCTGGCAGCCGTACGTTTTGACAAATACCTTCTTCATGGTGCCGGTCTCAGTGGTTTACCTGGGGGCATCAGGGGCACAACAGGTTGATTCAGAAAATGGGTCAGTGCGCGTCCTTCCACGCCTTCACTTCCGCATCGGTCAGCACCCATGCGGTCAGCAGCTGGCCATAGAGGTCGAGCTTGTATCGCACCGTGAGCTTCTTGCCTGCCACGGCGCTGGCATTCATCAGCATCGTCTCGGTGCTGAAGATGCGCAGCCCCGGGGCCACGCCCACGGTCTTGTCGTCCAGCCTGGCCTGGAGCGGTTCGCCGGCCGACGGCCGCGCCAGCTGCAGGCGCGCCATGGGCGCGTCGGCGGGAATCACGCGCACCGGCGCGCCGGCCAGCGCCGGCGTGGTGGCGCCGGTCTGCGTTGTCTGCTGGGTTTCCTGCGCGATGGCAGGGGCTAACGACAACAGCAGCACGGCGCCGCACACTCCGTGCAACGCGCGCGAAATCAGCCTGGACATGTTGGCTCCCGACAAAAAGTACACCGATCGTTCTTGGAATACCGCCGGCGCCAGCTGCCATGACCGTCGCAGCCACCGCAGCCACCGCAATCACCGAATGCGCAGGCAGGCGCAGGCAGGGTAACCGGCGATTTTACCCGTTTGTGCCGCCCGCAGGTTCGCCGCCACGGCCGGCTGTGGCGCAATCCTTACATCGCGGGGTCGGGCGGGTGGCTCAGAACAGGCAGGACGCTTCCTGCAGCACACGCTGCTTGGAAACGGTGCCCAGCAGCTCGCGGCTGGCGGTGTCGCGGACCAGCGGAATGCGGTTGATGCCGTGTTCCGAGAAGATCGACAGCGCGTCGCGCAGCCGGGAGTCGGGCGTCAGCGACGGAAAGGCCAGGTCGCCCAGCGACAGCAGCGCGGCGTCCGGCGCCTCGCGTTGCGCGCGCTGGATGGCGTGGATCGAAATCGCGCCCAGCAGCCGGCCCGTGGCATCCACCAGATAGAGATACCGCGTGCCGGTTTCCGCGAACCGGTCGGCCGCCTGCGCCACCGTGGCGCCCGGATCGATCACCGTATCGGTGGGGTCGCAGAGCCCGGCCAGCCGCAGGCCGCGCGCGCGCTCCACGGCGGCCGACGCCTGGGCCCGCTCCACCACCACGCTGTACAGCGAGAGCGTCTGGCAGCGCGATGCGGTGTAGTACGCGGCCACCGCGCCGATCATCAGCGGCAGCAGCAGCGTTGGCGCCAGCGTCATCTCGAACACCATCAGGATCGACATCAGCGGCGCCTGGCTGGTGGCCGCCAGGAACGCCGACATGCCCACCAGCGGCAGCAGCGGCGTGGCCGTGCCGCCGGGAATCAGCAGGGCAAGCAACTGGCCCAGCGCCGCCCCCACGAACATCGATGGCGTGAACACGCCGCCCACGGCGCCCGAACCCATGCTGATGACGGTGGCCGCGAGCTTGGCCAGCAGCACGCCCCACACCGCCACCGACAGCGGCTCGTTGCGCAGGATGGTCTGGATCGTGTAGTAGCCGTTGCCCACCACCTCGGGCACCACGGTGGCCAGCAGCCCCACCAGCAGGCCACCCAGCGCCAGGCGGGCCACGGGGCCGCCGGGCACGTGGCGGAACGTGTTGCGTGCCAGCGTGTTCGCGCGCATGAACACGGCGCCCGATACCCCCGCGATCACGCCAATGCCGGCGGCGGCCAGCAACAGGTGTGGCTGCTGCAGCAGTTCGGGGCCGATATGGAGCCCGGTATAGAGCGGTTCCAGGCCGCCGCGCGACTGGCTGACCATCGTGCCGGCCACCGAGGCCAGGAACAACGGCATCAGGCGCTGCACGGCGAGTGCGCCAAACACGACTTCGGCGACGAAAACAGCGGCCGACAACGGCGTGTGATACGCGGTAGCCAGCCCGGCCGCCGCGCCGCACGCGGTCAGCATGCGCCGCATGTTGCTGTCGCCGCCAGACTGGTCGGCGCGCGTGGACGGGAAGATCGAGCCGGTCAGCGCGGCCAGCTGGATCATCGCGCCTTCCTTGCCGACCGAGCTGCCGGACACGATCGAGCAGAACGAAGACAGCGCGCGCAGCAGCGTGATCCGGATCGGCAGCCGGCCCGTGCCGCGCGCCACGGCCTCCATGTATTCGCTGGGCAGCGTTTCGGTGCGCGCATAGCGCTGCGCCGCCACCAGCAGGGCGCCGGCCAGCGCGCCGCCCACGGCCGGCAGCACGATGCGCCAGCCGAGCGCCAGCCCGGCAAAGATCAGCACGATATCGGCATCCTTGCCGAACATGACCAGGCCGCTGGCTTCCAGCGCATCCTTGAACAGCGTGGTGACGATGCCGGCCAGGATCCCCACGGGGATGGCGGCAAACAGGGTGACTTCCTGGTCTTCGAGGAAACGGAACCGCATGGCGATGGGGGAGGGGGCGTCGGCGCCAGCACCGGCACCGGGTGGGCGCCATGATAGCGCAGCGCCACCCGCGCGCCGACATCCCCACGTCCGTTTCCACGGACTGGTACACTACGGGCCTTTCCAGCCAGGGAGCGGGGGCAATCGACCCGTCCCGCCGGCCCTGACCGTCAGACACCTTCAAACAAGTCGGACACGTCAGGTTCGGTTCTCTACCCGAGCCGTACCACGATTGGCGCACCTCTGTTGCGCGACGGGCGGCCGAAGCGTCAATTCATGTCTTTTTCCGAACTCGGCTTGTCCGACAAGCTGGTGCGTGCCGTGGCCGAACAGGGCTACACCACGCCGACCCCGATTCAGGCGCAAGCCATTCCCGCAATTCTGAAAGGTGGCGACCTCCTCGCCGGTGCCCAGACCGGCACTGGCAAGACCGCGGGCTTCACGCTGCCGATGCTGCAGTTGCTGTCCGACGCCGTGGCGCGGGATACCGCGCCGCGCGGACCCCGGCCGCACGTCCGGGCCCTGGTGCTGACGCCCACGCGCGAGCTGGCCGCCCAGGTCGAGGAGAGCGTGCGCAACTACGGCAAGTACCTGAAGCTGCGCTCGATGGTGATGTTTGGCGGCGTTGGCATCAACCCGCAGATCGAAGCCCTGAAGCGTGGCGTGGACATCGTGGTGGCCACGCCCGGCCGCCTGCTCGATCACGTGGCGCAGCGCACGATCGACCTGTCGCGCGTGGAACTGCTGGTGCTCGATGAAGCCGACCGCATGCTCGACATGGGCTTCATCCACGACATCCGCAAGATCCTGAACATCCTGCCGGCCAAGCGCCAGAACCTGCTGTTCTCGGCCACGTTCTCGGACGATATCCGCGCGCTGGCCGACCGCCTGCTGAACAACCCTGCGTCGATCGAGGTGGCCCGCCGCAACACCACGGCCGAGACCGTGGCGCAGCGCGTGTTCCCGGTGGACCGCGACCGCAAGCGCGAGCTGCTGGCCCACCTGGTGCGCCAGCACGACTGGCACCAGGTGCTGGTGTTCACGCGTACCAAGCACGGCGCCAACCGCCTGGCGGAACAGCTGACCAAGGATGGCTTGTCCGCACTGGCCATCCACGGCAACAAGAGCCAGTCTGCCCGTACGCGCGCGCTGACCGAATTCAAGGCCGGCACGCTGCGCCTGCTGATTGCAACCGACATCGCCGCGCGCGGTATCGACATCGACCAGCTGCCGCACGTGGTGAACTTCGACCTGCCCAACGTGCCAGAGGACTACGTGCACCGGATTGGCCGCACGGGCCGCGCCGGCGCCGAGGGCGAGGCTATCTCGCTGGTCTGCGTGGACGAGCACGCGCTGCTGCGCGATATCGAACGCCTGATCAAGCGCCAGATCGAGCAGGTGGTGCTGCCTGGGTTTGAAGTGGACCCAAGCATCGCGGCCGAGCCGATCCAGAAGGGCCGCCAGCAACGTGGCGGCGGTGGCGGCCAGGGCCGTGGCGCGCAACCGCGCGGCAATGGCAGCGGCAATGGCAATGGCGGCAACGGCGGCGGGGCCCGTGAGGGCGAGCGTCGCCAGCCGCGCGCACCGCAGGGTCAGCGCCAGGATGCGCCGCGTCAGCCGCGCGCCGCACAGGGCGCGCAGCCGGCACGTGGCGAAGGCCGTAACGGTCGTGGCAATGGCGTGGCCCAAGGCACCGGCAACGGCGCTGCCAAGGGCGCAGGCAACGGCGCGTCGCAAGGCAAGCCGGCCGGACAGCGTCCGCAAGATCCGCGTGCGCAGCAGGCCCGTCCGCAGCAGCCACGCACGCAGGCACCGCGTCCGGCACAGGATGCAGCGCCGGCACCGCAGTCGCGCAATCGCCGCCCCGCACCGCAGGCCGCGCTGCTGGGCGGCCGCAAGCCGGCTCCCTGACCGGCCCCGCACGATGACGCCGGATCCGCAACCGATCGCCGACGATGTCCCCTACGCGGGGCTGACGCCGGAATGCATGCTCGATGCGCTGGAAGCGGCCGGCTTCTATCCGGATGGCCGCCTGCTGGCGCTGAACAGCTACGAGAATCGCGTCTGGCAGGCGGGGATCGAGGATGCCGCGCCGGTCATCGTGAAGTTCTACCGGCCGGGTCGCTGGAGCGACGCGGCCATTCTGGAAGAGCACGCCTTCGTGCAGCAGCTGGCCGATGCGGAGATTCCCGCCGTGCCGGCGCTGACCGCAGCGGTTGGCGGACAGCCGCCGGGCACGCTGCTGTCGCACGCGGGATTCCGCTTCGCGGTCTTCCCGCGTTGCGGCGGCCGCGAGCCGGCACTCGACCAGGCGCAGACGCGTACCTGGCTGGGCCGTTTCATCGGCCGCATTCACGCCTGCGGCGCCGCCGCGCCCTACGTGGCACGTCCGACGCTCGACATCGATACCTTCGGCGTGGCCTCGCGCGATTACCTGGTAGCGCATGATTGCGTGCCCGCCGACCTGCTGGCGCCGTGGCGCGCCGGGGTGGACCTGGCGCTCGATGCCGTGCGCCGCTGCTACGAGCGCGCGGGCGACGTACGCATGCTGCGCCTGCATGGCGACTGCCATCGCGGCAACGTGCTGTGGATCGACGAAGCCGATGCGCGCGGCCGTGGTACGCCCGGCCCCCATTTCGTGGATTTCGACGACAGCCGCATGGGGCCTGCCGTGCAGGACTTGTGGATGCTGCTGGAGGGAGATCGCGCGGCGATGCAGGACCAACTGGCCGACATCGTGGCCGGCTACGAGGACTTCGCCGAATTCGATACGCGCGAGCTGTACCTCGTGGAGGCGCTACGCACGCTGCGCCTGTTGCACTACAGCGCCTGGCTGGCCAGCCGCTGGCGCGATCCCGCGTTTCCGGCCGCGTTTCCGTGGTTCGGCACCGCGCGCTACTGGCAGGACCGCATTCTCGAATTGCGCGAGCAGATCGCGCTGATGGACGAGCCGCCGCTCTGGGCGGCCTGATCCATTTACCTGAGCTGAAGCGCCCGGGAGGGCGCCGCGCAGTGTCAGCCGGCCGCCTTCGCCTTGGCAGCGTCGGCCTTCACCATCACCACCGGACAGTCGGCCTGCGCCAGCACGCGGCCAGCCACCGAACCCAGTACCGCATCGAAGAACGAACCCCGGCCGTGCGTGCCCATGACGATGGCATCGGCATTGACCGACTTCGCATAGCCCAGGATCTTCTCGGGCGGGTAGCCGTGCAGGGCATGGCGTTCGAACGGCACCTTCGCCGCCTCCAGGATGGCACAGACCGAAGCCATGGCCTTGTCGCTGGCCTCGTTGTGCCATGCGTCGATGGTCTCCTTGCTGACGAAGGCCCGCACCTGGCCCGTGACATCGGGCGAGACGTGCAGCACGGCCACCGTGAAGCCTGGCTGCAACAGCTTGCCATCGGCGAGGAAGTGGGCGGCGGCGTCGCTGAACGGCGAGCCATCGGTGGCGAGAACGATCTGGGGCATGACGCAATCTCCTTGTTGAAAATACGCAAGCGCATGGCGCGCTTCGTGTCCAGCATGGCAGGCAAGCCTTGTTCACACCGTAACTTAGATCAAATCAACCGCAAATATTTAAGAATTTCACGATTGTCATCTGGTGCCACCTGTGCTTGTTGATCGGCGTTTGCCGCGCGCGCCGCAACAACTCTTCAACATCTGAAATTTCTGTAGGAATGCTCGGCACTTTCGCCGGTGATTTCCAGACCATTCTGTAACCGGCAGGCACCCGAAGCGCCTTAAGCTGCGACCATCGCAACCAAGGAGAAAGGCAATGCCCAACGCCATCGTCATCGATTCGCATCCCGACCCGCATGCCGACACCCGTGAGCTTGCGCGCAGCATCCTGGCCAACGAGGCCGGCTTCGCGACGGTTCGCTTCGTCAAAGACGGTGTCGACGCGTTGCGCGCCATGCGCGAGCAGGCTGCCGACCTTGTGATCATGGACCTGGAGCTTGCCGACCTGCCCGGCGACGCGATGCTCGAAGAGCTCTCGACGAGCTGGCCCGCCACCCGCATCCTGGTGATGTCGGCGCAGCGGCGCGCGGGCGAGCGTGCGCTGCTGGCGGGCGCGCATGGGTGTGTGGAACGCTGCATCGGGCTGCCGGGGCTCGCCGATGCGGTGCGCGCCGTCATGCGCGGATATGCCACCTTCCCGGTGGCGTCATTGCCCACCTTCCGCCGGGCGGCCATCAATCCGGCCGACCCCCGGAACCTGTTGAGCCGGCGCGAACTGACCGTGCTGCGGTTCCTGGCGGTGGGCTACTCCAACAAGGCGATATCGACAGTGCTGAGCATCAGCAACAAGACGGTCAGTTCTCACAAGACCAGCATCATGAGCAAGCTCGGCGTAGGCTCGCTGATCGATCTGGCCGAGTTCGCGCGGCGGCATCGGCTGGCCCCGCAGGAGTTGCCCTCGCCGGCCGTGCTGAAGGCGCACGTGTCGGCCTACCAGGCGTAGGTCGCGCCGGGCGGTGCCGATGGGCGCGCCCCGCCCGTGGGTTCAGGGCTGGCCGTCGAACGCCTCGCCCCGTCGCGCCATCAGCCAGTCTCGCAGCACGCGTACCGGCGGCGAGTCGGCGCGATCCGGGCGACGGATCAGGTAGTACCCGCGCCGTGAAGGCAGCGATGCGCGATTGAGCTGCACCACGTGGCCGTCTTTCAGGCTGTTCGCGCAGGCGTAGTCCGGCACGAGCGCGGCACCCAGCCCGGCCTCCGCGGCCTTGAGCGCGAACGTGACGAGGTTGTACTGGGTGCCGGCCGGCAGTGGCAGGTCGATGCCGGGATCGAGATCGCGCAGGTAGCTGGCCCATGAACTCGGGGCCGTGGTGTGGTGCAGCAGGGGCAGCGCAGCCATGCGCCGGGCCGAGAGCGGCAGTCGGCCGTGCACGAGTTCGCGCGAGGCCACGGGCAGGGTGCGCACGCTGTGCAGAAGCTCCGCGCTATCGTCGTCGATGCCGTCCTCGGCGAAGACGATGGCGGCATCGAGCCCGGCATCGCGCAGAGAAATGACGCCGATGTGATTGGCTACATGGATGCGGATCTCCGGATGCGCGGCGGCGAATCCGCACAGCCGTGGCATGACCCACAGCAGACCGAAGGTATTGGGCACCGAGAACCGCACCTCGCGCATGCGTTGCGCGGCGCCCGACGCGGCAACGGTGGCGGCTTCAAGCTGGTCGAGCAGCGGACGGATGCGGGCCAGATAACCGGCGCCTTCGGCGCTGAGCGCAAGCCGTGCGTTGTTGCGCTCGAACAGCGTCGTGCCGAGAAAGCTTTCCAGGTCCAGCAACTGCTTGCTGACGGCGCCCTGGCTCAGTCCCAGTTCGCTGGCAGCGGCTGTCACGCTCCCGCGCCGCGCAATCGTCTCGAACGTGTTCAGGTTCACCACGGAGGGAATGTGGCGTCGGGCAGGATGTTTCATGTCATCGAAAAAAGGAATGGACACTTGCCGAAACTTCGATATACAGCGGCACAGGCCTGGGCGCAACATAGCGCGTTCCCACAGACTTTGCACGCTTGCCGAGAGGTTGCCGATGACCCGATTCCAGAGATGCCGAGCCATTCATATTCTTAAAGCCGCCTGCCTGGCCGCGACGTTCATGGGCGCCGGGGTCGCGGGCAGCGCCGGGGCCGCCGAATGGCCGGCGGGCAAGCCGATCACGCTGGTGGTGCCCGCCGCCGCCGGCAGCACGCCCGACCAGTCGAGCCGCAAGCTGGCGCAGTATCTGGGCGAGAAGCTCGGCACATCGGTGGTGATCGACAACCGCCCGGGCGCGGCAGGCAGCATCGCCATGCAGACGCTGGTGCGCAGCCGACCCGATGGCTACACCATCGGCTTCGGCAACATCGTGACCATGGCCATCAACCGGAGCCTGCTGGCGCGGCCCGGCTACGACGCCGACAAGGACCTGGTGCCGGTGTGCGCCACCACGACCGTTCCCAATATCCTCGCGGTGAGCCCCGGCTTGCCGGTGCGCGACCTAAAGGGCCTGATCGACTACGCACGCAAGAACCCGGGCAAGCTGACCATGGGCTCGGGCGGCAACGGCACCACCAGCCACCTGAGTGGCGAGATGCTCAAGGACGCCGCGCACATCGAGTTTCGCCACATCCCGTATCGCGGCGCGCCCCAGGCGCAGATCGACGTGATCAGCGGACAGGTCGATTTCATGTTCGACAACGTGCCGTCGATCATCGCCGCCGTGCAAGGCAACAAGCTGCGCGCCATTGCCGTGACCAGCAAGGCGCGGCTGCCGGTGCTGCCGAACGTGCCGACCATGGAGGAGGCGGGCCTGCCCGGCTTCGAGGTCAATGCGTGGGGCGGCATCGTGGCGCCAGCGGGCACGCCCCGGCCCGTGGTGGACCGGCTGAACCGGGAGATCAACGCGTATCTGCAGTTGCCTGCCACGCGCAAGGAGGCCGAGCAGAACGGGTCGGTGGTGGTGGGCGGCACGCCCGAGGCGTTCGCGCAGATGATTGCGCGCGAGGCCCGCAAGTGGGGCGACGTGATCCGCAAGGCCGATATCAAGCTCGACTGACTCGACTGACACAAAGAGGGAGACGCACGATGTTCGATGTGATGTTGCGTGGCGGGGTGGTGATCGATGGCACCGGCGCGGCGCGGTTCCGCGCCGATGTGGCGCTGCAGGGCGGCCGGATTGCGTTCGTGGGCGATGCCACCGGCCAGCGCGCCGCGCGCGAGATCGACGTGACCGGCATGGTGGTGGCGCCGGGCTTCATCGACAGCCACGCGCATGACGACCGCGCGGTGCTGGAGACACCGGGCATGGTGGCCAAGATCTCGCAGGGCGTGACGACAGTCGTCAACGGCAACTGCGGCATCAGCCTGGCGCCGTACAAGCTGACGGGCGGCGATCCGCCGTTGCCGCTGCGCACCGTGGAGCCCGAATGGCGCTTCGCCGCGTTCGGCCAGTATCTCGACGCGCTGGATGCCGCGCCGGCCGCGGTCAACGTGGCGTCGCTGGTCGGGCACACCGCGTTGCGCGCGGTGCATCAGGCCGATCTGGAGCGTCCCGCCACGGAGGCGGAAGTCGAGGCCATGCGGTTGGCGGCCAACGCGGCGCTGGAGCAGGGAGCCATCGGCATGTCGACGGGCACGTTCTATCCGCCCGCGGCGTCGGCGCCGGCCGACGAGATCATCGGCGTGGGCCGCGACCTGGCGCAATTCGGCGGGGTCTACGCCACGCATATGCGCACCGAGGGCGATGGCGTGATGGAGGCCGTCGAGGAGTCCGCCCATATCGCCCGGGCGCTCGACGTGAAGCTCGTGATCTCGCATCACAAGGTGATCGGCAAGGCGAACTTCGGCCGCACCCGCGAGACGCTGGCGCGCATCGGCGAACTCGGGCGCCAGCAGAAGATCTGCCTGGACTGCTATCCGTACACGGCATCGTCTTCGCTGCTGCGCAAGGAGCGGCTGGCCATCAGCGACGAGATCCTGATTACCTACTCCCGCCCGGAGCCGAAGAGCGCGGGCCGCAAGCTGTCGGACCTGGCGCTGGAATGGCAATGCTCGCGCGCCGAGGCGCTGGACCGCGTGATGCCTGGCATGGGCATGTACTTCTTCATGGACGAGGGCGATGTGCGGCGCGTGCTCAGCTATCCGGACACGATGATCGGCTCAGATGGCATTCCGTCCGACGCCTATCCGCATCCGCGTCTCTGGGGCACGTTCACCCGGCTGCTGGGCCACTACAGCCGCGACCTGGGCCTGCTGACGCTGGAGGAAACGGTGCACAAGATGACCGGCATGACCGCGCATGCGTTCGGGCTGGCCGGTCGTGGCGAGGTGCGCGAAGGCCATGCCGCCGACGTGACCGTCTTCGATCCGCGGACGGTGCGCGACGTGGCCACGTGGCTCGATCCGCAGCAGCCGTCGGAAGGCATCGTTCATGTCTTCGTGAACGGCGAGCCGGTGTGGGCGGATGGCGCGGCAACGGGCGCGCGGCCGGGACGGAGCTTGCGGCGCGCGGCGCGCTGAGGCCAGCCCGGCGCCACGCCGGGACGCGGTGCTATCCGGCATAATCCAGCCAGGCCACGCCGCACCGGCGCGGCACGGGACTGACTGGGCAAAGTGCAAATGAAGGCGCCGAAGACGGAGACATCAGCCAGGCCGCGCTACCATGCAACGGACGACGACTGTCCGCTGCACTGGTTCGACGCGGACTGGGGGGCATTCGAAGACCTGGAGCGGCGGATTGCCGAGCATCCGGCGGATTTTTTCGCGGGCGACGATTTCGAACCGGCTGGCGCGTGCGCGCCGCGCGCGGCGCAGTTCGCTTCAGTGGAATTGCCCGAGAACCCGACGGCCCCCCAGGCACATGCCGACCATCTGCTGCACGATGTGTTTCGCCACGTGATGCCCGTGGCGTCGCCGACGTTCGTGGGCCACATGACGTCGTCGCTGCCGTCGTTCATGCCGTCGCTGGCCAAGATCGTGGCGGCGCTGAACCAGAACGTGGTGAAACTGGAAACGTCCGGCGCGCTGACGGGGCTGGAACGCCAGGTCATCGGCATGCTGCACAAGCTCGTGTTCGGGCAGGACGGCGCCTTCTACGCGCGCTGGCTGCACGACGCCGAGCATTCGCTGGGCGCGTTCTGCGCGGGCGGCACCACGGCCAACCTGGCCGCGCTGTGGGCCAGCCGCAATCACGTGCTGCGCGCGGACGAGGGGTTCGCGGGCGTCAATGGCGCTGGCCTGGTGGCGGCGCTGCGTCACTACGGCTACGACGGGCTGGCGATCCTGGTATCGGAGCGCGGCCACTATTCCTTGCGCAAGGCGGCCGACGTGCTGGGCATCGGGCGCGACCAGCTGGTACCCGTGGCGGTGGACGGCGACGGCCGCATGCGCATCGACAAGCTCCGCGAGGCGCTGGACGACCTGAAGGCGCGCAACATCCGCCCGATGGCGATCGTCGGCATCGCGGGCACCACGGAGACGGGCGCGGTGGACCCGCTCGATGCCATCGCCGACGTGGCGGAGGAAGCTGGCTGCCACTTCCACGTGGACGCCGCCTGGGGTGGCGCCACGCTGCTTTCCGAGCGCGAGCGCGGCCGTTTCGCAGGCATCGAACGGGCCGATTCCGTGGTCATCGACGCCCACAAGCAGTTCTATGTGCCGATGGGCGCCGGCATGGTGCTGTTCCGGAATCCGGCCTGGACGCAGGACATCGTGCAGCACGCCAACTACATCGTGCGCAAGGGCTCGGTCGACCTGGGGCGTCATACGCTCGAAGGTTCGCGCGGCGCGGCGGCGGTGATGCTCTATGCCAACCTGCACCTGCTCGGCCGCAAGGGCCTGGCGAGACTGATCGAGACCGGCGTCGACAACGCCAGGTACTTCGCCACGCTGATCGAACAGCAGCCCGATTTCGAACTCGATAGCCGGCCGCAGTTATGCATCCTCACGTATCGCTACGTGCCCGAGGCCGTGCGGACGGCGCTGCAGGCAGCGTCGCCGGCGGCGCGCGAGCCGATCCAGGCGGCGCTCGACGCGCTGACCATCAGCATCCAGGAAATGCAGCGCGACGCGGGCCGCTCGTTCGTGTCGCGCACGCAGCTGACGTCGTCGCAATGGAACGGCCGGGCCATCGCGGTGTTCCGCGTGGTACTGGCGAACCCGGACACCACGCGGGAGATCCTCCAGAACGTGCTGGCGGAGCAGCGGGAACTGGCCGCTCGCAGCCCGGCGCTGCCGGCGCTGATGGGGTTGGTAGGGCTGGTGGGGGAGTAGGGCGAACCCTCGCCTCAAATGGGCCGGCGAGGGCTGGCCCGGGCAGCGGCCTTGGGGCGGGCCGCCCCACCAAAGCGGACCCCCAAAGCAAAAAGCCGCAATCCCGTGAAGGACTGCGGCTTTTTAAATAGATGGTGGCGAATCAGGGATTCGAACCCCGGACCTGCGGATTATGATTCCGTCGCTCTAACCGACTGAGCTAATTCGCCAACGAAGACCGCAATTATACCCACGGTTTGGCGGCTGTCAACACCCTTGTGACAACTTTCTGCAAGCTTCGGCGGTTGCCCAAAAAAATGGCAGACCCGAGGGTCTGCCTGGAAGGAGCGGCTGGCCGGTGGGCCAGCCATCCTGAGCGAGGGTTACCGGTTGTCTCCCCCGGTGAATGCGTTGGCCGCCAGTCTTGGCTTGGCCTTAGTCGTTGGCGTAGATGTCGACGTCCTTGGTCTCGCGGATGAACAGCGCGCCCAGCACGAAGGTGATGGCGGCGATCACGATCGGGTACCAGAGGCCGTAGTAGATATTGCCGTTCTGGGCCACCAGCGCGAACGAGATGGTGGGCAGCAGCCCGCCGAACCAGCCGTTGCCGACGTGGTAGGGCAGCGACATCGACGAGTAGCGGATGCGGGTGGGGAACATTTCCACCAGCATGGCCGCGATCGGGCCGTAGACCATCGTCACGTAGATCACCAGGATGACCAGGATCACCAGCACCATGATCGTGTTCATCTGCGCCGGGTCGGCCTTGGTCGGGTAGCCGTGCGACGTCATCTCGGTGCTTACCGCCTTCTTGAAGTCGGCGATCTGCTTCTTGCTGGCGTCGTCGAACGCGCCCTTGCCCACGGTGGCGTCGAGCGACTTGATCTCCTTGTCGCCGATCTTGACCGAGGCGATCGTGCCGGCCGGCGCGTTCACCACCTCGTAGCTGGCCGATGCCTGGGCCAGCGTACGCTTGGCGATGTCGCACGAGCTGCGGAAGTCGATCTCGCGGGCGATCGGGCTGCCCTGGAACGAGCAGGTGGCCGGGTCGGCGGTGACCACGATCTGCGCCGATTGCTGGGCGCGTTCCAGCGCCGGGTTGGCGTAGTGGGTCAGTGCCTTGAACAGCGGGAAGTAGGTCAGCACGGCCAGCGCGCAGCCGAGCATGATGATCCACTTGCGGCCAATCTTGTCGGAGAGCGAACCGAAGAAGATGAAGAACGGCGTACCGATCACCAGCGCGCCGGCGATCAGCAGGTTGGCCGTCTTGGCATCCACCTTCAGCACCTGCGTGAGGAAGAACAGCGAGTAGAACTGGCCCGTGTACCAGACCACGGCCTGGCCGGCGGTCAGGCCCACCAGCGCCAGGATCACGATCTTCAGGTTACGCCACTGGCCGAAGGCTTCGGTCAGCGGGGCCTTCGAGGTCTTGCCCTCGGCCTTCATCTTCTGGAAGGCCGGCGACTCGCTCATCGACAGGCGGATGTACACCGACATGGCCAGCAGCAGGATGGAGACCAGGAACGGGATGCGCCAGCCCCAGGTTTCGAAGTTCGGGCCCGTGGCTTCACGCACCAGCAGGATCACGATCAGCGACAGGAACAGGCCCAGCGTGGCGGTGGTCTGGATCCATGCCGTGTACGCGCCGCGCTTGCCATGCGGAGCGTGCTCGGCCACGTAGGTCGCCGCGCCGCCGTACTCGCCGCCCAGTGCCAGGCCCTGCAGCATGCGCAGCAGGATCAGGATGATCGGGGCAGCCCAGCCGATGGTGGCGTACCCGGGCAGCAGACCGACGATGAACGTCGAGAAGCCCATGATCAGGATGGTGACCAGGAACGTGTACTTGCGGCCGATCATGTCGCCCAGGCGGCCGAACACCAGCGCGCCGAACGGCCGCACGATGAAGCCCGCCGCGAAGGCCAGCAGCGCGAAGATGAATGCGGAGGTGGGGTCCAGGCCCGCGAAGAACTGCTTGGCGATGACCGCCGCCAGCGAACCGTACAGGTAAAAGTCGTACCACTCGAACACCGTGCCGAGGGAAGAGGCCAGGATGACCTTTTTCTCTTCCCGCGTCATCGGCGCATTGTGGGCGGCGCCGCCTGGCACCGCTCCCGCGTTTTGCGCGTTTGCCATTTGTTGTCTCCTCCGTTTCCGTTCTACCGTCGAAAATCTTGAAAGGTCCCCGCCGGCAGATCGATCGCGTCGACAGGGCAAGGATGCGTGTGCGCGTACCGGCCCATTGCGGCAAGGTTGGAAAGGATTGTGGGAGGCGAAACTTACTGAGTTCTGACAGATTCAGCGCAAAACAGGCTGAATCGGTCGGGGTATACGCTAGGCGCCGCAACGGCCGTCGGGCGCCGGTGTTTGCTGCATTGCGAGGCGGGATGGCCGCGATGGGCGGGCCGGCGCCAGATGCGGCCTTTCTTGCTCCGCAGCATCGTCCCGCCGCCTGCGCGGAAACCCTGATGAGGCGTGCGCGGGCCGGGGCGACGCGCCTTGCGGCAATCCTTACAGCGTTTTGTCAGCCGCGGCGCCGGCGGCTGGCATGTCGCCGGCCTCGGCCTGCTCGCGCGCGTGGGCCTCGTCGTCGGCGCGGTTCATGCGCCAGGCGTAGATCGCGGCCATCAATACATAGACGATCAGCGCGCCCTGGGCCGCCATCCAGTAGGAAAACGGCCAGCCGAGGAAGGCGAAGCGCAGGTCTCGCGCAAACCAGCTGACCACGAACGTCACCAGGAACCAGGCTGCCAGCAGGCCCATGATCCAGCGGACGTTGTGATACCAGGCACGCCGCTCCTGCGGCGTCATGCGGTCACGCGGCGGCCTGTTCCGCAGGCCCTTCATGCCTGCGTCTCCTCTGGATCGGTGCGGCGCAGCGTCACGCGGAACCGCGTGCCGGCCAGCCGCGGTTCGGCCTGGTAGACGTTGTCGTCGATCGTCACCTCGCCGCCATGCTGCTGCACGATCTCGCGGACGATGGCCAGGCCCAGGCCGCTGCCCTCGGTGTTGGTGCCCAGCACGCGGTAGAAGCGTTCCATCACGCGCTCGCGGTCGGCCGGCGCGATGCCGGGCCCCGTGTCTTCCACGTCGAGGTAGGCAAACGGCTCGAACGCGTCGCTGGCCACGCGCACCGTGGCGTGGCCGCCGGCGGGCGTGTAGCGAATGGCATTGTCGAGAAGGTTGTTGAGCATCTCGGTCAGCATCAGGCGATTGCCGGTCACCAGCACCGGGTGGTCGTCCGCTTCCAGGCCCAGGTCGATGTTGCGGGCCCATGCCTGGGGCAGCCAGTCCTTCACCACGTCGCGCGCCAGCGTGGAGAGGTCAAGCGGCGTCATGCCGCCCGCGCCGGCCAGGTTCTCCATGCGTGCCAGCGACAGCAACTGCGTCACCAGGTGCGCCGTGCGCTCGGAGCTGCCGGCGATCTGTGCCAGCGAGCGGCGCAACTCTTCGGGCGACTGTTCGCGCTGGGCCAGCTCCGCCTGCATGCGCAGGCCGGCCAGCGGCGTCTTCATCTGATGCGCGGCATCGGCAATGAAGCGCTTCTGGGTCTGCACCGACTGGTCGAGCTGCGCGAGCAGGTCGTTGAACGACGCCACCAGCGGCGTGATTTCCTGGGGCGCGGCGCGCTCGTCGATGGGGCTGGTGTCGCCCGGATTACGTGCGCGAATGCGCTGCTGGATGGCGGTGAGCGGCGCCAGCCCGCGCGTGAGCCCGAACCACACCAGCACCACGGCCAGCGGCAGAATCACGAACTGCGGCAGGATCACGCCCTTGATGATCTCGTTGGCCAGCCGCGCGCGCTTGTCCAGCGTCTCGGCCACCTGCACCAGCACCGGCTGGCTGCCGCCCACGTTTTTCAAGTCCACATAGGTATAGGCCACGCGCACATCGTTGCCGGCCACGCGGTCGTCGCGCATCGACACCAGGCCCGCATGGCCCTGTTCGTCCTCGGGCGGCAGGGGCAGGTCGTGATCGCCGGCCACATATTCGCCACGCTTGCCCACCACCTGGTAGTAGATGTTGTCGGTCTCGTCGGCGCGCAGGATCTCGCGGGCCGACAACGGCAGCTGCAGCGTCACGCGGCCGTTCACCTCGCGCACCTGCTGCGACAGCACGATGGCGCTGGCTTCGAGGGCCCGGTCGAACGGACCATTGGCGATCGACTTGGCCACCAGGTACGTGACCGCGATGCTCATCGGCCAGAGCAGCAGCAGCGGTGCGAGCATCCAGTCCAGGATTTCGCCAAACAGCGAGCGCGGCGCCGGATGCGCGGAGGTTTCTTCGAGGTGGGGCAGGGCGTCGGCCAGCGCCGAATCCTCGGCGGCAACGTCAACCAGCGTGGGGCGCGCGCCTTCCGGCGGACGTGGGGCGCCTGCGGCGGATTGGCGTCGCCATGGCAGGCGCAGCAGGCTCATGGGCTAGTGGCTCGGGTCATCCATGCGTGGCCAAGGCGGGCTGGAATTTCTCCAGGCAGTAGCCCAGGCCGCGCACCGTGGCGATGCGGATGCCGCCGATCTCGATCTTCTTGCGCAGCCGGTGCACGTAGACCTCGATGGCGTTGTTGCTGACTTCCTCGCCCCATTCGCACAGGTGATCCACGAGCTGTTCCTTCGAAACCAGCCGGCCGCTGCGCGTGAGCAGGATCTCCAGCAGGCCGATCTCGCGCGCGGAAAGGTCGAGCATCTGCTCGTTGAGGTAGGCAATGCGTCCGACCTGGTCGAACGCCAGCGGGCCGTGGCGCATCAGCGTGGCGCCGCCGCCCGCACCGCGCCGTACCAGCGCGCGCACGCGTGCTTCCAGCTCGGACAGCGCGAAAGGCTTGGCCATGTAGTCGTCGGCGCCCAGGTCGAGGCCCTTGACGCGCTCGTCCACGCCGTCGGCCGCGGTCAGGATCAGCACCGGCAGCATCGCGCCCCGCGCGCGCAGCCGCTTGAGCACTTCCAGGCCGGGCATGCGGGGCAGGCCGAGGTCCAGGATCAGCAGGTCGAAATTCTGCGTGGAGAGCGCCGAATCGGCTTCCACGCCATTGGCGACGTGATCCACGGCATAGCCGGAATGGCGCAGCGACCGCGTGAGGCCGTCCGCCAGCACATCGTCATCTTCGGCGATCAGAATCCGCATGGTTTGTCTCCACCCTTGTACTTTTATGGGCCGGCTTCGCCTGCCGCCGGTCTGCGGTAACCGTTGGGGCTTGCCAAGCATACTGTTTTTTTATACAGTACCCGACATTCCGCGCGGGTCGCCCCGGAAGGGGTACGCGCAGTGCCGGGCCAGGCGCCTGAGCCTTGGGAAATTGCCCATGAAAGGTGAGAACCAAGGCGGAAACCGAGGCCGAGAGCCAAGGCTGAGGATCCGGGCGCCGCGCCGCATGCGGCCTATTTATACACCAATTGCTACCCATTGACTGAAGGACGACCATGGACGACAAGAAGGCCGGCGCCGGCGTGAGCGCTGAGAAGCAAAAGGCGCTTGCCGCCGCGCTCTCCCAGATCGAGAAGCAGTTCGGCAAGGGTTCGATCATGCGCCTGGGCGATGGCGACGTCGAACAGGATATCCAGGTGGTGTCCACCGGCTCGCTGGGCCTGGACATTGCGCTGGGCGTGGGCGGCCTGCCGCGCGGCCGCGTGGTGGAGATCTACGGTCCGGAATCGTCGGGCAAGACCACGCTGACGCTGCAGGTGGTGGCCGAGATGCAGAAGCTGGGCGGCACCTGCGCGTTCATCGACGCGGAACACGCGCTGGATGTGCAATACGCCGGAAAGCTCGGCGTGGACGTCAACAGCCTGCTGATCTCGCAGCCGGACACCGGCGAGCAGGCGCTGGAGATCACCGACGCGCTGGTGCGCTCGGGCTCGATCGACCTGATCGTGATCGACTCGGTGGCGGCCCTGGTGCCGAAGGCCGAAATCGAAGGCGAGATGGGCGATTCGCTGCCGGGCCTGCAGGCCCGCCTGATGAGCCAGGCGCTGCGCAAGCTGACCGGCACCATCAAGCGCACCAACTGCCTGGTGATCTTCATCAACCAGATCCGCATGAAGATCGGTGTGATGTTCGGTTCGCCCGAAACCACCACGGGCGGTAACGCGCTGAAGTTCTACGCCTCGGTGCGCCTGGATATCCGCCGCATCGGCTCGATCAAGAAGGGCGACGAGGTGGTGGGTAACGAAACCAAGGTCAAGGTGGTGAAGAACAAGGTCTCGCCGCCGTTCCGCGAGGCATTCTTCGACATCCTCTACGGCCAGGGTATTTCGCGCCAGGGCGAGATCATCGACCTGGGCGTGGATGCCAAGATCGTCGAGAAGTCGGGCGCGTGGTACAGCTACAACGGCGACAAGATCGGCCAGGGCAAGGACAACGCGCGCGAATACCTGCGCGAGAACCCGGACATCGCCGCCGAGATCGAAAACAAGGTGCGTGCGGCGCTGGGCGTAGCCCCGATCAACGCTGCCGTGGGCACGCCGGCGGAAATCGAAGGCTAAGGCCAGTAGATTTTCTGCAAGGGAAAGCCGTCGCATGACAGTGCGGCGGCTTTTTGCTTTTTCCTACCCTGATTGCCGATGGCTGGATCCCGCCCACCGCTCTCCCTGAAAGCCCGCGCCGTGGGCTACCTCTCCCGCCGCGAGCACAGCCGTGCCGAACTGGCGCGCAAGCTGGCGCCGCACGCCGAGTCCGCCGAGGAAGTGGAGGCGTTGCTGGATGCGCTGGAGCGGGAAAACTGGCTGTCCAACGATCGCTTCGTCGATAGCCTGGTCCATCGCCGGGCCAGCCGCTACGGGGCGGCGCGTGTGATGCAGGAAGCAAAGACGCACAAACTCGGCAACGAGCAACTCGGCGACCTGCAGGCGCGGCTTCGCGAAACCGAACTGGAGCGGGGCACGGAAGTGTGGCGCAAGCGTTTTGGCGTACCGCCCGACACGCCGGAGGCCCGGGCAAAGCAGATCCGCTTCATGATGGCGCGCGGTTTTTCACGCGCGGTGATCGGCAGGATCATCCGTGGCGCGGAGGACGACATCGACGGCCTTGGCGACGCCGGTGACGCCGACGACGCGTCGTAGTGGGCATCTGCATACCTGCGTACGCATAAGGGGTATTCGGTCGGCCGTCAAGCCGGTTGTCGTACCACTGATGCAACGCAGCGCGACGCCGGCTCGCCGGCCGCAATCCGCGGCGCGGCGCGGGTTTGCCGCCTTTGCCCCTGCAACAATCGACACCAGACAGTCTGTTGCGCAGGATGTTCCCGGTCAAAGCGGCGCGGCATGTTAAACTCCACGAGTTCTCCGGCCCAGGCGGCCGTCCGGCCAGCGCCGGGCCGTCAGCCAAGCAGTACGCCGCGAAGTTCACCCTTGGTTTTGTCCCCGAATACCGCCACGCAACCCTGCCGCTTCAGCCCCTGCTGTCATGCCGCTTTCCCCGCCAGTCAACCGAGCCCTGCGCCATCGTCGTGCCATCACGGCCGAAGCGTATTTGCGGGATGACGGCCTGTGGGACATCGAGGCCCGGCTGACGGACACCAAGCCGCGTGACATTGAGCTGGCCGGCAATCGCATTCGCCCGGAAGGGCAGCCGCTGCACGACCTGTGGCTGCGCGTGACGATCGACCTGCGCATGAATATCGTGGATGCCGACGCCTGCTCCGACTGGGTGCCGTATCCCACGCATTGCGACACGATCGGGCCGGCCTACCGCAAGCTGATCGGGCTGAACCTGACGCGTGGCTTCCGCAAGGCGGTGCGCGAGCGCCTGGGCAGCGTAGCCGGGTGCACCCACCTGACCGAGTTGGCCGGCGTACTGCCGACCACCGCCATCCAGGCCTTCGCGGGCGATGTCATCAAGATCCGCGATGGCGAGGACGACCCCAATCCCGAGCCGCCGATGCAACTCCATGGATGCCACGCGCTCCATTTCGAGGGCGAGGTGGTTCGCCAGTTTTACCCGCGCTGGTATGGTCACCAGCCGAAACCGAAAGCCGGCGCTGCGGCGTCGTCCCCCCAGACCGCGTCACGCGCCGATGCCCCCGCATCAGGTGGCGAAGACACCCTGGCCCACCGGCCCAACGGTACGTCGGGCTGACCGTCACGGTCGGCCCATGGAACAGGCAATAGCCCTTCGTCCAAATTTTTTACCAATCCCTTTACGCCTACCCGAAAGGAAACACGCATGAATATCCATGAGTATCAAGGCAAGGAAATCCTGCGCAAATACAATGTGCCGGTTCCGCGCGGCATCCCGGCATTCTCGGTCGAAGAGGCCCTGAAGGCGGCTGAACAGCTCGGCGGCCCGGTGTGGGTTGTCAAGGCACAGATCCACGCAGGCGGCCGCGGCAAGGGCGGTGGCGTGAAGGTGGCCAAGAGCATCGACGAGGTGAAGACCTACGCCAGCAACATCCTCGGCATGACGCTGGTGACGCACCAGACCGGCCCGGAAGGCAAGAAGGTCAATCGCCTGCTGATCGAAGAAGGCGCCGACATCAAGAAGGAACTGTACGTTTCGCTGGTGGTGGACCGCGTGTCGCAGAAGGTGGCCCTGATGGCCTCGAGCGAAGGCGGCATGGACATCGAGGAAGTTGCTGCCCACACCCCGGAAAAGATCCACACGCTGATCGTCGATCCGGCCGAAGGCCTGAAGGACGCTGACGCCGACGACATCGCCCGCAAGATCGGCGTGCCCGACGCCAGCATTGCCCAGGCGCGCCAGGCCCTGCAAGGCCTGTACAAGGCATTCTGGGAAACCGACGCTTCGCTGGCCGAAATCAACCCGCTGATCCTGACCGGCGACGGCAAGGTGATCGCGCTCGACGCCAAGTTCAACTTCGACTCCAACGCCCTGTTCCGTCACCCGGAAATCGTTGCGTACCGTGACCTGGACGAAGAAGACGCCAACGAAATCGAAGCCTCGAAGTTCGACCTGGCCTACATCTCGCTGGACGGCAACATCGGCTGCCTGGTGAACGGCGCCGGCCTGGCCATGGCCACCATGGACACCATCAAGCTGTTCGGCGGCGAGCCGGCCAACTTCCTGGACGTGGGCGGCGGTGCCACCACCGAGAAGGTGACCGAAGCCTTCAAGCTGATGCTGAAGAACCCGAACGTGCAGGCCATCCTGGTCAACATCTTCGGCGGCATCATGCGCTGCGACGTGATCGCCGAAGGCGTGATCACCGCATCGAAGGCCGTGCAGCTGGGCGTGCCGCTGGTCGTCCGCATGAAGGGCACTAACGAAGAGCTGGGCAGGAAGATGCTGGCCGAATCCGGTCTGCCGATCATCTCGGCCGACACGATGGAAGAAGCCGCCCAGAAGGTCGTGGCCGCTGTCGCTGGCAAGTAAGGACAACTTTCGTTGCCGCCGGGCCACAGCCGGGCGGGGCGACTAAAAGGACTAGCAAATGAGCATTCTGATCAACAAGGACACGAAGGTCATCACCCAGGGCATCACCGGCAAGACCGGCCAGTTCCACACCCGTGGCTGCCGCGACTATGCCAACGGCAAGAACGCGTTCGTTGCCGGCGTGAACCCGAAGAAGGCCGGCGAGGACTTCGAGGGCATTCCCATCTACGCCAGCGTGAAAGACGCCAAGGCACAGACCGGCGCCACCGTGTCGGTGATCTACGTGCCGCCCGCAGGCGCTGCCGCCGCCATCTGGGAAGCCGTCGACGCCGACCTGGACCTGGTGGTCTGCATTACCGAAGGCATCCCCGTCCGCGACATGATGGAAGTCAAGGACAAGATGCGTAAGCAGAACAAGAAGACGCTGCTGCTGGGACCGAACTGCCCGGGCCTGATCACGCCGGACGAGATCAAGATCGGCATCATGCCGGGTCACATCCACAAGAAGGGCCGCATCGGCGTGGTGTCGCGCTCGGGCACGCTGACGTACGAAGCCGTGGGCCAGCTGACCGCGCTGGGCCTGGGCCAGTCGTCGGCTGTCGGCATTGGTGGCGACCCCATCAACGGCCTGAAGCACATCGACGTGATGAAGATGTTCAACGACGATCCGGACACGGACGCCGTGGTCATGATCGGTGAGATCGGTGGTCCGGACGAGGCCAACGCCGCTCACTGGATCAAGGACAACATGAAGAAGCCGGTGGTTGGCTTCATCGCTGGCGTGACCGCGCCTCCGGGCAAGCGCATGGGCCACGCCGGCGCGCTGATCTCGGGCGGTGCCGACACTGCCCAGGCCAAGCTGGAAATCATGGAAGCCTGCGGTATCAAGGTGACCAAGAACCCGTCGGAGATGGGCCGCCTGCTGAAGGCGATGCTGTAAGGTCTGCTTGCCGTTCCCGCCGTCGCGGGAATGACAGACTTGTGATGCCCCCGCCCTTCTGGCGGGGGCATTGTTTTTTTGCGGTGAGTGATCCCGGCGCCATGGAAGCCCCGAAAGATTACAGGATTGAAATCTAATCGAAAGGTTCGTGGGTTAAACAGTCATGTTTGCGCTTTCAGACATCCGAACACCCGTCAGATGACGGGGCGCGCCATCACATAGAACCGCCACTACATAGAACTCGAGGAGCCTACCCGTGGAACTGCTGTCTTCCACCACTTTCTGGATTGCGTTGGGATCGATCATCCTGACCAACATCGTCCTGTCCGGCGACAACGCGGTGGTGATCGCGCTCGCCTCGCGCAACCTGCCGCCCGCCCAGCAGAAGAAGGCCATCTTCTGGGGCAGCGCTGCCGCCATCATCATGCGCGTGGTGCTGACCGTGGCCGCGGTCAAGCTGCTGAGCCTGCCGTACCTGAAGATCGTCGGCGCCGTGCTGCTGGTCTATATCGGCGTGCAGCTGCTGACCGGCGATGACGACGAGGAAGGCCACGACGGCAAGGACAATATCTGGGCCGCCATCCGCACCATCCTGATCGCCGACCTGGTGATGTCGCTGGACAACGTGGTCGCCGTGGCCGCCGCCGCGCAGAAGGGCCCCGAGGGCAGCCAGCTGATGCTGCTGATTATCGGCCTGGGCCTGTCGATCCCGCTGATCGTGTTCGGCAGCACGCTGCTGCTCAAGGTGATGGAACGCTTCCCGGTCATCATCGTGCTGGGCGCGGCGCTGCTGGGTTACCTGGCTGGTGAGATGCTGGTCAGCGACCCGGTCGATGCCGCCTGGTTCGAAGTCCACGTGCCGCACGCCCACCTGGTATTCGGTGCCGCCGGCGCGATCCTGGTGGTGATCATTGGCAAGATGCTGAACCGACGGTCGCCGCAGACGGCCTGACGGGTATTGCTTCGCACGGAAGGGCGGCCGGTTGGCCGCCCTTTTTTGTTGCCACTTGGCGGACATCCTTTGTCGGTGCGATTTCCAACTAACTCATGTGAGTGATCGCACTTTTTGTCGCTTTGCCGGGTGGTAGTGCGCCCAGGTGACAAAATTTGGCGCAAGCGGCGGGCTTTCCGCTGTCGGGTGACGAAATTTGTCGATTTTTGCCCCCTACGGACGAGGGATATGGCTGGCACGCTTACTGCTGATTAGCCCCCGCGTCACGAAACCGAAGACGTGCAACGCTTAACCAAAATCTCTTCGAGGGGTCAAATCATGCAACGGGTACAAAAACTGAAGAAGCTGGGCCGTCGGGTCCAGAAGGGCTTTACGCTGATCGAACTGATGATCGTGGTGGCGATCATTGGTATTTTGGCGGCGATCGCGATTCCGCAGTATCAGGATTATGTGACACGTAGCCGTTGGTCGAGCCCGCTGACGGAAATTGCACCGTTGAAGCAGGCGATCGCCCAATGTGCACAGGTCTCGGGTGGGGACTTGACCGCATGTGGAACTCTTGCACAGCTCACCGCTGCGACCGGTTACCCGGCAGTACCCGCACCGGCCGGTGTCACCTTGCTGTTTGGTGCTGGCGCGCCGACGGCCCCCACCGTTACAACAACGACCATTGAGTTGACTGCTACGGCAAACAATTTGGGCTTGGCAAACGGTTGTGTGGTGACTCTGACCGGCACCAGCAATGCGAACTCCATTACTTGGGCCGGTGCAACTACGGGCGCAACTTGCACGCGTGCGCAGACGGGAGTCTAAGTAGCGAATGCCAGAAGAAAAAGCGCCTTCGGGCGCTTTTTCTTTGCCCGCGCCGCAAGCTATCATGCGCCTTTCCCCAAACCAGGCGCCTCAATGCCGCCGTCCCGGACAACCTTCCCGTCGGCTGCCCTCATCGCAGCAATCGTCTTCCCGCTGCTAGTTTCCCGGCATACGCTCCCACTCGCGACGTTCTACGGCGAATGGACCGCCGCATGCTGCGCGCTCGCCCTGGTCTCGTTCCTGGCGCTTCGCACGCCCGCCACACCAGCGGCAACCACGACGATTTCACTGCCGTGGGTAGTCTTGCTGTTCCTCTGGCTCGCCGCCGTCGGCCTGACGCGCACAGCCCTCGGTCACGCCGATATCACCGGTAGCGCCACCCTCACCATCCTGACCCTCTTCCTCGGCGCAGCCGTGACATGCGCCGCATGGTCATACCGCCGCAATAGAGCCTCCGAATCGCTCAGCGCCGGCGACACCCTTGCCATCGCCTTCCTGATCGCCGGCCTGCTCGGCACCGTCACGCAGTGGGTGCAGCTCTTCCATCTCGAGCGCAGCGCCTTCGGTCTCGTTTCCACCTACTTCTACGACGACAACCGCCGCCTCTGGGGCAACCTGAACCAGCCCAACCACCAGGCCACCGTGCACGGTCTCGCACTGGTTGCATCAGTCTGGCTGGCATCGCGCGGCAGGCTCCGTTTCCCGATGTGGCTGGCTGCGGTAGCTCTGCTGGAGAGCGGCGTCGTGCTATCCGGATCGCGCACTGGCGTGCTGCATGTCGGGCTGGCCGCCGTCTACGCGCTGGTAGCCGCATGGCTGGCACGCGGCACGCCGCGCGAGGCGGATCCAATGCGGCGCACGACCGGAATGCTGGTGGCCGCGGTCGCCATGATCGTGATGCTGCTGGTGCTGCAGCCAGCGATCCGCGCCGCCGGCCAGTTGCTTGACTGGCGTTTGTTCGACACCATCGCGCAACTGGAAGCCGAAGACCAGATGTCCGCACGTGGCGCGCTCTGGGCGCATGCGCTGGCGATGTTCCGCGCGCATCCGTGGCTCGGCGTCGGCTGGGGCGAGTTCGGGTGGGCGCAGTTCATGCAGCTGCCTCAGGTCGGCGTGAAGGTGGAGATGTCCCTGCACGCCCATAACGCGGTGCTCGATCTGCTGGCCAAGACCGGCATCGCCGGCACGCTCGGCGCCGCGCTGATTCTCGCGGCATGGCTGTGGCGCGTGGTGCGGGCGCGGCTCTGGCAGGCTGAAAATGGGGAACGTCGCGAGACGGTGCTGATGTTGGCATGGCTGGCGATGCTGTGCGCGCATTCCATGCTCGAATATCCGCTGCACTACCTGTACTTCTTCCTGCCGTTCTGTTTCCTCCTGGGCTGGCTGGAGCCTGCCGCCGTCGGACCATGGCGAGTCCCGGCCGGCGTGGCAAAGGGCCTGAGCGTGGCATTCGTGGCGCTTGCCGTCGCGATCCTGGCAACCATGTGGCAAGACTACCGCCGCGCCGAAGCACGCGAATACGCCGCGAGCGAAACCCGGAACACCTTGCCGATGCCCCGCTTCTGGTTCCGCCAGCATGCGCAGGCCGATGCCGCAGGGCTGGCCGTCATCACGCCACGGAACGCAGCCGAACTGCTGCCCGCGCATATCGCCGCGGTGCATTTGCTGCCGACCCCCACGATGATCGCGCGCACGGCGTGGCTGCTGGCGCTGACAGGCGATGCCGCGCAGGGCCGGCTGTGGATGGAACGGCTGCGCTGGTACTACCTCGGCGATGAAGCGACACAGTACGCCGAGATCGCCAAGGCATGCCGCGAGTTGTCCGAGGGCGAACGCCCGCAGGCGTTCTGCGCCTGGGCCATCGACCGCTCGCGCCGGCTCTCGGCGTGGGGACGCAACTGACCTAGTAGTAGGGCACGTAGTAGGCCGGCGGGGGCGGCGCATAGTAGTACCGCGGTGCCGGCGCGGGAGCTGCGGCGACCCGTCCCGGTACCGGCACGCGGTTGCCGCTGGCGTACATGCACTGCACGTAGGCGGCGTCGTATTGCCGCTGCGTGCCATAACCCGCGTACTGCGCGTTGCCCGCGCCTACCGCGGCGCCCGTCAGCAGGCCCAGGCCGGCGCCGACCGCTGCGCCCGATCCGCCATCGAACGCCGCACCAGCCGCCGCTCCCAGCGCGGTGCCTACCACCGCACTGCCTACGGCCGCGTTGTTGGCGGCCTGCGAGGAACTCACGCCGCCGACCTGCCCGAGGGCGAACTGGCGGCAGTTGTAGTCGTCGGCGCGGAACTGGTCGAAGCTCTTGCCGGTGCCCGGCAGCGCCATCACGCTCGGGCCCGAAGGCATCACGACGCAGGCGCCGAGGGTCAGGGTGGCCACGGCGAGCGTGGCGCGGGTCAGGACTCGCATGCTTTGCTCCACGCTGTCAATAGTTGGCCGGCGGCTGGGCCGGCACGCGTTGCCAGCCGCCCGGGCAGGATTGCACGTAGGGGTAGTAGCCTTCCGGCTGGTTGCAGTGATACCACCAGCCCTGGTCCTGCGGCACTGCCCGCTCGGGCCCCGGCGCCGGCACTGGCCCGTTGGGCCCCTGCTCGATGTATTGAGGTGGCTCGACCGGCACGGTGGCGGCCGGAGCCGGGTAGTAATACGGGGCAGGGTAGGCAGGGTAGTAATACGGGTAGCCGCCGAACACGATGCTGGGGCCGAAATAGAAGCCCACGCCGACACGCGTCTTGATCATGCCGCCGCGTGTGTCCGCGTCATGCCAAGCTGCATTGTGGGTGTCGGCCCGCCCGGCAAGGGCGGCGCCGCTCGCGGCCGTGGCCGCCAGTGCCAGTGCCAGCTGGCAGAGCTTGCGCCCGTTCATGGTATTCACCTTTCCCCCGCGTGGCCGCAAGGCTCGCCGCGGGCAGAGGCAGCCGGCCGCGAAATGCGCCGGCCCGCAATCGTATTGAATACCAAATTGTCGTGCGCAGGCGCCATGGCGGCGCATGTGGAAATGCGGCGTTACCTTTATTACCGAGGAACGACAGACCGGTAAGACGCCGTGGCCTGGCGCGACACAACAAGTCCGTCGTCCCCGGATGCGCCAATGCGCGCCGGCCTATTCGGCAAACAGGTCCGGACCAAACACCTCGTAATGAATGCGCGCTTCATGGACACCAAGATTCTTTAGTGCATCATGCTGCATTCGCATGAAGGGAATCGGGCCGCAGATGTAGTAATCGGCGTCGGGCAGCAGAATCGATTTTTCGATCAGCTTGACGTCGACCAGCCCCGCGTAATCGTAGTCGCGCCCTTGCACGTCCTCCGGCAGGGGCTGGTCATAGAAAACGATGAGCTCGAAGTTCTCATAGGTCTTCGCCGCCTCGCGCAGCTTGTCTCGCATGGCATGCACTGCACTATTGCGGGCGCCATGGGTGAAAACGACTTTCCGCGGCGGCGCTTGCAGTGCGGTCTTGAGCATGCTGATCATGGGCGTCAGCCCCACGCCGCCGCTGATCAGCACAATGGGCGTCCTGGCGTTGACGTCGATATGGAAACTCCCATACGGCGTGGCCAGCTTTACCTCATCGCCGACATTGACGTGATCGTGCAGCAGGTTGGAAACATAGCCAGGAGGCTGGGTGCCGCCGCCTTCCCGCTTGACCGAAATCCGATAGCTGCGCCCGTTCGGCATGTCGGACAGGCTGTATTGGCGGATCTGCTGCAGGCCTAGTGCGGGCACATTGACTGCAATGCTGGTGTATTGGCCGGGCTTGAAGTTCGCCACCGGCTGGCCGTCCGCCGGTTCAAGGACGAAGGACGTGATCACGCCGCTCTCCGGGCGCTTCTCGCGCACGACAAAGGACCGCCACCCGGTCCAGCCACCGGCCTGCTCGGCCGAACCTTCGTAAAGCGCGCTCTCCATGCCCATCAGCACATCGGCGAGGTTGCCATAGGCTTGCGCCCACGCGGAGATGATTTCCTCGGTCGCTGCGCTGCCCAGGACTTCCTTGATGGCCGCCAGCAAATGCTCGCCGACGATCGGATACTGCTCCGGTTTGACGCCCAGGCTCGCGTGCTTGTTGGCAATGTTGTTCAGCACGGCCATCAGGCTGCCCGGGTCTTCGATATTCTCCGCATATGCGTAGACCGCCCGCGCCAGTGCCTGCTGCTGCTCGCCCCGTTCCTGATGCGCCATGTTGAACACATTCTTCAGTTCGGGATGCGCTTCGAACATGCGCTTATAGAAGCACTTGATAATGTCGTAGCCGTGTTGCGCCAATACCGGCGCGGTGGCTTTCACGATGTCCTTCGTCTTCTGTGTCAGCATTGCCTCTCTCCTTTGGCAAGGTGATGGGAGCCAGGCGATGACATTGTGCCCATGCGGGCGCGATGCGCGTTTCCCGGCTGCCCAGAGCAATGTCTAGTCTAGGTGCCGTGATTGCCGTTTGGTGCGTGCCGTTCCAGGGGCGGTGCAGCGAAGCCGATCACCCCCCTGCGGCCGCCACCCAGTCGCCCGACTTGCCGCCGTGCTTCTCCAGCAGCTTCACATTACCGATCACCATGCCCCGGTCCACCGCCTTGCACATGTCGTAAATCGTCAGCAGCGCCACCTGCACGCCGGTCAGCGCTTCCATCTCGACGCCGGTCTGGCCGCGGGTCTCGGTGCGGACGGTGCAGGCGACGGTAGCGTTGGCCTCGTCGAGCGCAAAGTCGACCGCGACCTTGGTCAGCCCGATCGGATGGCACAGCGGGATCAGGTCGGCGGTGCGCTTGGTGGCCATGATCGCGGCCACGCGCGCGATGCCGAGCACGTCGCCTTTCTTTGCATTGCCGTCGCGCACCAGTGCGAAGGTGTCGGGCAGCATGGTGATGGTGCCGGTGGCCACGGCCACGCGGTGCGTGCTGGCCTTGTCGCCGACGTCGACCATGTGGGCCTGTCCGGCGGTATCGAAATGGGTGAGCTGGGTCATGGCTGGGCGTTGTGCGGGAGGCCTTTGGCTGGGGTGGAAGCCGTCTGATGGGAACGGCCACCGGAGGCCGCTATCATAGCAACATGCCAAAACAACCATCGCTTCGCAGGTCTGCCGCATCCGGCCGTTGTGCTGCTATGGATGCCACGCCTGCCGGTTCGGCGTCACATCGTGGCCGCCCCGGGTCGCCATGGCGGCGGTCGCTGGCGGCGCTGCTGGCGCTGAGCATCGCGTCGCCGGCGTGGCCGCAGGCGACGCCGCGAACAGCGGCCGCAGCCCCGGCCTCGGCCGCTGTAGCGCCGGCCAGGCCGGCGGCGTCCACGCGCGCGCCGCAGCCGGTGCCATCGTTGTCCGGCGAGGCCAGCGACCAGGTCTACGACAACCTGAACCGCAGCATCAAGGCCGGGCAGAAGTCGGAGTTCGGCCTGCGCACCAATAACGCGGTGGTGGAAAGCGGCGGGGTGCAGCTGCCTGACCTGGGCGACCCATCCACGGCATCGCTGTCGCCCGACATGGAAAAGCGCCTGGGCGACCGCATCATGCGCGATATCCGCCGCGATCCGCTGTACGTGCCGGATCCGCTGCTGTCGGATTACCTGAACGCGCTCGGCTACCGGCTGGTGCAGGCGGCGCGGCGGCAGAGCATCTCGGGCTCGACCGGAGCCGGCACCTTTGCCACCGGCTTCGACCTGTTCGCGGTGCGCGACCGCAGCATCAACGCCTTCGCGCTGCCGGGCGGCTATATCGGCGTGCATACGGGGCTGCTGGTGCAGTCCGATACCGAGTCGGAACTGGCCTCGGTGCTGGGCCATGAAATCGGCCACGTGATGCAGCGCCATATCGCACGCGGCATCACGTCGCAAGACCAGTCGATGTGGATCGCGCTGGCGTCGATGGTGCTGGCCGGCCTCGCCGCCACGCGCAGCCCCGATGCCGCGGCGGCGCTGGCGATGGGCGGGCAGGGCGCCGCCGTTGCGAACCAGCTGTCGTTCTCGCGCGGCGCGGAGCGCGAGGCCGACCGCGTCGGTTTCCAGATCATGACCGCGGCGGGCTTCGACCCGCAGGGCATGCCCGATTTCTTCGCGCGGCTGCAGCGCGTGTCCGGCATCTCGGAAAGCTCGGTGCCGTCCTATGTGCGCACCCACCCGCTGACTTCCGAGCGTCTTGCCGACATGCAGGACCGCGTGAGCCATGCCAACGCGCGCAAGGTGCCCAATACGCCCGAGTATGAGTTCGCACGGATGCGCGCGCGCGTGATCCAGGAATCGTCGCCGAGCGACCTGCAGGCCTTGCGCAACGCGCTGCGCGCGCAGTTGCCGGGCGCCTCGGCACTGCGCGCGCCGGCGCTGCACTACGGCCTTGCCTTCACCGAGCAGCGCCTCGGCCGTGCCGCCGCCGCCGAGCAGGAACTGGCCGAGGCGCGGCGGCTGTACGGCACCATCCCCGGCGCCAGCTCGGGCAGCCCCATGCTAGACGTGATGGCGATCCAGCTGGCGCGCACCCAGGGCCGCGTGCCCGAGGCGCTGTCACAGGCCACGGCGTCGATGAAAGCCTTCCCGCTCTCTCATGCGGTATCGGTCGTCTATGCCGAGACCCTGATTGGCTCGGGCCGTTATGACGAAGCGGTGCGCTTCCTGCGCGAACGCACGCGCCAGGAAACCAGCCGCAGCGACTGGTGGGAGATGCTGGCGCGCGCATACGCCGGCCAGGGCAAGCGGGTGCAGCAGCACCAGGCGCTGGCCGAGAAGTACGCGATGGACGGCGCCTACCAGGCAGCGATCGAACAGTTGCAGATCGCCCGCAAGGCCGGAGACGGTGACTTCTATACGCTGTCCGAGGTCGACGCCCGCCTGCACCAGCTGGAACGCCAGTACCGCGAGGACAAGCAGGACAGCAAGGGCATGCCGAACTGAGGCCGGCCCGGTCAGCGCCGGTCGGCGTCAGGCCGCCGGCTGGCGCACAAAGCCGAAGCGCTTCGGCACCTCGCTTTCCGCGATGGGCTCGATCGGCAGGTCGCGGCCGTCGTGGTGGAACAGGCCGAGTTCGGTGCCGCAGGCTTCGCCATGCCAGGTGCTGCTGCCGCTGAAGGTCTCGAGGTCATGGTCGTGCAGCAGCGCTGCCTGCGTGCCATCCACGCCGTCGACCGTCCCTGACAGCACCACGTTGCCATTGTCGTCGGCGTAGCAGGCCTGCAGCGTGAAGGGCTGCCGCGAAGTCGTGCAAAACGCGCGCTGGTGCAGCCGCACGATCCACGGCGCGTACGCCAGCGCCACGAACACCTTCTGCGGCCCGTTCTGGAAGTACCACGCGCCGCGCTCGTCGCACAGGTAGTTGCGTTCGATGAAGGCGACCAGCGCGTCGTTGCGCACCGGCTCGCCGGACAAGCCGTGCTGCTGGGCGTATTCATTGCGCAGGCGCCACTGCCCGCGCCGGTCCAGCGCGAGCCAGCCATAGGCGTTGGGCACGTTGGGCCAGCGCGCCATGGCTTTCCTGACGATGTCGTCCATCTCCTTCTCCTCTGCCGCCCGGGCGGCACGCGCCGCCGGCGGCTTTACATCATGCAGTCGAAAAAGCGCAGGATCCGCGCCGGCAGCCATTCGATGTGGCCGCCGAAGGCTACGCCCCACTGGCTGTCGGGCAGCCACAGATGGCGCCGCCAGCCTTCATCCGGGGTCATGAAGCCGACATGGCCGCCATGCTCCGGCTGTTCCAGCCAGACCTGCGGGCTGACGTCGGCCGGGCCGGGCAGGTGCCGCCCGGGCAGGAAAGGATCGTTGCGCGCATTGAGCACCAGCGTGGGCACGGCGATCGCGCCGAGCACCGGCTTGCTGGCGGCGCGGCGCCAGTAGTCGTCGGTATCGGCATAGCCGTGCAGCGGCGCCGTGACCACGTTGTCGAACGCGTACAGGTCGCGGCTGGCCAGCATCGCCTCGCGGTCGAACAGGCCGGGGAACTGCTGCAGCTTGGCCAGCGACTTGCGCTTGAGGGTCTGCAGGAACATGCGCGTATAGAGCATGTTGAAGCCGGCCGACAGCGCCGCGCCGCCCGCGGCCAGGTCCAGCGGCGCCGAGATCGCGGCGGCGGCGTGCACATGGCCGGCACCGTTGCCGTCTTCGCCGAGCAGGCGCAGCAGCGCGTTGCCGCCCAGCGAGATGCCGACCACCAGCAGCTTGCGGCCATGGGCGCAGTGCTGGCGGTGCACGCGCTCCAGCACCCAGCGCAGCTCGGCCGAATCGCCCGAGTGGTAAAAACGCGGCGCCAGGTTGAGCTCGCCGGAGCAGCCACGGAAATGCGGGATCACGCCCTGCCAGCCGCGCGTGCCCAGCGCGTGCATCAGCGCCTGCGCGTAGTGGCTGTTTGAATCGCCCTCCAGCCCATGGAACATCACCACCAGCGGCGTGTCCGGCCGCAGCGGGTGGGTGGTCCAGTCGAGGTCGATGAAGTCGCCGTCAGGCGTGTCCCAGCGCTCGCGCCGATAGGCAACGCGCGGCGGGCGGCGCGAAAAGCGCGCGGGGATGATGGTCTGGGCATGGCCGCCGCGCAGCCACCAGGGCATGGCGATGCCGTCGCCGTAGCCGTGGCCATGCTCGGGCGGCGTGGCGGCAACAGGCAAACGATGCGTCAGGAGGTCGGGGCGCTGCGTCATGCCAGCTCGGTAATGCGTTCTTGCGTTCTTGCAGCCCTGCCCGGTTGCAGCCGGGCCGCGCGGCCCGGCAGGCTCAGTGCAACGCCTGGCCGGGCGCCGCGGCCACCGCGGCTACCTGCACGGCGTTGGCCGGGCTGCAGTGGATATGGGCCAGGCGCCAGCCTTCGTGGTTCTGCATCAGCACATAGGTGGTGTGCACGTACAGGTCGGCTTCGACCCGGTCGCTGCCAAAGCGCAGCGCCTCGGTGACGTCGAAAATCGACACGGCCATCGATGCGTGGCTGCTGGTTTCGATCGCGTCGACCAGCACCGGCTGCTCTTCCAGCAGCTGCGAGAACGCCTGGCGCAGTTGTTCGTGGCCAATCATGCGCTGGCCGTCGGGCAGCACGCAGGTGATCGAATCCTCGTCCAGCCACAGGCGCAGCGCGGCTTCGGCATCGCGCAGCTTGAGCGCCTCGCGGAAGGCTTCGACGATGTCTTCGGCAGAATCGAACAGGCGGGCAAAACGAGGCATGGTGGCAGTGTCAGGGTATCAGGGCCGGTGCAGCAGCTTGCGCAGCTCAACGAAGACCATTTCGGGTTCGATCTCTTTCAGGCAACGCAGGTGGCCCAGCGGGCACTCGCGCTTGAAGCACGGGCTGCACTCCAGCTGCAGCCACATGATACTCGCAGCCTGTGACAGCGGCGGCGTGTGGCGCGGATCGCTCGATCCATAGACCGCCACCTGCGGGCGGTTCAGTGCCGCGGTCACGTGCATCAGGCCGGAATCGTTGCAGACCGCGGCCTCGGACAGCGCCAGCAGGTCGACGGCGTCATCGAGCGAAGTCTGCCCGCACAGGTTGCGCACGAACGGCGCGTCCTTGACGATCTCGGCGGCGATCTCGGCGTCCTTGGCCGAGCCCAGCGTGATCATCTGCGCGTACGGGTAGGAGCGCCGCAGCATCTGCGCCAGCCTGGCGAAGTGGCCGGCAGGCCAGCGCTTGGCGGGGCCGTATTCGGCGCCCGGGCAGAACGCGATCACGCGCGTGTGCGGGGCGATGCCGAAGCGCTCCGCGGTCGCCGCCATGCGCGCCGGGTCGACGCGCAGGCGCGGCTCGGGGATGTTCTCGGGCAGGCGCGCGCCGGGCTTGAGCGCGAGGCGGGCATAGTGCTCGACCATCGGCGGACGGTGGTCGCGCGGCGGGTTGGCATGGCGCACGTTGAGCATGCCGAAGCGCGCTTCGCCACGGTAGCCGATGCGCAGCGGAATGCCTGCCAGCCACGGGATCAGCGCCGACTTGAGCGAATTCGGCAGTACGTAGGCAAGGTCGTAGCCTTCGTTCTTGAGCTGCTGCGCGAACATCAGCCGCGCCGACAGCTGCAGCTTGCCGTGCGCCAGGTCGGACGGGAATACGCGGCCGATCTCGGGCATGCGCGCGAGCACGGGCGCCACCCACTTGGGCGCGAGCGCGTCGATGACCAGGCGCGGATGGCGCGCCTTGAGCAGCGCGAACAGCGGCTGCGCCATCAGGGCGTCGCCGATCCAGTTGGGGGCGATGACGAGGGCTTTCTTCATGGGCGGGGCGCGGGAAGCCGGTTCGCCGGCACGATCGCAGACATGGGCGCCGGCGCAATCGCCGGCAACAGCAACGCCCCGGGGCGCCTGCTGGCGGTCCGGAGCGTCAGGGTCGTGCGAAAACCGGCGGCTCGGGTCAGTGGTGGCCCTTCAGCACGGTGCCCGGTTTGAGCTTGTAGACGGTACCGCAGTACGGGCACTTGGCTTCGCCGGTGTCGGCCACGTCCAGGAACACGCGCGGGTGGTAGTTCCAGGCCGGGGTGTTGGCGGTCGGGCAGTGCAGCGGAATGTCTTCGGCGCCGATTTCGATGATGGTGGCGGTTTGCGTCATGGTGTTGCGGGGATTGAGGCTTGTTGTTCGTCAAAACAAGGCATGCCCCGCGCGCACGGCGGCGGGTGCGGGGCACGAGGGCTGGCGGCCGGTGCTCAGACCAGCGTCAGCCACTTCTTGTACTTTTCGTCGGTGCCGCCCACGGCGGCAAAGAACGCGTCCTGGATCTGCTTGGTCACCGGGCCGCGGCGGCCTTCGCCGATGATGCGGTCATCCAGCTCGCGGATCGGCGTGACTTCGGCGGCGGTGCCGGTGAAGAAGGCTTCGTCGGCGCAGTACATCTCGTCACGGGTGATGCGCTTCTCGCGCACCTCGATGCCCAGGTCGCGCGCGATGGTCAGCGTGGCGTCGCGCGTGATGCCGTCCAGGCACGAGGCCAGGTCCGGGGTGTAGATCACGCCGTTGCGCACGATGAAGACGTTCTCGCCCGAGCCTTCGCTGACGTAGCCTTCGGTGTCGAGCAGCAGCGCTTCGTCGTAGCCCAGGCCGGTCGCTTCCTGGTTGGCGAGGATCGAGTTGATGTAGTAGCCGCTGGCCTTGGCGCGCACCAGCGACACATTGACGTGGTGGCGGGTGAACGACGAAGTCTTCACGCGGATGCCGCGCTCCATGCCTTCCTCGCCCAGGTAGGCACCCCACGGCCACGCCGCGATCGCAACGTGGATGGTGTTGCCCCTGGCCGACACGCCCAGTTTTTCCGAGCCGATCCACACCAGCGGGCGGATGTAGCAGGATTCCAGGTTGTTGGCGCGTACCACTTCGCGCTGGGCGGCTTCCAGGGTGGCCTCGTCGAACGGCATGGCCATCTGGAAGATCTTGGCGGAGTTGAACAGGCGGCGGGTGTGCTCTTTCAGCCGGAAGATGGCGGTGCCTTCGGGCGTCTTGTAGGCGCGCACGCCCTCGAATACGCCCATGCCGTAGTGCAGCGTATGCGTCAGCACATGGATCTTGGCGTCGCGCCATTCGATCAGCTTGCCGTCCATCCAGATCTTGCCGTCGCGATCCGCCATCGACATGTCTATTCTCCCAGCGCCGTGAAAGCAGCAAAAACGACATTGTAAGCCCGGGGGGCATGGGTGCCAACGCGAGCGGCGGGGGGAGGGCGGGGGAATGCGGGAGAAAAAAGGGGCAGCGGCGGACTAGAATCCTCATTTCCGTGCGTTTGCCGGCTCGCGGGTCGCATCGTCCGCACCTGTCCCGACGCCAGTCCGTTCCCTCGTGCCTTTGACCACACATTCCGACCCGCATGCCGAACCCGGCCAGCCTGGCTGGGAGCAGGCGCTGGAAGCGCTGCGCGCGCTCGCCAGCGCCGAACCCGCCGCTGCCAGCGAGGGCGGCCGCCGCCTGCTGTGGGCGCTGACGCTGGAACCGGACGGCGCGGTGGCCACCATCGAGCCGCTCGAGCAGGTGCGCGGCGCGCGCGGCTGGGGCAAGCCGAAACCCGTAGCGCTGGCGCGCGTGGCCGAGGATGACCGGCTCGAGCCGTGGGACGCACGCATCGCGCGCGCGATCCGGCGCGACGCCTCGCACAACCGGCGCTATGTGCTGGATCGCGCGGCGGCCGCCATGGCGCTGGTCGGCCATCCGGCCGTGGTGCTCGCCCACGCGCCGTCGCAGACACTGGAGGTGGTCGAGGACGCGCCCGCGCTGGAGGCCGTGCACAGCGCCGGCCGCTTCGTGCTGCGCCTGTACCCGCCATTGCGCGAGGCGCCGGCGATGGAGGCCTTGCTGCCCGCCGCGGCGCGCCAGGAGGCCGAGGCGCTGCGCCAGGTCACGGTGCTGCGCGATGGGCCGCACCGGCTCAAGGTGCTTCGCTTCACCCCGGCGCAGTTCGACGCCGCGCGGCTGATCGGCGACGGGCTGGCGATTCCGGAGGACGGCCAGGCCCAGCTCGACCGCACCCTGCGGGCGCTGGCCGGCCACTTCCAGGTCCATGCCGACCAGGCCGCCGGCACGCGCCCTGTCGAAGCCGAAGCGAGGCTGCGTGCCGAGGTCGCGCCCATCGGCGGCGTGGCCGGGCGCGGCATCACGATGCGGCTGGTGGTCACGCCGCTGGGCCAGCTCGGGCCGAGGCTCGCGCCGGGCGCGGGCAGGGAACGCCTGATGGCCGCGGTACGGGGCGAGACGCTGGTCACGCAGCGCGATCTCGATGCCGAACTGGCCAGCGTGGCAGAGGTCTTCGCCGCGCTGCCGGTGCTGGTCACGCAGTCGCCGCCGGGCGGCGAATATACGTGGACACTGGACGACCCGGAGGACGCGCTGGCCGTGCTGGAAGCGCTGCCTGGCCTGCCCGCGGTGCAGGCCGTGGAATGGCCACGCGGTAAGGAAATCCGCATCGTCGCCGCCGACCTGCCCCAGCTCGGCGTCCATATTGAAAGCCGCGGCGCCTGGTACCGGCTGGCCGGCGAGTTGCGCGTGGCCGAAGGGCTGGTGCTGGAGCTGGGCAAGCTGATCGACTGGACCGGCAGCCACGCCGGCCGCTTCGTGCCGATGGGGCAGGGCGTCTACGTGGCGCTGACGCGGGCACTGCGCGGCCAGCTGCGCGACCTGGCCGCGGTGGCCGAGCGCATCCCCGACGGCATCCGCGTGCCGCAGATGGCCACGCCGTGGCTGGACGACGTGCTCGCCGGCGCGGGCGTCGATCCCGACGCGCATTTCCGCCAGCGCATCGCCCGGCTGCGCGCGGCGCGCGACACGCAGATCACCGTGCCCGCCACGCTGGCGGCGGAACTGCGCCTGTACCAGGAAGCCGGCTACCGCTGGGCCATGACGCTGGCCGCCTCGGGGCTGGGCGCCTGCCTGGCCGACGACATGGGCCTGGGCAAGACCGTGCAGTCACTGGCGGTGCTGGTGGCGCGCGCGGCCGGCGGCGCCGCCCTGGTAATCGCACCCACCTCGGTGTGCGGCAACTGGGCCGCCGAGGCGCGCCGCTTCGCGCCCACGCTCAATGTCCACGTCTATGCCGAGGGGGCAGACACTGTGCGCGACACGCTGCTGGAGCAGGCCGGGCCGCAAGACCTGGTGATCGTCTCGTACACGCTGCTGCAGCAGGCGCGCCAGGATTTCTGCGCGCGCGGCTGGCACACCGTGGTCGCCGACGAGGCGCAGGCGTTCAAGAATGCCATCACGCGGCGCGCGCAGGCGATGTTCGACCTGCGCGCCGATTTCCGCATGGCACTGAGTGGCACCCCGGTGGAAAACCGGCTGGCCGAGCTGTGGTCGGTGATGCGCTTCTGCAACCCGGGTTTGCTGGGCTCGCTGGCGCGCTTCAACGAACATTTCGCCAACCCGATCGAGCGCGGCGGCGTGCGCGAGGCCCGCCAGCGCCTGCGCCGCATGATCGCGCCCTTCGTGCTGCGCCGGACCAAGGCCCAGGTGCTCGACGAACTGCCGCCGCGCACGGAGCTGGTGATACGGGTCGAGCCCGAAGCGGTGGAAGCCGCGCACTACGAAGCGCTGCGCCGGCAAGCGCAGACCCAGGCCGAAGCCGCGCGCAAGGCCACGCAAGACGCGCCGGCGGGGGCAAAGGCGCGCGCCCTCGCGCAGGCGCAGCAGCAGTCACAGGCGCGCATCCATGTGCTGGCGCAGATCATGCGCCTGCGCCGCGCCGCGTGCGACCCGCGCCTGGCCACGCCGGAAATCGCCAGCCAGCTGGAAGAGGGCGCCAAGCTGCGCGCCTTTGTGGCACTGGCCGGCGAACTGGCCGCCAGTGGCCACAAGACGCTGGTGTTCAGCCAGTTCGTCGATTTCCTGCAGCTGCTGCGCCAGGGCCTGGAGCGCGCCGGGCTGGCGCTGCAGTACCTGGACGGCGCCACGCCGGCGGCAGAGCGCACGCGCCGCGTGGCCGCCTTCCAGGCGGGCGAGGGCGATGTCTTCCTGATCAGCCTGAAGGCCGGCGGCTTCGGCCTGAACCTGACCGCTGCGGACTACGTGATCATCGCCGACCCGTGGTGGAACCCTGCCGCCGAGGACCAGGCCATGGGCCGCGCGCACCGTATCGGCCAGCAGCGCCCGGTGACGGTGTACCGGCTGATCAGCGCCGGCACCATCGAGGAGCGCATCGTCGACCTGCACCGCGACAAGCGCGCGCTGGCCGACGGCTTGCTGGAGGCGGATGACGAACGTGCCGCGGGAACCGGTGCGCCATTGCCGGATATCGACGAACTGGTGGGCCTGCTGCGCCGCTGAGCGCCACGCCATGCGCACCATATGCCGCCACGGCATACCTTCAAGCGAACTGGTTCGTTGGGTTTTGGCAGGATCCTTGCTATCTTGTGGCACTGGCCCGGGGCTCAGACCCCGGCCGTTTTTTTGTGCTGACTTTTCCTGACGGTGCCCCCATGCCCATTTCGTCCCGCCTGCCGCGCTTGTCCTTCCGTTCCACCTGCCGCCTGGCCGCAGGCATGGCCGCCTTGTGCGCCGCCGCTGCCGTGAGCGCGCCCGCCCGGGCGCAGGGCGAGTGGCCGACGCAGCCGGTGACGATCCTGATGGGCTTCACCGCCGGCTCCGGCGTCGACATGGTGGGCCGCGCGCTGCAGGAATCGCTGCAGAAGTCACTCAAGACCACGATCATCTATGACTACCGTCCGGGCGCCGGCGGCAACGTCGCCTCCGAAGTGGTGGCGCATGCCAGGCCGGACGGCTATACGCTGCTGCTCGGCACCGCGGCCACGCACGGCATCAACCCGGCGCTGTACAAGAACCTGCCGTTCGAGGCCGACACCGATTTCACGCCGGTGGCGCCGCTGGTCGAAGTGTCCAACGTGCTGACCGTCAATCCGGCCGTGATCGACGTGAAGACGGTGAAGGAATTCATCGAGAAGGTGAAGGCCAATCCGGGCAAGTACAACTATGCCTCGACCGGCAACGGGACGGGCACGCACCTGGCCTTCGCCGAATTCAACGCCCGCGCGGGCCTGGACATGACCCACGTACCGTACAAGGGCGGCCCCGATGCGCTGCAGGCCGTGCTCAAGGGCGAGGTCTGCTGCATCTTCAACCAGGTGCAGAGCGTGCTGCCGCAATACCGTGCCGGCAAGGTGCGGCTGCTGGGCGTGACCACCAGCAAGCGCGTGCCGGTGATTCCGGACGTACCGACCATTGCCGAGAGCGGCGTCGCCGGCTACAACAGCACCATCTGGTTTGGATTCTTCGGGCCCAAGGGCCTGGATCCGAAGATCGCGCGCAAGATCAACGACGCGGTCAAGGTCGCGCTGGAAACGCCGTCGATCCGGCAGAAGCTGGTCGATGCCGGCAATACGCCGCGGATCGAGTCGGTGGAGCAATTCAAGGCTACCGTCAAGGCGGACCGGCAGAAGTGGGCGGGGGTGGTGAAGACGGTGGGGGCTTCGATCGATTGAGGCTAGGCAAGGGCTTCACTTCGTTGAAGCTCCGGCCCTCTCCCCCGGCCCCTCTCCCCCGGCCCCTCTCCCGCAGGCGGGAGAGGGGAGCAGACAAGCGGGTGCCTTAAGCCCTAACTCCCAACCGCGTCAGCAAATGCGCCAGCTGCGCCTGCGTCCCGGTAGCAGTCTTGTTGAAAATCGCCTTCAACTGCGTCCTCCCGGTTTCCCGCCGAATCCCGATCTGCTCGCAAGCTTCAGGCAGCCCGATCCCCGTTGACAGCTGCAGCGCCAGGCGCGTCTCCGCCGGCGTCAGCCCATACAAGTCCCGCAGCACAGCGGGCAGCGTCATCGGCACGACTCCCGGCTCATGGATCGCCACCAGCACGCTGGGCCGCTGCCAATCCATCGACAACTGATGCGCCGGCGGCAAAGGCAACAGGATCACCTGCGCCTGCCGCCCACTGCCATCCACCGCCCGCAGCGCCTGCGCCGGCTGCGTATTGCCCGGATCGCACGCGGCCTTCAATGCCTCAGGAAACGGCCGTGACAGCCGCCATTCTTCAGGCCGCGCGCCCGCGGCAGACGCCGCCGCGCTGGTCTCGATCGACACCGCCGGCAGCAGCCGCCGCACCCACGCCTCCCCGGTACTGTTGGCCAGCAGCGTCTTGCCATCGTCCCGCAACACGATCACCCCGAACGGCAGCCGCTCCAGCAACTGGCTCGATGCATGCGCCAGCGCCGACACCTGGTGCGTGCGGTCGCGCAGCGCCATGGCGTGGCGCACATGCGGAATCGCCCAGTCGAGCGCGCGCGCGTCCTCGGGTGAATACTGGTTGCCGCCCAGCGGCCGCTGCAGCGACAGGAACACTTCATAGTGCGGCTTGCGCTCGATCAGGCAGGCCATCACCGACGATTGCTCGAACTGGTGCAGGAACTCGCCGTAGAACGGCGAGTGGCGCATCGCCTGCGAACCAAGCTCGCGCGAATCGATATACCAGTTGCCCACCGACATGCGCTGGGCGAAGGGCAGGGCCGGGTCGATGGTTTCGTAGTATTCGCTATAGGCGGCCACCGCTTCGGGAACGGGATTGACCACCTGGTTCACCAGCACGCGTTCGTGGACCGTATCGCGCACCAGCAGCAGCGCATGCGAGCTGTCGCTGGCCTGGCAAAGCGCGCCCAGGCTGCGGCGCCAGGCATCGGCGTCAAAGATTCCCTCGTACAGCGCGCGGATGGTGTCATGCATCGGCGTGTCGCTCATGGTTTTTCTTCTTTCTTCTTTTTTGTACTTTTGGTACTTTTTTTGCGCGGCTGTGCCAGGGCTGCCGGTGTGTTGCCGGCCGGTGTACCGCGCGAGGGTGTAATTCAGGCCCCTTCCAGCGCCGCGCCCAGGCGCGAAAGCAGGTGGGTGAGCTGGGCCTGGCTGTTGGTGCCGGTCTTGTGGAAGACGGCCTTGAGCTGCGTGCGCGCCGTTTCGTGACGGATGTTCAGCTGCTGGCTGGCTTCGGGCAGGCCCTGGCCGCCGGCGAGCTGGGTCGCCAGCCGCGTTTCCGCCGGCGTCAGGCCGTACAGGTCGCGCAGCACGGGAGCCAGCAACAGCGGCGCGTTGTCATGCTCGTGCACCACCACCAGCGCCGCCGGCTCCTGCCATTGCGCGGCAAAGGCGTGCGAGGGCGGCAGCGGCAGCACGATCACCTGCGCGCTGGCGCCGCTGCCGTCGGTGGCGCGCGCGGCCTGGGCGGCCACCGCGCGCTGCGGGTCGCAAGCCGCGGCCAGCATTTCGCCGAAGGGCCGCGACAGGGTCCAGTCCGAGACCTTGCCCGCCGGGTCCAGGCGCCGCACCCAGCGTTCGCCGGCGCGATTGCCCAGCAGCACCTGGCGCTGCGGCGAAAACACCAGCAGCGCGAAGTTGAGCCGCTCCACCAGCTGCGACGACAGCCGCGCCAGCACGGTCAGCCCCAGCGTGCGGTCGCGCATGGACATGGCACTGCGCATATGCGGGATGATCCAGTCCATGCCGCGGGTGTCGTCGGTCGAGAACAGCGGCTGCGTGCGCCCGCGCTGCATCGAGAAATAGACTTCGTAGTGCGGCTGGCGCGCGACCAGGCATGCCACGTAGGAGCGCAGGTCGTAGCGGTGGAAGAAATCGCGGTAGAACGGGTGGCGCGCCATGGCGCCTTCGCCCAGCTCGCGCGCGTCGACGTACCACGCGCCCGGCTGAAGCCGCGGTGCGAAGTGCTTGGCCGGATCGATGGCCTGGAAATCCGATTCGTACTCGGTGAACAACTCCACCACCGGATTGACGATTTCATTGACGGTGACCTGGTCGCGTACCGTGTCCCAGACCATCATCGAGGCGTGCGCCGAGCCGGCCATATCGGTCAGGGTGCGCAGGCTCTGCTGCCAGGCACCCGGATCGAGAATGCCCTCGTACAAGCCACGGATCGCTCCGTGCATGTCGGCTTCGTTCATCTGATTACCCCCTGCATTCGCGACAAGATAATGCGCGGCGCCGGCTGTGCGCCCACGCACGCCGGCATGCCTTGTTGTTATCCGCCTGGTGCTATCCTGGCCGTTTGCCTTACCGGCTCTGCTGTCAGCGCGTGTCTGTTTTAGCAGACGTTGCATACATTACCGCACTCGGGGGGGGCAGGGGGACGTCCACGTGACCCTTCTTTCGTGGGGCGTGCAGGCCGGTGGGAAATGTCATTGTGTACGTTGATGCACATTGTAAGTCCATTGCCGCCCGGAATGCCAAAGCGTCGACCGCGATCAGGTAAAATCCCCGTTTCCCCGATTTTTCAGCGAAATCTCGCGCCTTTCACCGTCATGACCACTGTCCTGCGTCTTTCCGATCTGATTTCCCAAGGCAAAATCTCCGGCAAGCGGGTGTTCATCCGCGCCGACCTGAACGTGCCGCAGGACGACGCCGGCCATATCACCGAGGACACCCGCATCCGCGCCTCGGTGCCCGCGATCGAGGCCTGCCTGGCCGCCGGCGCCGCGGTGATGGTCACGTCGCACCTGGGCCGCCCGACCGAAGGCGAGTTCAAGCCGGAAGACTCGCTGGCGCCGATCGCCACGCGCCTGTCCGAGCTGCTGGGCAAGCCGGTCAAGCTGGTGCAGAACTGGGTCGACGGCGTCGAGGTCGCGCCCGGCCAGGTGGTGCTGCTGGAAAACTGCCGCGTCAACAAGGGCGAGAAGAAGAACAGCGACGAGCTGGCGCAGAAGATGGCCAAGCTCTGTGACGTCTATGTGAACGACGCCTTCGGCACCGCGCACCGCGCCGAGGCCACCACCCATGGCATCGCCAGGTTCGCCCCGATTGCCTGCGCCGGCCCGCTGCTGGCCGCCGAGATCGACGCGCTGGGCAAGGCGCTGGGCCAGCCGGCCCGGCCGCTGGTGGCGATCGTGGCCGGCTCCAAGGTCTCGACCAAGCTGACCATCCTGAAGTCGCTGGCCGACAAGGTCGACAACCTCGTCGTCGGCGGCGGCATCGCCAACACCTTCATGCTGGCCGCCGGCCTGAAGATCGGCAAGTCGCTGGCGGAAGCCGACCTGGTCGGCGATGCCAAGGCCATCATCGACATCATGGCCGGGCGCGGCGCCTCGGTGCCCATTCCCGTCGATGTGGTCTGCGCCAAGGAATTCAGCGCGACCGCCGCGGCCACCGTCAAGGACGTCAAGGACGTGGCCGACGACGACATGATCCTGGACATCGGTCCCAAGACCGCCGCCCTTCTGGCCGGGCAACTGAAGGCCGCCGGCACCATCGTCTGGAACGGCCCGGTGGGCGTGTTCGAGTTCGACCAGTTCGGCAACGGCACCAGGGTACTGGCCGAGGCCATTGCCGATTCGAAGGCATTCT
>Ga0102589_1001007_pt1 | contig 43820 bp, 39 predicted proteins | sample AraplaMF_Col_mLB_FD_76858 | JGI IMG/M metagenome (GOLD analysis project Ga0102589, IMG submission 76858) | Arabidopsis root microbial communities from the University of North Carolina, USA - plate scrape MF_Col_mLB | ecosystem: Host-associated > Plants > Roots > Endosphere | place: USA...
TTCGTCGCCAGCAGCGCCGCCGCCCTCGTTCAGTGAGCGGACTTATAGGAGAACCACACCAAACAAGTCAACACACCAAATTCGAAAAAATCGAGAAATCCGTCTTCCTATTGTTTTTAAAGCTGAATTTAAGATTTGTCATACAGATTAACGTCCATTAACCGGTTTCTACCGGTTTCGAGCGTTCATCATCGGCCTTCCCTATGTAGGGTTTGCATTTCAGGATTAAAGGTTGCCGCAGGCGGCAGCAATGTCAGTCTGACGACGGGCTGAAGCGGGCCACAAGCGCATGGGCATTGCCGGGATAGGTAAAGCGCACATAGGTGACGGCACCGGAATTGCTCCAGGTGCGTCGCTCCACCACGAGACACGCCTGCCTGTCGCCGATACCCAGAAGACGCGTGATTTCCTTTGCGGGCGTTTCCGCGCTGATGCGATGTTCGGCAGTACTCCACGGCACATGACCCAGCAGCCACGGCCCCGGGGCGATTTCGGAGAAATCGGTTTCGGCCGCTTCCGGCACGGCACTCAGATTGACGAGACGCTGCTCGACGCAGAATTCCCGCGCGCCGGCAAAATGGATGCAGAGAATCTCAAGCAATGGTGTGCCGGTCGCCACATCCAGTCGTTCGCGATCCCCTGCATTCGCATTGCGCAGTCCGCGTTCAAGGATTTTGAAGTCATATTCGAGCCCAAGGGATTCGACTTCCGCGCCGATGTCATGAATTTGCAGAACGGCTGACTGGATTTGCGGCTGACGGACGAAACTACCTGACTTCTTGCGACGCTCGATCAATCCGGCTTTGGCGAGCTGGCTCATGACCTTATTCACGGTCATACGCGAACACTGATACTGGTTCGCGAGATCGACCTCGAATGGCAGCCGGTGCCCCGGCGGCCATTCGCCTGAAACAATCTTGCCCTCTATATCGCCGAGGATACGCTGGTGCAGGGTTTGCCCGGCCGATGCTGTCGTCACGTCCGCAATACCCCGCTCCAATGGCATTTTTTTGTCTCCGCCGACCCCATCTCAGCCCTCAAGAAGTTCAGCCATGATCTTGTTGAAGCGGGCAGAGATTTCGCCGCGTCGGATATGACGGCCACCACCGACGCATTTCTTGCCGCGCACCCAAACGGAATCGACGCCCACGCCACCCGCGAATACCCACTGATCGAGGATTTGGGATGGTGCAAGATATGGAACGGCGGATACATCAAGGGCGACAAAATCTGCACTTTTCTCGCGCTCCAGGCCATTTGGCGACGCCATCGCCCTGCCGCCGCCCTGAAGTGCCCCGCGGAAAAGTTTCTCACCAGTGGAATGGCCGGCATCGGCGATAACATTGCGCGCGCGAAGCGAGAGGCGCTGCGAATATTCTAGGGTTCGCAGTTCTTCCGGAACGGAAATCAAGATATTGGAGTCGGATCCGACACCGTAATGGCCACCTTCGGAAAGAAAGCCCGGAGCCGGGAAGATACCGTCGCCGAGATTGGCTTCAGTGACGGGACACAGACCAGCAACCGCGCCGCTTTTCGCCATGGCGCGCGTCTCACTCTCCGTCATGTGCGTTGCGTGGATCAGGCACCAGCGGCTATCGACGGGCGCGTTTTCAAGCAGCCATTCCACCGGCCTTGCACCGGAAAAGGCGAGGGAGTCTTCCACTTCCTTCGTCTGTTCCGCCACGTGAATATGGATCGGTCCCCCTTTTGCCAGAGGCTCTATGGCGGCCAGCTCGTCGGCGGTGACAGCGCGCAGGCTGTGGGGCGCTATGCCAAGGACGGCGCCCGGCAGTCTGCCTACCACAGCCTCTGCGCCCTGCATCAGCTTTGCGTAACTCTCGAGCGAATGAATGAAGCGTTTCTGTCCGTCTATCGGAGACTGACCACCGAAACCGGAATGAGCATAAAAGACCGGCAGCAGGGTCAGACCGATACCCGTCTGCGACGCGGCCGCGCCGATGCGTTCGGCCATTTCGGCAATATTGCCGTAATGTGAACCGTCGCGGTCATTGTGCAGGTAGTGGAATTCACCAACCCTGCCAAATCCGGCCTCCAGCATTTCCATATAGAGCTGGGCAGCCACCGCCTCCACGTGGTCAGGCGTCATGGAAAGCGCGAATTTATACATCACGGTGCGCCAGCTCCAGAAACTGTCGTCACCCGGTCCGCGGATTTCAGCAAGCCCGGCCATGGCGCGCTGAAACGCGTGGCTGTGGAGATTGGGCATGGCCGGGACAATGACGGCGTGCCGCTCGTCCAGGGGCTGCGCGGAAGCGCCTGTTTCGACGGAGGCAATGAGACCGTCCTGGCATATGATGCGAACGTCCTTCGCCCATCCTTCCGTCAGAAGCGCTGCGCCCGCGTAAATTGCCGTCATGCCACCCTCTCCTTTGGTTCTGTCCGGCAAGGCCATTTCAAACCCGAAATTGCAGCTTGCCAAGCCGATTATTATGTATATACATTTAACTCACAAAGGAAAGGCGAAAAGCAAATGCCAGGGAACAAATCTGCAAACGTAACGGCGACGGGAAACGCCACCGCTTTGTGGCGCAACGCCCGGCTGGCGACCTTCAATCCCGCCATGGAAGGCATCGGTGCCGTCGAAAACGCCGTCATTGCCGTGCGTAACGGCCGCATTGCCTTTGCCGGCCCTGAAAGCGATCTGCCCGCCGATCTGTCGAAAGCCGACGAGACCAACGATTGCGGTGGCCGCTGGATCACCCCTGCCCTCATCGACTGCCACACCCACCTCGTCTTCGGCGGCAATCGCGCCATGGAATTCGAGATGCGGCTGAACGGCGCGACCTATGAGGAGATCGCCAGAGCCGGCGGCGGCATCGTTTCCTCGGTGCGCGACACGCGCGCGCTCTCGGAGGAGGTTTTGGTGGCGCAGGCTCTGCCGCGTCTCGACACGCTTCTTTCGGAAGGTGTTTCCACCGTTGAAATCAAATCCGGTTACGGTCTGGACATCGAAACCGAGCTGAAAATGCTGCGCGTCGCCCGCAGGCTTGAGACATTGCGCCCGGTGCGCATCGTCACCAGCTACCTCGCCGCACACGCGACACCCGCGGACTATAAGGGCCGCAACGCCGACTATATTACCAAAGTCGTCCTTCCGGGACTGGAAAAGGCCCATGCGGCAGGACTGGCAGATGCGGTTGACGGGTTTTGCGAAGGCATCGCCTTTTCCGTGGCTGATATAGACCGGGTTTTCGCGGCAGCAAAGCAGCGCGGACTTCCCGTCAAGCTGCACGCCGAGCAGCTTTCCAATCTCGGCGGCGCCGCGCTTGCGGCATCTTACAACGCGCTTTCGGCCGATCATCTGGAATATCTCGACGAGGCCGGTGCGAAGGCGCTGGCAAAAGCTGGAACCGTGGCCGTGCTTCTGCCCGGCGCCTTTTATGCGCTCAGGGAAAAGCAACTGCCGCCTGTTCAGGCACTGCGCGATGCCGGAGCCGAAATCGCGCTTGCAACGGATTGCAATCCCGGTACATCGCCGCTCACCTCGTTGCTGCTGACTATGAACATGGGAGCCACGCTTTTCCGCATGACCGTGGAAGAATGCCTGACGGCAACCACACGTCATGCGGCAAAGGCGCTCGGACTGCTTACGGAGACCGGAACGCTAGAAGCGGGAAAATCCGCCGATTTCGCCATCTGGGATATCGAGCGCCCGGCCGAGCTTGTCTACCGCATCGGTTTTAACCCGCTCCATGCCCGTATTTTCAAGGGACAGAAGGTTTCCTCATGACCATGAAAACCATCACGCTTCACCCAGGCGCCGTGACGCTTGCCGATCTCGCGACGATTTACTGGGAAAACGGCACCGCCAAGCTCGATCGCTCCTTCGATGCCGGCATAGAAAAAGCGGCAGCCCGTATCGGCGAAATCGCCGCCGGCAATGCGCCGGTTTACGGCATCAATACCGGTTTCGGAAAGCTTGCTTCCATCAAGATCGACGCCGCCGATGTGGCGACTCTGCAGCGCAATCTCATCCTGTCGCATTGCTGCGGCGTTGGCGCGCCGCTGCCTGAAAATGTCGTGCGGCTGATCATGGCGCTGAAGCTCGTTTCGCTCGGCCGCGGCGCGTCCGGCGTGCGGCTGGAATTGGTGCGCCTGATCGAAGGCATGCTTGAAAAGGGCGTCATTCCGGTCATTCCCGAGAAGGGATCGGTCGGCGCTTCCGGCGATCTCGCACCGCTCGCCCACATGGCTGCAGTCATGATGGGCGAAGGCGAGGCTTTTTATGAAGGCTCGCTTCTGCCCGCTGGTGAAGCGCTGGCCAGAGCCGGGTTGACCCCCGTCGTGCTTGCAGCCAAGGAAGGTCTCGCCCTCATCAACGGTACACAGACCTCGACAGCGCTCGCGCTTGCCGGTCTCTTCCGGGCCCACCGCGCGGCGCAGGCGGCACTGATCACCGGCGCTCTTTCCACTGACGCCGCCATGGGCTCGTCTGCTCCTTTCCATCCGGATATTCACACGCTGCGGGGCCATAAGGGTCAGATTGACGCTGGTGCTGCGCTACGTAATCTGCTGGAGGGTTCGGAAATCCGCGTCAGCCATATCGAGGGCGACGAGCGCGTCCAGGATCCCTATTGCATCCGCTGCCAGCCGCAGGTGGATGGCGCCTGCCTCGATCTTCTGCGGCAGGTGGCCCGCACGCTGGAAATCGAAGCCAATGCGGTGACCGACAATCCGCTTGTGCTGTCAGACAATTCGGTGGTCTCGGGCGGTAACTTCCATGCCGAACCGGTGGCCTTTGCCGCCGACCAGACGGCGCTTGCCATTTGCGAGATCGGCGCGATCGCCCAGCGCCGCGTGGCGCTGCTGGTCGATCCGGCACTTTCTTATGGCCTGCCGGCGTTTCTATCCAAAAAGCCTGGCCTGAATTCCGGTCTGATGATCGCCGAAGTCACCTCCGCCGCGTTGATGAGCGAGAACAAGCAGATGGCGCATCCCGCCTCGGTCGATTCGACGCCGACCTCGGCCAATCAGGAAGACCATGTCTCCATGGCCTGCCACGGCGCGCGGCGACTGCTGCAGATGACCGACAATCTCTTCGCCATTCTCGGCATAGAAGCCTTGTCCGCCGTCCAGGGTGTCGAACTGCGCGGACCACTGAAGACCAGCCCGGAGTTACAGAAGGCAATTGCCGTTCTGCGCGGCGCTATACCTTCCCTGGAAGAAGATCGCTACATGGCACCTGACCTGAAGAAAGCGTCGGAACTGATTGCTTCGGGCGCGCTGGTTTCGGCAATTTCGAACGGCATTCTGCCGCAGCTGGAGGTTTGAGATGCGCGCCTTCGAGGTCAGACAAGGCTCTTCGCCCATTATTCTCGGCCTGCCGCACACCGGCACCGATGTGCCGGCGGAAATTTGGGACCGCCTGAACGACACTGGCAAAATCCTCGCCGATACGGATTGGCATATCCATGAGCTTTATGCCGGGCTTCTCGAAAACGCGACAACCGTGCGGGCAACGTTCCACCGCTACGTGATCGATGCAAACCGCGATCCCTCCGGCACCAGCCTTTATCCCGGCCAGAATACGACCGGCCTTATCCCGGAAACGGACTTCGATGGAAATGCCATCTGGAAAACGGGAGCGGAGCCCACAGAATCCGACATCGCCTATCGCCTTGAAAACTTTCACGCGCCCTATCACGCAGCCCTTGCGGCGGAAATCGAACGGGTGAAATCGATCCATGGTATCGCCATTCTCTACGATTGCCATTCGATCCGGTCGCACATCCCGTTCCTGTTCGAGGGCAAGCTGCCGGACTTCAACATCGGCACGGACATGGGCAAGACCTGCGATCCGTCAATCGAGAAAATCGCCGTCGAAGTAACCGCTTCCGCCGAAGGTTATGACAGCATCCTGAACGGCCGTTTCAAAGGCGGCTGGACGACTCGCCATTACGGCAAGCCGCAAACCGGCGTGCACGCCATTCAGATGGAGCTGGCGCAGTCCACCCATCTTCAAAGCGAGACGCCGCCTTTTGCCTACGATGCTGCCAAAGCTGAACAACTTCGCACTCATCTCAAAACCATTCTTACGCGCATGGAAAGATTTGCGCTCGACACGAAACGATAAGGGGAAAGCACATGAACAACCCACGTCACAATGTTCGCGACGTCCGTGCCCCGCAGGGCACTGAACTCAATGCCAAAAGCTGGATGACGGAAGCCCCGCTGCGCATGCTGATGAACAATCTGGATCCTGACGTCGCCGAGCGCCCGCATGAGCTTGTCGTTTATGGCGGCATAGGCCGCGCCGCCCGCACCTGGGACGATTTCGACCGCATCGTCGCGACGCTGAAGGATCTGAACGAGGACGAAACCCTCATCGTGCAATCCGGCAAGCCGGTCGGCGTGTTCCGCACCCATAAGGACGCGCCGCGCGTGCTGATCGCCAATTCCAACCTCGTGCCGCACTGGGCGAACTGGGATCATTTTAACGAGCTGGATAAGAAGGGCCTGGCCATGTACGGCCAGATGACGGCCGGTTCGTGGATCTATATCGGTACGCAGGGCATCGTGCAGGGCACTTATGAAACCTTCGTCGAGGCGGGCCGTCAGCATTACGGCGGCAACCTGAAGGGCAAATGGATCCTGACCGGCGGTCTCGGCGGCATGGGCGGCGCGCAGCCGCTGGCCGCTGTCATGGCTGGAGCTTGCTGCCTTGCGGTCGAATGCGACGAGACCCGCGTCGATTTCCGCCTGCGCACCCGCTATGTCGACGCAAAGGCGAACACGCTCGATGAGGCGCTGGCACTGATAGACCAATGGACCAAGGCAGGTGAGGCGAAATCCGTTGGCCTCATCGGCAATGCCGCGGAAATCTTTCCAGAGCTTTTCCGTCGCGGCGTCCGCCCCGATATCGTCACCGACCAGACCTCGGCGCATGACCCGGTCCACGGTTATCTTCCAGCCGGATGGACCGTTGCCGAATGGCGTGCAAAGCAGGAAAGCGATCCGAAGGCCGTTGCCGCTGCGGCGCGTGCGTCCATGAAGGTGCATGTGCAGGCCATGGTCGATTTCTGGAATGCTGGCGTTCCGACGCTCGATTATGGCAACAATATCCGCCAGGTCGCCAAGGACGAGGGGCTGGAAAACGCCTTCGCCTTCCCGGGCTTCGTGCCGGCCTATATCCGCCCGCTGTTTTGCCGCGGCATTGGTCCGTTCCGCTGGGCGGCCCTTTCGGGCGATCCGGAAGACATTTACAAGACCGACGCCAAGGTGAAGGAACTACTGCCTGACAACAAGCACCTGCACAACTGGCTGGACATGGCGCGCGAGCGTATCGCGTTCCAGGGCCTGCCGGCGCGCATCTGCTGGGTCGGCCTTGGCGATCGCCATCGCCTCGGGCTTGCCTTCAACGAAATGGTCAGGAACGGGGAACTCAAGGCACCAGTTGTCATCGGCCGTGACCATCTGGACAGCGGCTCCGTCGCCTCGCCCAACCGCGAGACGGAAGCCATGAAGGATGGTTCCGACGCCGTGTCCGACTGGCCGCTCCTCAACGCGCTGCTGAACACAGCGTCGGGTGCGACCTGGGTATCGCTGCATCATGGCGGCGGCGTCGGCATGGGCTTCTCGCAGCATTCCGGTATGGTCATCTGCGCCGATGGTACGGATGATGCCGCACGCCGGCTGGAGCGTGTTCTCTGGAACGACCCGGCGACCGGCGTCATGCGCCATGCCGACGCGGGTTATGAGATCGCCGTTGAATGCGCCAGGGAACAGGGCCTGCGTTTGCCCGGCATCCTCGGCAACTGATGGTTTTGCCGCGCGGCCCATCGCCGCGCGGCCCCTGCCTTTCAAGGACGGAGATGGACATCATCGTTCAGTCTGTTCCCTCGTCTGAAACTTTCGAATCGATTTCTTCGTTACTTGCTTCTGCTCAGGTGTGATGTTTCGCCTCTGCGATAAACCGATGACTTTGATGGAGCGCGGACGACAGCATGGCACCACGACATATCTCCCTTGCGCTTGGTCTTCTGATTGGTACAATTTTTCCCCTGTTGTCATCGAGCGTCGCCACCGCCTCCGAAAGCCGCGGGGCCGTTCCGGTGAGAATCGATGTGGGCGGATACAAGCTCAACAGCCTGTTGATCGAGCCTCAAAAACAGGCGGACCTGCCGCCGATCGTCTTTCTTCATGGCGCAAGCGCAAGCCTCTACGATCCGCTGTTTTCCTTTGCCGACAGGCTCAACGGCCGCGCGACGCTATTATTTATCGACAGACCTGGCCACGGGGCCTCCGATATTGGTGGCAGTGACAATATCCTGCCAGACGCGCAGGCCGATGCGATTGCCCAATTGATGAAAAAGCGCGGGATCCACAAGGCTATCATCGTCGGACACTCATTCGGTGGCGCGATCACAGCGGCCTTTGCTTTGCGTCATCCGGAGATGGTGACGGGTCTCGTGTTCCTTTCGCCGGCGGTCTATCCCTGGCCGGGCGGTATCGCATGGTATTATACGGCAGCGAGCGCTCCAGTGACGGGACCGCTCTTTTCCACTTTTATCGCGCCTCCAGTAGGCTTCTTCGCGCTCGATCAGGCGACGCGCGGGGTTTTTGCTCCCAATAGTCGTCCCGCGCGCTACATCGAGGCCACGCGCGCATGGGCCGCGTTAAGGCCGAAGGCGTTTCGCCATAACGCGCAGGAGGTCGCAGCGCTGAACGCCTGGGCCCGGAATACTGCGCCAAATTATGCAAAAATAAGAGCGCCGACGGTCATCATCACCGGTGACACTGACAATGTCGTTTCGCCGGAAATCCATTCTCGCCAGCTTTCGCGCGCGATAACAGGATCGACACTCGTCGTTGTCAGAAATCTCGGACATAAATCCGATTACGTCGCACGGGATCTCGTTGTGACGGCAATCGAAAAACTCGCCGGTAAAAAAGCCAACCTTTATGCGGCGCAGAAGATGCTTGAAAGGCGTATTGCCAGCGACGGCGGTATGTAGAAACACGACGTCCAGGAGCATATCGGGAAATGCAGACGATGAGACATCTGAAAAGCAACGCTTACACGTCGATGCCTTGGAAAAATGGCGGCGGTGTCACGACTGAGATCATCGTTCATCCGGCCGGCGCCACCATGACCGATTTCGATTGGCGGATCAGCATGGCCGATGTGGCACAGGACGGGCCGTTTTCGATATTTCCCGAAATTGAGCGGACACTTAGCATTCTGGAAGGCAATGGTATGAGCCTCAGCATCGCCGGAAAAGACCCCGTGGCGCTGACGGTTGAAAGCGCTCCCCTGCCCTTTGCCGCCGATGTTCCGGTTGACGCCACGTTAACCGACGGTCCGATTGTCGATCTGAATGTCATGTCCCGTCGCGGACACTTTCGGCATCGTGTCGAAAAACATCGCGGGGAACTGCGCCTTCAGCCAGCGTTGGCGACGACCACCTTCATCTTCGCCGTTGATCCAGCCGCTGTTTCATCCGGCAGCGAGACAATCGATCTGGAGCGACGTGATGGTCTCCTGATCGAGCCCGGTGCCGCGATTGCGGTTCGCAGTGCAGACCAGAGCGGCCAGTTCTTTATCGTGACCTTCAATCGGGGTTAAAACACTCGAGACACGCCGATCATACGCCTCAATCGAGGCCAAGCGGATCGGCGACCCTTGGCCACAGCCCCAGACTGGCCTTGCGGTACGGCGTTTTTGCCGGATCGGTGGGATATGAGGTCGGGGCTGCAATATAAACGATGTCAGATGCTATCGGCGCAAACCCGGCGTGAAAGTGGTTTGTCGACTTGACGAGCAGCAGATCCTTGCTAGCGAAATCGATACCTAGATTGGAGAAGATATCCGGCTCATAAGTTTGCGTCCGGCTTGTGATGAGGATAATGTCGATCTCTGTACCCAGCGGGCGAACAACGGCGGCACGGCCGAGCGTGACGCGGCTGTTGCGGAAGCTTTGCCATCCAGCCTCAGACGTCCGCATCACCTTGATGCGGAAATCGAGCGGCTCGCCGCCTTGAGGGCTGGATTTGCCGCCAATGCGTAGATCGAGTTCGGCCCCCTCACCCGCCGCATGACAGAAGGACACCGCTATCGGGTCCCAGATCGTCGCGACAGCAAAATTATCGATGCCTCGCTCGACCATGCGCCGCAGAATATGGGTCGCATCACCCGCGACGCCGCCGCCCGGATTATCCCAGATGTCAGAGACGACCACCGGTTTCCCCGGATTGTTCGTGCGGATGGAAAGCGCGAAATCGAGGCCCGATTCTGTATCCAGCATCGGCATCGCGGTCAGCTTGCGCATGGCGTAAAGCTCGTGGCCGAGCTTTTCCGCCAGCGCATCGCCCTTCGACTTATCGTTATCGGTGACCACGACAATGCGCGTTCCCATATCCGGCACGTCGCCCGCCATGAAACCGTGAATGACGGAAGCGGACAGAATGCCGTCCTTGCCTTCCATGGCCTTTAACCGATCGACATAAGATCGCATCGGCTCGCGGCTGGTGGGGTAAATCGTAATCATCCGGCAGTCGAATGTCGAGATGACGGGCTTGATCTCGCCTCGAAGGGTACGAAGCGCCAGTTCCACCAAATGCTCGCCACGTTCTTCGAAGTCCGTGTGCGGAAACTCCAGGAAAGTCGCCATGATGTCGAGGTTTTTGACCCGCAAGGCGGTAAGATGGCTATGTGGATCGAATTCTGCGGCAATCAATACGTCCGGCCCGACCATGTCGCGTATCCGCGAGAGGAAATCACCTTCCGGATCGTCATAACCCTGGGCCGCCATCGCCCCATGCAGACCAAGGACAACAGCATCGACAGGCATGGCGGCGGCGAGTTCCCCGAGGATCGTGTCCCGCAGTGTCTCATAGGTCTCACGCTGGATAAGTCCGGCGGGCTCCGCCCAACAGGAGGTCCCCTCGATGACTGTGAAGCCCTCTGCCTTGCCGCGGCGTCGCAGGATGGGCACCGGCGACGAGCACAATGTTGGCGTTTCCGGATGCTCGCCGGGGCCGGCGTAAAATGCCGCACGGAAGGCGTCCATATCCGTTGGCACGGGCGAAAATGTGTTGGTTTCAGTGGCAAGCGATGCCGTGAAAATGCGCATATTTCCGAGTCTCGTTATCAGCGTCTGCATTCGCGCAGCTTCACAAATTGACTTTACTTAGCCGGGTAATCTTACCACACGGTGCCGCGCGCCGCGATCTTCTCGACACGCGTTACAATGCCGTTGCGATGGAAGACCATTCTGTCGAAGAGATTGCTCACGACGCATGTGTGGTTCGGCACCACCTTGACGACGTCGCCAATCTCGAGCCGCGAGGAGCAGCCGGACAGATCGACGACAGCATGCTCTTCCGAAAGCGACACGATTTTTGCGCCCTCATAACCTTCTATGAGACCATAATCGCTGAAACCCAACAGGTCTGACGTCAGCGCCTTGGAGCCACTGTCCAGCACCGCCCGATCAGCGGTTGGCTTCGAGACCACGGTTGCGAGGACGTGCATCGCCAGGTCATCGATATTGCAATGGCCCGCGCGCACCATTGAGCGGTCGTTATAGACATAGGTGCCAGCCCGATGCTCGGTGGCCGAGGGAACAAGGTGCGCAGCGTAAAAATCAGGGGAACCGCCACTGGAACGGATCGGGCAGTCAATACCCTTCCCGGCAAGCAGTTCCATTGTCTCGGATAGAAATTTCTCCACCGTCTCCGCCCCTGCAGGGGCGGGATAGGTCAGTATACCCTTGAAGACCAGCCCTGGGGCCGCGGCAATTTTCTCCGCAAGGGCTACAGCGGTTTCCGGGCTTTGTACCCCGCAGCGCTTGCCACCGGTATCGCATTCGACCAAAACCGCCAGCGGCCTGCTCACATCGAACGTAGCGGCAAGACCGGCAATTGTCGTCTCACTGTCTGCGACGACGCTGAGCCGGGCAACACGCTCGTTCAATGCCTTCAGCCTGGCAAGTTTCGCCGCACCGAGAATATTGTAGGTAATGAGAATATCGTCGAAGCCAGCATCGGCGAAAACTTCCGCTTCGCTGACTTTCTGGCAGTTGATACCGATCGCACCGGCCTCAAGCTGCTGTCTTGCGACAGCCGGTATCTTGTGGGTTTTGATGTGCGGACGGAAGGCTTTACCTTGGTCGTCCAGATAAGACTGCGCTCTTATGATATTGGCGCTGAGACGGTCCTCGTCAATGACGGGCATGGGCGTCGAAATTGCATCAATGGGTGTGCCCACGTCAGGCCAGGGATAGGTCATCATTTACTCTCAACAAAAGGCAAATCGAGCTTCAGGCCAGCGGCTTGTAGGCGATAACGTCCATTTCGACCTTGGCATCGACCATTAGTGGTGATTGCACGGTCGAGCGCGCGGGCGGATGATCAATGAAATATTTCTGGAATACAGCGTTGAAGCTCGAAAAATCACGCGCATCATCCAGCCAGACATTCACCTTGACGACATCAGCCAGCGTGCAGTCGGCCAGCGCCAGGACGTCCTTGATATTGGCGATCACCTGTTCAGTCTGCGCCACGATACCGCCGACGACGACCTCACCGTCAACGGTTGGCACTTGACCGGAAACATAGACGAAATCTCCCGCCCTCACAGCTTTCGCAAAGGGGCGACGCTGTCCGCCTGCCTGATTGTCAGCAGCCTCGTATCTTACCAATTTTCCAATGGCTCCCCGCAAATTATTTTCATAAAATCGCTCATTTCCGAGATCATTAGCCCTTTTTGACAGGGATTTCTACACGTCATGTAAATTATTTAAGAATTTGTCTTTCTTGGACCTCTGTCATAATGATCTTACGCGGCGTGCCATTACTCGGAACGCTTCGTTTCCCCACCGTATCAGACAGTCAAATAGTCAAGAACGGCAGGTTCCAGCCCCCGTTACACAGAGTGATTCCAGACAAGTTCTTGAGCCAAGTGTTCGGAGTTAGCCGCGGCTAACACAGCCCGACGGTGTCGGCGGATAACGGCACGGCCATCATGTCCTCAGCGTTGGATGGCTGGCATTCCGCTGCCGACAACTCGTTTCGTGATAGCATCCGCGATCTTTTGCGCCTGCACGCGAATATCTGGAACCGCAGTGATCTCCCAGAACCTGCCGGCGGTTAGCGCACCCGCCGCAAAGAGCCCAGGCCAACTCTCGCCATCCCCCTGCAAAAGCCGCGCCCCTTCATCAACTTCAACACCGAGCCCTAAAGGATCCAGCAAAACAATGCCGTCGTCACGCATGGACTCGAGCAGCCGAGAATGGGCGATCCCTGCCCTTTCCATGCCCGTACAGTTAATCACCCAATCAACCTGCAGGGACTGAACGACCTGAGAATGTCGGCGCCGATAATGGAGGGCGATGCCTTCCACTGCCGGTTCAATAGACCGAAGAAATCCAGCGTGGATCTCGACAACCCCTTCAACCATCAGCTTCTCAAAAGCGGCGAAAACTTCAGGTGCAATCCGGTGCCGATGGATGTTCCACCAAGGTAAGCCATGGCGAAGAAACCGGCTACGTTGCGCCACCGTCAGGCTCTGCCACAGGGCCTGGGTTTTCGGGCGCAAGCCATCCATCAGGCTGCGCCACGACACACCATCGCGGACCTGTTTGCGCAGGGACCTTAGCAAATGGCTTATCTCTGTTGAGCCAATGCCGAGATCAGGTTCGACTGGCGGCAATGGCGGGGTAACATGCGCATGCGGAACGAGGCCGCGACGAGAGAGAACATGGATCGGGCCGCGATGGCCTTTTCCCCGCAGGGTCATGACTTGGTCAATCATCGTCAGGCCCGAACCAAGAATACAGATGCGGTCGCCTGATTTCACTTTGGAAAGCCAACCCGGCTGCCAGCAGTGACCAATAATATGCTGAGATCCATGCCCCGCATTATCAACAGTTTGCACCGGCAAACTCGCGGCACCGACACCAAGACACAAAACGACATTGCGCGCGTGCAATTCGTCGCCCCGCTCGAGAGTGAAAGAAAATCCGCCCGCGCCATCGTCCCGGCAAGCGGAAGCCTTGGCCCGAATAAAATCGACTCTTGCACGCTGCTCCCGGCTTCGAAGCAAGGACGCCAGTCTATCGCGGAGATAAAGACCATAGTCTCCGCGCGATGCAAATGATAGCGGATTGTCATCGAGTCCTTTCTGCCCTAACCACTCAACAAAATCGTTAGGGCGATCGGGAAAGACGCTCATTCGACCGGCCGGCACGTTCAGGCGGTGATAGGGAAGCTCCGTTCGATAGGCGGTTCCGCGCCCAAAATCGGAGTCATCGCCGACGATCGCAATTGACGCTTCCTGCGGCAGGTTTGTCAAAAGATGAGCAGCGGTGCAAATCGCCGAGAAACCGGATCCAACGAGTGCGACATCATAAGGCATTCAATCCTCCAATCTGCGTGCGCAAGAACGGCAAGGCGACGGTGTCGCCGTCATTACTCTAGTAAACAAGTAGAGATTAAACCTGCCGGCATGTCTACCCCGCAATTTCTGGTTCCGCTCTTTGGAAGAGGCGATGAAGTCAGGACTAAAAGTTAGCCGCGGCTAACCACCGGCGCCCAAGTCCATCGACAAAAAACTCGAAGCGAGCACACTCCAAAACCGCCTTCGCCGAGAAGTTTGCCGCGGCTAACCGAAAAACCGACGCGGAGTGCAAATGTGATTCTTCCACAATGCTCTAGCGCCGCTTTTGTATCTCGTAAAAAAGCCTATTGCGCCCAAAAGAGAATCGGCGCTTATATCTCAGTTGCGGAAAAAACCGCCTTTTTCGAAAAAAACCGCTACTGCAATTTCGAGCGAAAGAAGACCGATGACACAGAGTGCCGATTTAAGACGTGCTGCAGGAGCACCCGACCTGACGAGTCTTATACAACAGCATTCGGCTGCGTTGTCAGCCCAATTGCAGGCTCATAATGCAAATACATTTTCACCGCATACCGAAAAGAGCATGCGTCATTTCTCGCCGGCGGAAACCGCGCGGTTGATCGGAATTGGCGAAGCCTATCTTCGCCAGATCGCCGCCGAGCGGCCGGAACTCGACGCTGCGCAGGCGACCGGCCGTCGTTCCTATTCGGTGGAAGACATGGACGAGATCAGAAAGTTTCTCGATCAGGGTGCCCGCGGCACCCGCCGTTACCTGCCGCACCGCCGCGAAGGCGAAGAGTTGCAGGTCATCGCCGTCATGAACTTCAAGGGCGGTTCCGGCAAAACCACGACGTCAGCGCATCTCGCTCAATATCTGGCGCTGCGCGGCTATCGCGTGCTTGCCATTGACCTTGACCCGCAGGCCAGTCTCTCGGCGCTCTTCGGTCATCAGCCGGAAATCGACGTCGGTCCAAATGAGACGCTGTACGGCGCTATCCGCTATGACGACGAACGTCGTCCGATCGCTGAAATCGTGCGCGGTACCTACATTCCCAATCTTCATATCGTTCCAGGCAATCTTGAACTGATGGAGTTTGAACATGATACGCCGCGCGCCTTGATGCGCCGCGCGCCAGGCGACACGCTGTTCTTCGCACGCATCGGCCAGGCGATTGCCCAGGCTCAGAATTTCTACGATGTCGTTGTGATCGACTGCCCGCCGCAGCTGGGTTATCTGACGCTCTCTGCGCTGACTGCCGCAACATCCGTTCTCGTTACCGTTCACCCGCAGATGCTCGACGTCATGTCCATGAACCAGTTTCTTGCGATGACCGGCGATCTTCTCGCTGAGATCGGCAGGGCAGGTGCACGTTCCGACTACAATTGGATGCGGTATCTGATCACCCGCTTTGAACCGAGCGACGGGCCGCAGAACCAGATGGTCGCCTTCCTGCGCTCGATTTTTGGTGAAAACGTTCTCATCCACCCGATGCTGAAAAGTACGGCGGTTTCCGATGCGGGATTGACCAATCAGACGCTTTTCGAAGTCGAAAGAACCCAGTTTACCCGGTCTACCTATGACCGAGCGCTGGAAGCCATGAACAATGTGAACGCTGAGATCGAAGGACTGATTAAGAAAGCGTGGGGTAGGGCAGCATGAGCAGAAAACAGATATTCGCCAATCTCGGCACGCCAGCCGCTGACAGCAATGAAACCGCATCCGAGCGCTCGCGTCCGCGCATCAGGCCCATTCTCGGTTCGCCTGAACTGGTCACGGATGTGCTGAATTCCCCTGTCGGCATGATCGGCCAGTCCCTTAACGAGGTTTCCGAGCGCGCGAAACGGGCAGAAGAGATCGAAAAGCAGCTCGCGGAAGGTCTAACGATCGTTTCGCTCAATCCTGCCGATATCGATCCTTCCTTCATCCCGGACCGCATGCCCGCATCGGAAGAAGCCGATGCCGGTCTCATCGAAGCCATTCGTGAACAGGGCCAGCAGGTTCCAATCCTGGTGCGGCCCCATCCTGATTTCCCGGGCCGTTACCAGGTCGCTTTCGGTCATCGTCGCCTGCGCGCGGTTACCAGCCTTGGTATTCCGGTCAAAGCTGTCGTTCGTGATCTGAGTGATGAGCAGCTCGTCGTTGCCCAGGGGCAGGAAAACAATGAGCGCCGCGACCTCACCTACATCGAAAAGGCGCGCTTCGCTCAAAAACTGCAGATGCGGTTTCCCCGTGACACCATCATGGCCGCCATGTCGCTTCACAAAGGTGACCTTTCCAACATGCTGTCGGTTGTCGGCCGCATTCCAGAGGATCTCGTTGACCTCATTGGTCCGGCTCCGACCGTTGGGCGGCGCAACTGGATGGACCTCGCCGACCAGCTGTCGTCGTCGCAGGTCAAGGAGGCGGCACGCGCCTATGTGAAGGATCCATCCATCGCAGCCCTGCCGTCCGAAGAACGGTTCAAATCGCTCCTGGAGTTCTTGAAACCCAAGGCGCAGCCCAAAAAGACCGGCGTGTGGTCATCCGAGACCGGTGGCAGATTGGCAAAGGTCGTCGAAAGCGATCGCAAGCTGGATATCTCTATAGACAAGAACGAAGCACCGGAATTTGCCGAATTCGTTCTCGAACACCTTCAGACGCTGTTTGCCGAATATCGGTCCAAGCAGTGAGTTTTTACTCTAACGACTAACAGGAGACGCATCACAAAAGAAAAAAGCCCCCGAACGTTGCCGCGCGGAAGCCTTTCTTTGATTTAAGCACCCGAAGAATCTCATTTCCGCGAATCATAGTCAAGAGTCTTGGCATCGAATTTTTCGGTGAGCGATTTTCTTTTGCCTTGTGAAAGGTGAAAGACATGGACAGCACATGTGTAACGACGCCCTTTGGGCGGCGAGCGATGTCGTTTGGCGTTCTCGCAACCCAGTTTGCCGCGCAAAAGAACAGGAAAATCGAAGCGGTCGATAAGTGGAAACTCTATCGATCCGTCTGCGAGGCCAGGCCTTTGCTCGGCGTTACGGACCGCTCGCTCGCCGTTTTGAACGCGCTTTTGAGCTTTTATCCAAAAAACGAGCTTTCCAATGAAGCGAGCTTGGTCGTGTTCCCATCCAACACGCAATTGTCGCTCAGAGCCCATGGAATGGCTGAGCAGACATTGCGCCGCCATCTCTCCGCACTCGTCGAGGCCGGCCTCATCATTCGTAAGGATAGTCCGAACGGAAAACGATATGCGCGCAAGCATCGCGGAGGAGAGATCAGCGAAGCCTATGGTTTTTCACTGGCACCGCTTCTTGCCCGCAAAGCCGAAATCGAAGAGTTGGCCGAACGTATCATCAGCGAACGGCTCGATCTTCAGCGTCTCCGTGAGACCATCACCCTTTGCCGCCGTGATATTCAGAAGCTCTGCGAGATGATTGCGGCGAGCGGTAAAACCGATATCGTCGAGGGGTTCCAGGCACGCTATACAGCCATTGCTGTCTCGCTCGGTCGTAACTCCAAATCCGCAGAACTTAAAAAAATCGCCAATTTTCTGGCTTCTCTGCGTGCCGAAGTCACCAACTATCTGGAAAATATCGAAAAATCCAAAAAAACGGGCGGCAATGACTGCCAAAATGAGCGGCTCAAAAAGAATTCAGAATCCGAATCCATATCTAAACGGCAAAACTCGGAACAGCCGGCTGTCGCTGTACCAGCCAGTCAAATCAGAACGCCACAGGCTAGTGTGGCGCCCGTTAGCGAAATACCACGCCCCTCATCGGCAAAGCCTGTTTCTCAAAAGCAGTTTTTTGTTCCTGATATTGTTTTGGTTTTGAAGGCCTGCCCTGACATTTGCCACTATGCTCCGGGTGGTGCTGTGACCAGCTGGCGCGATCTGGAAGTCGCAACAGCCGTCATCAAGACCATGTTCAACATCAGTCACTCGGCTTACCAGGAAGCACTGCTGACATTTGGTCGCCAGGGAACGGCAGCCATTCTCGCTTGCCTTCTGCAAAAGGCCGGCCAGATCAGTTCTCTTGGCGGATATCTTCGTAACCTGACCCGTAAGGCGGGGGAAGGGGGCTTTGAGCTGCAAACAATGCTCCTCGCACAGTTGCGCGGCCGCAAGGAAAACAGCGAGGCCACCATGCCCAGTTAAGCACCCGCGAGGCAAAGCTGCTCGTCTTGCAGAAAAGTCGCAGCAACGCTACATTTGCACCGGCTCAGCACAAAAGATTCGTTCGATGATTTAGCACCGACAAGTGCTGGAAAAAGCAAGCCAACGGTTAATCCGAGGTAGCGAAAGCTAATTGCAATTTAGCTTTCGTTTTAGAATTTCCATTTTTGGTTTCAATCGCTTGAGTCAACGCTGATTTCGGAAACTTGTCGACATTTTTCCCGTCGTCCTGGCATATCGTGACGTATATTTCTGACACGTTAGGAGTTGAAACAACCGCGTCGGTTCTCGCGAATAGCTAGCGGCGGGCACCATGCCATATCTTCCTTAAGGCAGCGAAAGGGACATCCGGCTGAACCTTCTGCGCCGTGCCGCGTTGTCCAGCTATCACTTACTGGATGGCTATGATCATGATGTTTCCAGATGACATTGAACTGGCTGTTGCCGTCTATATGGCCGACCACGCGCTGCCACAGGACAAGGCGATCGAGACTCTTTTGAGAGCCGAATTACAACGCAGTGGCCATCTGCCCGGTGGGGCGGGTCGCCCGCGTGAAATCGTTGATGGGCAACCGAGTGCCGACTACGTTCAGTATAGTTCCTACCTCGAGGAAGACAGCTGAAGACCTACGGAACAAAAGCGATCTGAGGCTGTTTATGGCGCAAACAATATTGCCAGGATATGCCCGATGCCTCAAAGAATAGTTCTCCTTACAGCCGCCTTTTCCACAATGATGAGTCTGCCAGCGCTGGCGCAATCCTTTGATGTGAGCGCTCTTGAAGTTCGAAAGCCCGAGCGCCCGCTATCGGCACCACAGATCACATCCCCGAACTACATTACCGACGTCACGGGAAAGAAAGTTAGACTTGTCGGCCCACGATTTTACCCAGATAACGCTCGCGCCCTCGACTTTCCCGGTCGGAAGGCGGACCCTGTTGTAACCAGCGGTGAAGGCGTATTATCGCAGCGTTAAACCATCGCAAGAACGAAGGCTATTTGTTCAACGTCTGAGGCGGGAACGGAATGAAGGGCAGGGGCGGCGATAATCGCGTGCGCAAACCGCATCCAGAAAGCTGGGTCAGACAGGAAGGACAGGATGCGGAAAAGGCCAGTTTTCCCGAACTGTTCTTTGATCTCGTTTTCGTCTTTGCGCTGATCCAGCTTTCTCACGCGCTCGCAGAGGATTTCGGACCAACGGCAGCACTTGAAGCTGTCATCCTGATATTGTCCCTATGGTGGCTTTGGATCCATACAACGTGGATCACGAACCTTCTGAACACAGAAAAGGAGCCTGTCAGGCTGTTGCTGTTCTTCCTGATGTTCGGCGGCGTGCTGCTTGCCATTGCGCTGCCAGAGGCCTTTGCCGAACAGGGGCTCATATTCGCGCTCATTTACAGCGTGATGCAGGTCGGGAGAAGCCTTTTTACGCTTTTCGCTTTCAAGGCTGAGGATCGGCAGTCCTTTCTGATATTCGTGCGGGTCACGATCTGGCTCGTCATATCCAGCCTGTTCTGGCTTGCTGGCGGTTTGGTCGATCTCTCCGATCGTATCCTCTTGTGGAGCATCGCGCTCGCGATTGAATATGCGGGGCCCGCCTGCCGTTACGTCGTGCCAGGCATCGCGAAGAGTGATGAAGACAGGCTGCACCTTTCAGGCGAACATCTAGCCGAGCGATGCGCACTCTTCGTCATCATATGCCTTGGCGAAACGATCCTCACCACTGGGCGCACAGCCACGGAATACATGAATTCCGGTCTGACGTTCCTGGTTTTTTGTTCGGCCTTCGTCAGCACCGTGGCCATGTGGTGGATTTATTTCCATCACGGGCAGGAGGAGGCTTCCAAGAAGGCCGAAAGTGCCGAAGAAAAAGCAAAGATCGCCCATAACCTCTTCAATTATGGGCACCTGCCTATCGTTGCCGGCATCATCCTGACGGCAGTGGGAGAGGATTTCAGCCTCTCGCATGCCCATGACGGCGCGACGTTTCGTGAAGCGATTGCCATTCTCGGCGGGCCTATCCTTTTTCTGGCCGGCAACATCGGCGTCAAGACCGCCGCTGCCTATCAAAGGCCGGTTTCGCATTTTGTCGGGGTTGCGGCGCTGTGTCTCTTATTGCCGGTGCCGGGTATCCCTCTCTTTGCGCTTCAGGTCGCAAGCACGGCAATTCTACTGCTTGTGGCGCTTTGGGAATATCTTGCGCTGCAACGGGCAGTCACCAATGCCTGATGGCGGGAGAGACATGGCCAACTTGCGCCCCGGTTTGCGCAATCATCGTGTCGAGATGTGGCCCCAAGAAACCGCGGAAGATCGCCGAAGCGTGCCACCAGTCCGAAGACGATTGCGGCGGCTGCAACGAAGGGCACCGTTACGGACGCCATAGTCGGCCTATATCCGTGGCGAGAGGCGTTGAATATCTTGATTGGCAGCGTTTCCATCGTAAAGCCGACCGTCATGGAAGCGACGATATATTCGTTGCGCGACAGCACGAAGGCAAAGGCGTATGCAGAGATGATGTCGGGCGTGATGAACGGCACGACGTTGGTGCGAAAAACCACCCGGTCATCCGCATCCATCGTGGCGGCTGCCTCCGTCAACGAGCAACCGATGGAGGAAGAGCCGAGCGAAAGTGTCACGAGCGGCGGCGTGACAAAGATGATCGCATGGATAACATTACACCGTCGCGTCGCTCTCACCCAGCACCTTACGCAGTCCTTCAATGGTGAAGGGCTTGGATAACTGATGTGCATCTGCAATGCCCGACGCTGTCTTGGCGCTGTCGTCGCCGCTTGCAAACACGATTCGCACGTCTGGCCAGCGGTCCCGCACCTGTCTTGCGAGTTCTATTCCTGACATGCCGGGCAGGCCGACATCTGTCAGCAACGTGTCGATTCTGTTTGTCTCGAGCACGCCAAGGGCATGTTCCGCCGAGTTTGCCTCATGCACCGTGTGGCCCAGTTCCTCTACCATGTCGACCGTCGACATCAGGATGAGCGGCTCATCCTCCACGATAAGAACATGCGACGCCGTTGGGCGGCTTTCAAGCTGTTTCCTTTCCTGTTCCTGATCCGGAACCGGGTCGGATGCAGTCGCCAGCTCCTGCCGCTCCATCCGTTGCAGGGCAATCCTTTGTTGCTGCGCGCTGTTTAGAACGTGGCGGACTTTACGGGCCAGTGCCTCTCGGGTGTAGGGTTTGGACAGCAAATCAACACCAGCGTCGAGGCGACCGCCGTGAACGATCGAGTTTTCAGTGTAACCGGAGGTAAACAACACAGCGATCCCGGGAAACTGAGCCTTGGCCTTCCTCGCAAGTTCTGTGCTGCGCATCGGGCCCGGCATGACGACGTCAGTAAACAGCAGGTCGATCTGGACACCACTGCTGACGATGGCGAACGCGGACTGTGCATCGTGCGCCTTGAGGACGCGGTAACCGAGGTCAGTCAGCAGTGCGACCGATGTTTCCCTCACGCCGTCATCGTCCTCGACCACAAGAACAGTTTCCGTGCCCCCCGTCACGGGAATGGCCTTCTGATCGCTTAGGCTGTCTTCGGCCTGCATCGTGCGCGGCATATAAAGCTTCATGGTGGTCCCATGCCCCACCTCGCTGTAAATTTTGAGGTGGCCTCCGGACTGCTTGAGGAAACCGTAAACCATCGACAGACCGAGGCCGCTTCCCTTGCCATCTGTTTTGGTGCTGAAGAACGGTTCAAGGACATGCTCGATGATATCGGGCGATATTCCTGAGCCCGTGTCGGTCACCGCGACGAGCACATATTGCCCTGGGCGGACATCGTCGTGGGAAAGGGCGTAATCGTCGTCGAGGACCGCATTTCCGGTCTCGATGGTCAATCGCCCGCGACCTTCCATCGCGTCCCTCGAATTGATTGCGAGGTTCAGGATGGCGTTTTCCAACTGACTTGGATCGATCAGCGTATTCCAAAGGCCGCCGGAAACAACGGTTTCGAGTTCGACCTCTTCGCCCAGCGCCCGGCGCAGCATGTCGTCCATATTCTGGATGAGCTTCCGGACATTGACGACTTTCGGCTCTAGCGGCTGACGTCGGCCGAAGGCCAAAAGCTGCGATGCCAGCTTTGCGCCGCGGGCGACACCGGCGAGCGCGTTTTGAAGGCGTTGTTCTGCCCGACTGTTGCCGTCGATGTCCTTGGCGAGAAGCTGCAGGTTGCCGCTCACAACCTGAAGAAGATTGTTAAAGTCGTGAGCCACGCCGCCAGTCAGGTTGCCCAGCGCTTCCATTTTTTGCGCCTGCCTCAAAGCGATCTGTGCGGTTTCGCGCTCGATCGTTTCTTTCTCAAGCTCCAGAAGTGCGGTTCTCAGCTCGAGAGTGCGCTGCTCGACTTTTTCTTCAAGGGTGTGGTTGAGGCTCTGAAGCTGATCCTCAGCCCGCTTCTGGTCCGTGACATCAAAACCATCCACGAAAATCCCGGTCACCGATCCGTTGAGGTCAAAGATTGGCTGATAGATCAGATGCACGAAGCGCTGGTCGGGTTGCTTTTTGCCATTCCGCTCCAGAAAAACCGGTACATAGCGGCCTATATAGGGTTTGCCCGATTGGAAAACGTCGTCTAGCAATTCGAAGAAACCCTGTCCGGCGATCTCGGGAAGGGCTTCTCTGACGCTGAGGCCGACGAGCTTGCGGTGACCGACAAGTTGCATGTAGGCATCGTTAACCAGCTCGAAAGTGTGTTCAGGCCCGCTGAGGATGCACATGAAACTTGGGGCCTGCTGGAACAGGGCCCGCATCCGGTCCCGCTCGGCGGTCCGAAGTTCCACTTCTGATGAGAGTTGACGGTTGAGATGCTCAAGCGCGAGCGCTGCTTTTTCCCGGATTGCGGCAGCCTCTGCCAGTGCCGCTGCCCGTCGACGCTCTGTTTCGAACGCTTCCGCGCTCGCCAATCGCGACGTGATCTGGCCGGCAATCAATTTAAGGAAATCGAGGTAATCGTCGCTGACCGCCCGATGTGCATTCAGCCCGCTGATCAAAACGCCCTTGGGTTGGTCGCTTGCTTGCCCGACCAGAGGAATGACCGCAGCCTGAGACGGGGCTTTCGGCCAGGGGCCTGAGGGCACGACTTCAGAAGCGGCCAAACTTACCAGTTCCACATCCTGCTTTTGCCAGGCGCGCTCAAGGTTCCAGATTCCCGCACCGCGGGTTATAGTTACTGGCAACAAGACGTCGTCTTCGGCTGCACCACACACCCACCGGCGCTTCGCATTGCCTTTGTCGTCAAAAACGTAAAGTGCGCAGAAGGGAAGATCCTGCGGGTTTTCTTTAAGTGCTTCACGTGACGCGTTGAAGACGTCGACCTCGGTGTCTGCCACGGCAAGGCCAGACGCCAGAGTGCGCATGGTTGCCAGTCGGCGCTCGCTGATGACGCGCTCGGTTTCTTCCGTGACCGCGCAGAAAACGCCCTCGACCTTGCCGCTATCTCCGATCAGCGGACTGTACGAGAAGGTGTGATACGTCTCCTCCGGGTACCCGTCGCGTTCGAGCAACAGGAGTAACGCCCGGTCCCATGTCGCCTCTCCGCTTGAGTAAACGGTTTCCAGGCGGCCTTTGATATCACTCCAGATTTCAGACCATAATACCTTCGTCGGCACAGCAAGCGCGTTGGGGTGCTTGTTGCCCAATGTCGGACGATAGGCGTCGTTATAAAAAAATGCGATGTCTGGACCCCAGCCGAGCCACATTTCGAATTTCGAGGTGAGCAGCAGCCGGATCGCGACCTTCAGCGCTTGCGGCCATTCGTCCGGGCAACCGAGCGAACTATTCGTCCAATCATGGCGCCGCATCATCTGCGCCATTTCCCCTTCACCGACAAATATGTCCCGATATCGGTCCGAAACCAACGCCATTCCACTTCCATCCCAATAAAGCAGATCCTACCTAGATCATTGATAACGCTTCGCTGGCCAGCTAGTTCTAGATCGACGGCAGTTTTTGTATAGGGCGGGAGACATTTGAAATTGAGCAAACGAACGTCGCAACCCGAATGGAGTACAGAGGAACTCAGGCGCGCCATCCGGTCGGCCGGAGTGGCACTCTGGACCTGGATTGTCGATGACGACACGTTTGTAATGGATGCCAAGGCTTACGAACTCTGGGACATTCCCAGCGAGACGAACCTCACCTTCGAGCATCTTTCCGCAAAAGTCCATCCCGCCGACCGGGACCGCGTCAGAGCGGCGTTCGTCGCAACCCGCGCGATTGATGGGCCGTTTGAAATCGATTTCCGTATTCTGACGAACGCTTCCGACGTTCGTTGGATTTCTGCCCGAGGTCAGGGCAACGAGGGAGATGCCGCAACCGAAAAAATGACAGGGATCTTCCTCGACGTCACGGGCCGCAAGCAGGCGGAGGAAGGCCATGAGCTCCTGGCAGGCGAGATGAGCCATCGCGTCAAAAATATTCTGGCTCTGGCGTCCGGATTGACAAACATCACCTCGCGGACCACCGAGACGAAAGAGGAAATGGCGAAGCAGTTGACTCAGCGGCTCACGGCCCTCGGCCGTGCACACGAACTGGTCCGCCCGCTGCCGGATGGTCAAGGGAGGGCGGCGCTGCTCGGAGACCTCTTTGCGGTGCTCCTCGCCCCTTACGACGATGTCGGCGCTTTTGCCGGTCGCATCCGTGTCGCTGTTCCGCGCATGGGTCTGGGAGAGAAGGCCGCAACCAGTCTGGCCCTCGTGATCCACGAACTGGCGACGAATTCGCTGAAATACGGTGCCTTGTCCAATGATGCGGGGCTGCTCGATATCTCCGGCTCCATCATTGAAGACGAGGTTGAAATTGTCTGGAGCGAAAACGGAGGCGATGCTGCCCCGTCGCCGAGATCGGTAGACGGTTACGGGAGCAAGTTGTTGCACCGGACAATCTCCGGACAACTCGGTGGCTCCATCGACTATAACTGGGTCGAAGGCGGCGTCGTCGTGACACTGAGGATGAAAGAAGGCCATCTTTCCGGCTAAAGAGCGAGCTTACGGATTGCTACAGGGCCAACGCGGGGGCTGCCGGATCGATCCTGATCGGATCGCAGGCTGTGCGTCGCTCAGAACGCCCTCAAAACCGGTCGTCTTCCTTCAGGCTGTTTGCAAACAGGGACCTTCGCCCTATATCCCTCTCTTCAGACAGGAGGTCATCGATGAAGGTACAAAAGTTCAGTATTTCGGATGCCAAGCTTGCCAAGTCACCCGGGCAGGATGCCGAAATTTACGTCGGAAACCTCGTGGATGAAAATCATGGCGGCCCGGTCACCATAGGCTACGGTCGATACGCGCCCGGCCAGTCTCTGACCGAGACGATGGCAGTGGACGACACGATGATCGTTCTTGAGGGAAGTCTTTCCGTGTCAACGAGCGATGGCACGGTGACCGCGGGACCTGGAGACATCGTGTACATGCCGAAGGGCCAGTCCGTCACGATCGCCACACAGGGCGAGGGCGCTCTCACAGCCTATGTCACCTATCCGCATTGGGCGCAATTCCACATGGGCTGAACGGGAGCCAGACGGCCTGTCGTCGGGCGCGGCCGTTCCAGCCGTCTCTGGAGCAGTCGGAAACGAAACTCGAAACGTGTTTCGTCATTCGACAAACGTGCCGCTTTTTCAAACACAGCAAACACATTCGAGAACGACGATCACAAGCACAATACCAGGAGCGAGGCGAGCAAGGCCGGTGTCATGACGACGACGCCGATCTTTAAGAAGTCGAGCGCGCTGACGTAAATCCCCTCGCGTCTGAGTGCTGTCAGCCACAGGATCGTTGCAAGCGACCCGGTGACCGATAGGTTTGGGCCGAGATCCACCCCGATCAGAACGGCTGCCGTGACGCGGTCGGACACCTGTGCGGCCTGGACCGCGCTTGCGGCGAAAAGACCAGCAGGCAGGTTGTTGACCAGGTTGGAAAATAGGGCGACGGAGATTCCGCCGATGCCGATAGCCTGGGTTTCTGAGTGCTCGCTGATTGCCTTGAGATGCTCGGCGATGAGGCTGGTCACGCCCGTGTGATTGACGGCTTCGACGATGACGAACAGGCCAGCCACGAGCGGGAGAACCGCCCAGCTGACATCTTTGATGATCTCGATCGGGCTCTGTCGCATGATTGCCAGGACCGCGATGCTGGTGAGGGCGCCGGCGAGGAAGGTCGGCAGGCCAAGGTCAATGTGCATTGCCGAGGCGGAGATGAGAACGGCAGCCGTTGCCAGCAGGCCAACGCCGGCGAGTTTGGCCGGTAAGCTCAGCACGGGCCGTTCGACCTTATCTGCGACAGTATCGCTGGCCAGCACGCGCCGCTGGCTCCAATACAGGGCGATGAACGTAACGACGATTGCGGCGATCGATGGGCCAAGAAAAGTGCCCAGCCATCTCGAAAGAGGCGGCATCTCGCCTCCGGCGAAGATAACGAGGTTGGCGGGATTGGAGATCGGCAGCACGAAACTCGCGGCATTGGCGATGAAGGCGCAGATGTAGAGATAGGGAAGCGGGTCCTTCACCTTCGCGGCGCGGCATCCGGCGTAAACGGCGGGGGTCAGGACGACCGCGGTGGCATCATTCGACAGAAGGGCGGTCACAACCACGCCGACGAGATAGATCATGACGAACAGACGTCGTGGCGATCCTTTTGCGTAGGAGACGGCGATAGCCGCGACCCAATCGAACAGGCCTTCGCGACGGGCGAGTTCGGAAAGCAACATCATGCCGATGAGGAACAGATAGACATCAAAACCCTTGGCAATACCGGACCAGACCTCTGCCGGCGTCAGGATGCCGAGCGCGAGGATCAGCACCGCACCGGCGACCGCCCAAATGGCCTCTGGCCAACGGAAGGGCCGGAGAACGACGCCTGCCGCGGTCGCTATCGCAATCGCAGACGTGTAATATACTGGATTCATGGCTGACCTTGTTGTCGGTTGAAAGGTTAAGCAGGCGTCAGGCTAGGCTCTATTTGGTTCGTTGCCCTTAAGACTGCGCAATTTGTCGAAAAGCAGATAGGTTACTGGAACCCTATAATAGGTCAGCGGTTGACTGACCAGTAGTCTGCCGACGATTGTGTCGGCAAGCGGTCAAAGCAACCAGACGTCCGATCCGCGACCGGTCGTGCCTTCGGCGCACAAGCGGGAATAGGGCGGCCTACAGTGCTTGATCCCGAACAGCGTGACCGCTTCGCGTCGCCCAATCGCCTCCCGTTTCGCGGCGCAAGACCAGAGGATCGCCCTTTCAAAAACCTGAACGCAGTCAGGTTTTTTCTCGTCTGGATCGGGTGGCGGCGTCTTCAACATCTAGGGCAGAAACAAGATTGCTGATCCAGCCGCTAGCCGTTGGAAAAATTGCGGGCGGCCTTGATGAACGCCGTGAAGGCCGCGGGGGGGTTCTTCCTGCCGGGATAATACAAGGCCAGCGGAGCCAAAGGGGGCGTCCAATCCTCAAGAACGCGCACCAGCCTGCCGGCTGCAATGTCATCACGAACATCCGGCTCCATCACATAGCCGATACCGACACCGTTCTGCGCGGCTATTCTGACCAAGCTCGGTTCATCGAGCGTTATCGAACCCTTCACATCGATCTGGACCTGGTTTCCATCTTTCTCAAACTTCCACCGAAACAGGGCCTGGTTTGGGAGCCGGGCGCGGATGCACCTGAAGCGATAAAGGTCGTTCGGCACCGTCGGTCGGCCATGCGTGCTTAGAAATGCCGGTGAAGCCACCACGGCATTGCTGCGCTTGAGGCCAAGCGGGATGGCGATCATGTCGCTCGGAACCAAATCCGCCGGCCTTAGACCGAGATCGAAGCCGCCCGCTACGATGTCGACCAGCCGGCCTTCTGTTACCAGATCGATATGCACCTGGGGATAACGCTGCAAAAACGAGATGATGAGCGGGGCCATGACCTCCCGTGCTGCCGAGGCGAATGCGTTGATCCGCAACGTGCCCGTCGGGATTTCCTGAAGCGATTGAGCCGCAGTCATCGCATCGTGAATATCGATCATGGCCGGACCAACACGCTCGACAAAAGCTCGCCCTGCATCGGTGAGGGATACGCTTCGCGTCGTACGGTTGAAAAGGCGAATGCCAAGCCGTTGCTCCAGCTTTGCAATGGCATTGCTGAGCGCTGTCGTCGACATTCCGAGCTCCAGCGCTGCGCCCCGAAACGAACCAAGGCGCGCTATGGCAAGAACGGCATCGATGTCCACGAGAACGGACCGGGTCATTATCCCTCTTTTCGCAACGCCTCATCCTAATTAGTCCCGCTTATCGCGTCAATTGTCCTGATCTACCTTTGGGACATGCGACGGTTACGGTCGCTTCACGCCACAGCGGCTGAAACAAGATGAGGATAAAATGACGGTCAAATTACCAAAGGGTATCGAAGCCTATTTCGAAGCGGACCGAACTGGCAGTGCGGAAGCCATCGCAGCCACTTTCACAGAAGACGGTGTGGTGAAGGATAAGGGCAAGACCCACAAGGGAAGGAAGGCAATCCACGACTGGATGGCTGATGAGGCCCAGCAGTATAGCTACACGGTTGAGCCGTTTTTGATCACCACTGAAAACGGCAAAACCCAGGTAACGGCGCACACGGCCGGCGACTTTCCCGGCAGTCCCATCGACCTGCGTTTCATCTTCGTGCTCTCTGGCGACAAGGTTGCTGAAGTGGAGATCACCATATGACCAGCTTTCTTACTCTTGAGGGTCGTCGTGCTCTCATCACCGGTGGTACTTCGGGTGCCGGTGCGGCAACGGTCTCGTTGTTCAAGGCGCTCGGCGCCCGGGTGCTCACCACCGCGCGCAAGAAGCCGTTGAACTTCTCCGGCGCGGCGTTCGTTGAAGCAGACCTCACCACCGTGGATGGCGTCCGGACAGTGGTAAACGCTGTCCATGAGGAGCTTGGCGGGCTGGATATCCTTGTAAACGTGCTGGGTGGGTCTTCTGCCCCTTCTGGCGGCTTTGCCACGCTGACCGACGAAGAGTGGGAAAAGGAGTTCAACCTCAATTTCTTTCCGGCTGTTCGGCTTGATCGCGCTCTCCTTCCCGGCATGATCGCGCAGGGAAGCGGGGTCGTCATTCACGTGACGTCGATCCAGCGGATCCTCCCGCTGCACCAGGCGACAACGGGCTACGCCTCGGCGAAGGGTGCGCTCAACACATACAGCAAGAGCCTCTCCAAGGAGGTCTCTCCCAAGGGAGTGCGGGTCGTGCGGGTTTCTCCCGGCTGGATCGCCGATCCGGGCACCAATGGTCTCGCCCTCCGTATAGCCGAGGAGGCCGGCATCAGTTACGACGAAGCGGTGCAGGCGATCATGGACTCCCTGGGCGGCATACCGCTGGGCCGGCCAGCCAAACCGGAAGAAGTCGCCGACCTGATCGCCTTCCTTGCTTCAGACCGAGCGTCGTCGATTACCGGGACGGAGCACGTCATCGACGGCGGTACCGTTCCGACCGCCTGATGGGTTAGATCCGTTGCAGATCAGGCGGGTGGCGCCCATCCGCCGATCTGTGAATAGATCGCATCCCGCAGATGTCGCACGTCCTTGTTCAGGGCCGCGAGTTCGGGAGGCGTTTGGGTTGACGCTGCAAGCAGAGCGTCGCTGAGGCAACCCGCTCTGTGCTGCATGGCGCGTCCCTGATCCGTCAACGTTACCAAAACTTGACGTTCGTTGCTCAGGTTGCGTTCCCGACGCACATGCCCCGCAACTTCGAGACGCTTTAACAGTGGCGTGAGCGTACTGGATTCAAGAGCAAGCTGGTCCGCGATGGACACGACGCTTTGCTTGTCTTCTGCCCAGAGAACGTTGAGGACGAGATATTGCGGATAGGTTAGCCCAAGTTCATCGAGGAGGGGCTTGTAAGCCCGCTGGATGGCGATGCCGGCGGTATAAATCGCGTAGCAAAGTTGGTCTTGCAGCGGCGGCGGATCGTTGCGTGGTTCGGTCATCTTCAACTCCTGAAGACTCTCATATAATCCATGTTACCGCAAAAACCAATATCGCGATAAGAATCCTGTTGACGAATGATCTTTCCTCTGTCAGTAAACAATTATCGCAATAACATTTATCGCAAAATATGAGGAAAGAGCCATGACCAGAAAAACAGTCTCCGCCATCTCGGCGATCGCAGCTGCTTTCACATTAACCGCAACAATGTCTGCGAACGCCGCCGACAACACCGTTTCGAAAGACCAGTCAGTGCGAAACGTCGTGCTTGTCCATGGCGCCTTTGCAGATGGTTCGGGCCGGAAAGGGGTCTATGACAATCTCACGAAACGCGGTTACCGCGTTACCATTGTGCAAAATCCGCTGACGTCGCTTGCCGATGATGTTGCCGCCACAAAGCGCGCGCTCGAAAGGCAGGATGGTCCGGTCATTCTGGTTGGGCATTCGTGGGGCGGCACCGTGATCACGGAAGCGGGCATCGATGACAAGGTCAAAGGCCTCGTTTATGTCTCTGCCCTGTCTCCGGATGCCGGCGAGACGACGGCCCAGCAATATGATGGATTTGCCCCTGCATCGGAGTTTGTCATCGAAACCACGAAAGATGGGTTCGGCTATGTCAGTCCTGACAAATTCAAGGCAGGCTTCGCACACGATGTCAGTGATGCCGATGTCGCTTTCATGCGGGATGCGCAGGTCCCGATCAATATGTCCGCATTTGGCACAAAACTGGAAAATGCCGCCTGGCGTACCCGCCCAAGCTGGGCCGTCATTGCCACCGAAGACAAGGCTTTCGACCAGGCGATGTTGATCCATATGGCAGAACGCATCAAGGCCAAGATCACCAAAGTGTCGGCAAGCCACGCCTTGTTCATGACGCAGCCAGCAGTCATCGCCGATACAATCGATCTCGCCGCCCGCACCGTATCGGCGAATAAGTAATGATCGGGAAGACGATGTCTTCCAGTGATCCGACGTCGCGCTATCTCCTTAGAGGCGCGACGTCTTCTCAGCGGTTCGGCGCTTGCCTATTAGAGTTGGCGTCATCAATTCCAGGGGCTGATTGGGTAGCCTAAAGATCAAAGCGCTTGAGCAGCACTGATCGATGAAACGAACTGTCGTGTGCGCTCATTGCGGGGGGAACGGAAGATCGTTTCAGGCTCGCCCGTTTCGACGACCTTGCCGGCCTCAAGGAACACGACCTGGTTCGAAACCTGCGAAGCCAGCCTGAGATCGTGTGTCGCCATCACCATCGTCGTGCCTTCCCTTGCCAGTTGACCGAGGACATCAACGACCTCTGCAGCCAGTTCCGGATCGAGTGCGGATGTCGGCTCGTCGCAGAGCAGCACCTGAGGTGAGGGCGCGAGCGCCCTTGCTATCGCGATGCGCTGTTGTTGACCGCCGGAAAGATTGGCCGGCCAGGCATCTGCCTTGTGCGCCATTCCGACCTTTTGCAGCAACTCCATCGCCCGTGCTGCAGCTTTCTCTTTCGTCCATCTCTGGACGACAAGAAGACCTTCCATGACGTTCTCAATCGCCGTTCTGTGGGGAAACAGCTGAAAGTTCTGGAAGACCATACCGGTTTGTCTGCGGATTTTCTGAATGTCCTGCCAACGGGCTTTGCGCCCCGGGTGAAACTCCACGGTGTCGGAGCCAACCCTGACACAACCGGACGTGGGTTGCTCGAGCAGGTTGATGCAGCGCAGCAGCGTGCTCTTGCCACCCCCTGAGGGACCGACAAGGGCGGTGACGCTTCCTTCGGGGAACGTCAGGGAGACGTCCTTGAGGATAATTGCTTCCCCGAAACGTTTTTCGATATTGCGAAGTTCGATCATCGGCTGGACTCCATCTGCCCACCATAGCGTGAGAACCTCACCTCCAGCCGTGATTGCAGGGCCGATAGCACGGAACTCAGCACCAGATACATCAGCGCGGCCTGAATATAGAGAATGAGCGGCTCGTAGGTGGTCGCGACAATGCGTTGCGCTGCCTGAAACAACTCCGGAACCGTGATCGCCGCTGCAAGCGACGTATCCTTCACGAGTGAAATAAAGGTATTCGACAGCGGCGGTACCGATACCCTTGCGGCTTGCGGCAGGATGGTCCGGCGCATCGCCTGTTGCCAGTTCATTCCGGTGGAATAGGCCGCCTCCCATTGGCCTTTGGGAACGGATGTGATCGCCGCGCGGATGATCTCGGACGTATAGGCGCCGACATTGAGGGTGAAGCCGATCAAGGCCGCCGGAAAGGCGTCTAGAAGCACGCCGATACTCGGGAGTCCGTAAAATATGACGAAAAGTTGCACCAGAAGCGGCGTGCCTCGGATGATCCAGACGTAAAACCGCGCGAGCGCCGAAATCGGGGCAGGACCGAATAATCTTGCAACGGCAGTCACCAAACCCAGGGTCAGGCCAAGCGCAAATGAAAGCAGCGTGAGCGGGATGGTGAATCGGATGCCCGCCCACAACAGGGTGGGAAGCGAATCCAACATCAACTGGAGCCAGTGGGGCAATGCACACCTCTAAAACAAAGCCGCCCGACGTAGACGCCGGACGACCGATTGGACCTGGTTGCGCGGGTTACCGCAGAATGACAGGTTTATTTGGACACGTCCTGTCCAAAATACTTGTCTGAAATCGTCTTGTATGTGCCGTCTGCCTTTATCTCAGTGAGCGCCTTGTTGATGGAGGCGACGAGATCGTCGTCGCCCTTGCGGACGATAATGCCCGAATAATCGGCATCCGGCTTTTCGGCGACAATCTTCACGGGAGCATCAGGCTGATGCTTCTTGAAGTCCAGGAAAGACAGGCTGTCATTCACGGTTGCGTCTGCACGCCGTGTAAGCACCAGCTGGATCGACTGGTCGAACCCGTCGGTCCCAACAAGCTCAGCGCCGGCCGCCTCGGCAAGCTTGCCGAAGTTGCTCGTCAGCGACTGTGCCGACTTCTTCCCCTTCAGATCTTCGAAGCCCTTGATGTCCGTGTTGCCCTCGCGAACGATCAGAACGGCCTTCGAGGCAATATAGGGCTCGGAGAAAGCGTATTTCTGCTTGCGTGCCTCGGTGATACCGACCTGGTTGATGACCGCGTCGTAACGCTTTGCATCGAGACCTGCGATCAGTCCGTCCCATTTTCCTTCGATGAATTCGGCTTTCACCCCAAGCTTCTTCGCGACGGCCTCGCCGATTTCGACGTCGAAGCCCACAAGCTTGTTGGAACCATCATGAAAGGTAAACGGCGCGTAGGTGCCTTCCGTACCGATCTTGATAACACCGGCCGACTTGATTTGATCGAGGTTCTCTCCTGCCATCGACGGCGAAAAAGCAAGCGCCTGAAGTGCTGCCGCCGTTGCGATAATTTTGGTCCAGCCCATGTCCGAGTTCCTTTAGAGGATTGCGATTGTCGATGCATATAGGGCGGGGTTCATCCTTTCGCACGATAAAGAAAAGCAAAAAATCGATCCTCGTTAGAATACTTTTCTCAAGACTGCCGAACATCAACGCCCGACTCCTGAGACGCTACGCCGAGCAGAGCGGTGTTTCGGCTTGTCCACGGCCCAAACTTCGATAAAAGTTTCCTTCTGTCGAATCCATGGTGGAGACTGTTGTCCTGGACAAGGTGAACGATCGCGCAATCGCATCTCCCGTAGCCGACCTCCTGAACATGGTGGACTGGGCGTCGAGTCCGCTTGGGCCAAGATCCGAATGGCCCGCATCTCTACAGTCCGCCGTGAACATCATGCTTCCATCCCAGGCGCAGATCGTTTTGTTCTGGGGAAGCGAGTTTGTGGCGCTCTATAACGACGTGTACGCGCCAACGATAGGTTACAAGCATCCTCACGCCTTTGGCAGACCGGCCCGGGAATACTGGAGCGAGCTTTGGGACGATCTCGAGCCGCTTTTGAAGCGCGTTCTTGAGAATGGTGAAACTGTTGCTGCCAAGGACAGGCCCTTTTATATCGAGAGACATGGTTACCCCGAGACCGTCTATTTCGACATCTCCTACTCTCCGGTGGCGGATGAGAGCGGTGTCGTGCGGGGCGTGTTCTGCATCGTCAACGAAACGACCGAGCGCGTGAAGGCAGATGCCGATTTGCGTGAGAGCGAGGAGCGTCTGAGAGCCATATTCGCGCAGTCGGCCGCGGGCATAGCGCTCGGCGACCTCAGCGGAACGTTGATCAGCGTAAACGACCACTTCTGTCGGATCGTGGGGCGAACCCGGGATGAACTGGTCGGCATGCGAATGCAGGACTTAACATTTGCCGATGACCTGCCCGAGAACCAGCGCCTCTTCCGGCATTTGGTCGAGACCGGCGAAAGTTTCGAGATTGAAAAACGCTACGTGCGTGGCGATGGCAGTCTCGTTTGGGTTTCGAACGCGGTTTCCGCGATCCGGGACGACAAGGGAAACATGTCGCAGGCCGTTGCGATATCCATCGATATCGGCGAGCGACGACGTGCTCAGGACATTGAAAAGCATCTCGCGTCGATGATCGCGTCTTCCAACGACGCAATCCTGGGTATTGACCTCGACATGAAGATCACTAGCTGGAACGCAGCCGCGGAGAAGCTCTATGGATACTCCGAGGAAGAGGCGGTCGGCCAGACGATCCTCATGCTGGTACCGGATGAGCGGCGAGACGAAGAGCCGTCGATCCTCACGCAGATAAAGGCGGGCCGGATCGTAGAACCTTACGAAACGCAGCGTCGGCGCAAGGACGGTCAACTTGTGGAGGTTCTTCTCAGCGTGTCGCCTATCTGCGATGCGAACGGAAATGTAATCGGAGCCTCTAAGACCGCACAGGATATCACGGCCCGCAAGGATGCTGAGCGGCTGAGATCAATTCTCGTCAACGAACTCCATCATCGCGTCAAAAACATCCTTGCGACGGTGATTGCGATTGCAAGGCAGACGATCGGCCGCGACAAGGCAAACCACGAAGATGTGGAAGCATTTACGAACAGGTTGAGCTCGCTGAGCAGAGCGCAGGACCTTCTGGTTCATGCCGATTGGCAGCAAGCAGATTTAAGAGCGATCGTGCAGCAGGCCCTGTCCCCATATCCCGCCGACGCCTTCGCGGTTTCCGGCCCAAGCGTCTTTCTGCCACCAAAGGCAGTTGTATCACTTTCGCTTGCGCTTCACGAGCTTGCGACGAACGCAGCCAAATATGGTGCGCTGTCCGTACTGGGAGGTCAGGTATCGATCTCGTGGAAGTTCGAGCGGGTCGGAGACGATCGACTGACGATAATATGGGAAGAGCGCGGAGGACCGGAGGTGGTGCCCCCCGCGCGCAAAGGTTTCGGATCAACGCTGGTTGAAAGGTTGCTGGCAGCTGAACTGAAAGGACAAACCAAATTCTCTTATGAAAAAAGCGGTGTGATCTGCGTGATTGAAACCGAGATGTCCAAGCTTGCTGATGATGCGACGGAGTGAAGCTCAGCGATAGGGGTCTCGAAAAGGCCCGCTGTACGCAGCGACGTTAAAGCCCGCTCCCGCTCAAAACACTGCTATTTGCGGGATCCGGGCTTTTGGGTCGCACCGGGCCCTAAGACATGATCAAGCCGCCATCAACGTTGATCGTCTGGCCGGTGATATAGGCGGCGTCGTTGGAGGCCAGAAACGCCACAAGGGCGGCCACCTCGGCAGGCGTCCCCGCACGGCGCATAGGGATGTTGCGAACCCATTCAGCCATGAGTTCGCCTGGCTTGTAATCGCCGAGCATTTGACCCCAGACGCGATCGTTATAGTCCCACATTTCGGTGTGAATGATGCCGGGGCAAATAGCGTTGACGGTGATACCTTCCGGCGCCAACTCCTTGGCAAGGCTTTGCGTCAGGCCGACGACGCCGAACTTCGAGGCGGCGTAATGCGGGGTATAGATGAAGCCCTGACGTGCTTGACCGGACGCGGTGTTGACGAGGCGGCCTTTCGTGCCGCTGGCGCGGAAGCGGCGGATCGCCTCCTGGCAGCAGAGGAACGCGCCTTTGGTGTTCACATCAAGATTAAAATCCCACTGTTCCTGCGTCAGGTCTTCGATCTTTGAAATCGTGATGACGCCGGCATTCTGGACCGAGACGGAAAAGGGGCCGATCGCCTCTTCTGCGGCACCATAGGCGTCGCGCACGGCTGCGGCGTCGCGCACGTCGAGGATGACGCCATGGGTCAAGGCGCCGGTTTCGTCCGCGAGTTTTTTCGCGGCATCCTGCGTGTCCCGGTCGACAGCGGCGATGGCGACTTTCGCGCCTTCCTCGGCAAAACGGCGGGCTATGCCGTAACCGATGCCCTTGTTGCCGCCGGTCACGAATACGGATTGACCTTCAAAGCGCCTCATGTCTCCTCCTTTATGGGATTTTGGCTATGTTTCCTGGCCGACCAATCGTTCGGCGGTGAATTTGTCGGTGACGAGGACGTCGATCACACCGGTTCTGAGCGCACCGGCAATCGCCTCGGTCTTTTTTGAACCGCCGGCCAGCGCAATGACGCGGTCGACATTGGAGAGGTTTTCCAGCGGCAGGCCGATGACCCGGTCGTCGAGCGGCGTCTTCACCGGTTTGCCGTCCTTGTCGAAGAAGCGCAGCGAGATGTCGCCCACTGCACCCGCCTGCGCGAGATCGGCGAGTTCCTTGGCGGAAAAGATGTTCCCCGAACGGGCGAGAAGCTCCGACGGCTCGACCGCACCGATGCCCACGACGGCGAGGGTGATCGACCCGAAGAGATCGATGGTTTCGCGCACGAAGGGATCGGCGAGCATCAAAAGCTTCGCCTCGCGAGATGTGGCGACGCCGGGTACTGGCAACAGTTTTGGTTCCGCCTCAGTCAGCCGCGCGAGACGCGTGGTGATCTGGGTCGCATGCGTCTGCACGGAGGGATCGCCCATGCCGCCCAGTGTCTGGACGATGTAGCGCGCCTTGGCGCCTTTCAGCGGATGGATGTTTTCCACCATCTTGAAGATCGTCTGGCTCCAGCTGGAAACACCGATGATCTCGTTCTGCGACAGCGTCACCTCGAGGAAATGCGCCGCTGCCTCGCCGATTCGGGCCATGATCGCGCCGTCTCGATCCTCGCTGCAGTCAACGACAATGGCTTCCGGCAGGTCGAAACGTTCGCGCAGCTGCGCTTCCAGATCGCTATAGGTGCCGGGGGGCGGAATGATGCTCGTGCGGACGATGCCTTCCGCCTCTGCACGCTTCAGCATACGCGACACGGTGGCCTGCGACAGGTTGAGATGCTGCGCGATTTCAGCCTGCCTCTTGTGCTCGCTGAAATACATCTGCGCCACACGGGAAATCATTCGAAGTTCGTTTAGTCTGCCCATGAGCCCTCCAGGGTGAATTTTTATTCACCATTACTCCGGGTTACAGGCAAGGTCGAGCGGGCAATCGCGTCGCGCCAGACGCTGAGCCGCTGGCTGTTTTCGCTGGCGGACGGCGCGATGGTGTTGCCGTTGCTGTTCAACGCCGCAACGGAATCGAGATCGCTCCAGACACCGAGGGCGAGGCCGGCGAGATAGGCGGCACCCAGCGCCGAGGCTTCCGGCGCGTCGCGTTGGATGACGGGGTGTTCCAGCATGTCGGCGACGCATTGCATCAGGAAACGGTTCTGGCTCGGCCCGCCATCCACAAACAGCCGCCCGAAGCCGGAAGGCGACTGCGCGCGCATGGCCGCAAAGACATCATGGACCTGAAAGGCAATGGAATCGGTGACGGCGCGGGCCATCTGGGCTCGGGTGGTGCTGAAATTGATCTGCGAGAACAGCGCACGGGCGTTGGTATCCCAATAGGGCGCACCAAGGCCGACGAAGGCGGGCACGAAGCCGGGGCCATTTGCCTCTGCTTTTGTGGCAAGTTCCACCAGCGCAGCGACATCCGGCAATCCGAGAATCTCCGTCATCCACGGCAGGGAAGCTGCCGAAACGAGAATATTGCCTTCGAAGGCGAAGGTTGGTTTGCCGCCGAGCCGCCATGCAACGGTGGTCGTGATGCCACGTTCGGGCGCGATGAAATGCGGCAGGGTCGTCATGACAGACGAGCCGGTGCCGAAGGTCACTTTGCCGTCGCCCGGTTTGAACGCCCCGTGGCCGAAGAGGGCGGCATGGCTGTCGCCGATGGCTGCAAGGATGGGGGTGCCATCCTTGATGCCGGGAACGCCTAAACTCACGCCAAAATCGCCGCTGCTGTCGCGCAGGTCCGGCAGGGTGTTGATATCGATGCCGAACAGGTCGCAAAGCTCTTCGCTCCAGACTTGCCGGTTGAGATCGAGTACCTGGCTTCGGGCGGCATTGGAGGCGTCACAGGCATGGACCTTGCCGCCCGTCAGGCAATGGATGAGCCAACTATCGATGGTGCCGAGGCGAAGCTTGCGTCCCTTTGGCGCACGCTCAAGAAGCCAGCGCATTTTCGCGCCGGGAAACATCGGATCGATCGGTAGGCCAGTCAGCGCCATGACGCGCTCTGAATGGCCCTTTTCGATGAGTTCGGCGCAGTCCTGCGCCGTTCGGCGGCATTGCCAGCTCAAGACTGGACCAAGCGGTTGGGCGGTCTCGCCATCCCATATGGTCACGGATTCGCGCTGGTTGGAAATTGAGATAGCCGCCACGTCGGTGGTAGAGGGTGCAGCACCAAGGCAGGCAGAGATCGCTTCGCGGACAGATGCCCAGATGCGGTTCGGATCCTGCTCTACCCAGCCGGGCTGCGGATAGGTGATGCCGACTGGCGACGATCCCCGCGCAAGAAGCTCGCCGGTTTCCGAAACAAGAATGGCCTTGGAATTGGTCGTGCCCTGATCGATGGACAGAATAGCGCGCATCACTGTGTTCTCTCGTCTGCGGCGGTCATTTTCACGCGATGTTCTTTCTTTAAGAAGCTGCGTGTGTACTAAAAGAAGTCGCCGCGTATCCGAAGACACGCGACGACCCTGGGAGGAGACCTTATTTTCTCTTGATCAGCGCTTCGGCAGCATCCGCAATGGCCGCAGGCGCCATCCCAAACTCATCGAGCAGCCATTCGGCCGAACCCGTGTGGGCGAAGACGCCGGGAACGCCCAGACGCTTCATCGGCACCGGCGCCTGATCGACCACGACTTCGGCAACCGCTGAGCCGAGACCACCGAAGATCGAATGTTCCTCGGCCGTCAAAATCGCACCGGTTTCCTTCGCGGCGGAGACGATCGCTGCCTCATCGATAGGACGCACGGTTGCCATGTTCAGCACGCGTGACTTGATGCCCCGGCCAGCGAGAATATCGGCGGCCTTGACGATACGGTGCGTCAGCGTGCCGTTGGCAATCAGCGTCAGGTGGGAACCTTCGCGCAGCAGGTTGGCGCGACCGAGTTCGAAAACATGGCCTTCCGGCAGCAGATCAGGCACGCCGACGCGCGACAGGCGCAGGAAGCAGGGGCCGGCATAGTCTGCCGCCCATTTGACGGCGGCGGCCGTTTCGATGCGGTCGCAGGGGGCGATGACCGGAAGGTTGGGCAGAACGCGGGTCCAGGCGAAATCCTCGATGGAGTGATGCGTCGGGCCGAGTTCGCCATAGGCCATGCCCGAGGAAATGCCGATCAGCTTCACATTGGCGTTGGAATAGGCAAGGTCTGCCTTGATCTGTTCCAGCGCGCGGCCGGTCAAGAAACAGGATGCTCCACAGACGAAAGGCAGCTGACCGCCATTGGCAAGACCCGCGCCGACGCCAACCATGTTTTGCTCGGCGATGCCAACATTGACGAGGCGCTCGGGGAATTTCGACTTGAAGCCGCCGAGCTTCGAGGAGCCGACGGAATCGTTGCAGACGGCGACGACCCTGTCATTGCCGGCGGCCAGCGCTTCCAGTGTCTCGGCGAAGGCGTCGCGGCAGTCATAAAGCTTGGCGGCGGTTACGGGCGCGTTCATTACAATGTCTCCGAAAGTTCTTTGACGGCGATTTCATATTGTTCCCTGCTCGGAACCTTATGGTGCCAGTCGACGCGGTCCTGCATGAAGGAAATGCCGTGACCCTTGTTGGTGTGGGCAACGATGCAATGCGGGCGGTCGCCGCGATGCTCCAGCGCCGGCACGACTTCCGCCATGGCGTTGCCATTGATTTCGCTGACTTCCCAGCCGAACGCCTCCAGTTTCGGGCGAAGCGGCGCGACATCGTTGGTCTCCGAAAGCGCCGCACCCTGCTGGAAGCGGTTGTGATCGACGATCAGCGTCAGATTGTTGAGGCCGAATTGCGCAGCCGACATGATGGCTTCCCAGTTGGAGCCTTCCTGCATCTCGCCGTCGCCGGTCATGACATAGGTATGGTAATCCGCGCCGGAAAGCTTGGCCGCCTTGGCCATGCCGACGGCAACAGGCAGTCCGTGACCGAGCGGGCCGGTATTTGTTTCCACACCCGGCACCTTGTTACAGTTCGGATGGCCGTTAAGGCGCGAATTCGGCTGCAGGAAAGTCGAGATTTCCTCTTCCGGGATGAAGCCGCGCTTGGCGAGCGTCACATAAAGCGCGCAGGCCGTATGGCCCTTGGAAAGCACGAAACGGTCGCGGGCAGGGTTCTTCGGATCATCCGGCCAGATGCGCAGGACGCGGAAATAAAGGGCCGTCATGATGTCGATAGCGGACATTTCACCGCCGACATGGCCCGCGCCCGCTTCGAAAACAGCCTGTACGTCGCGAAGGCGAATCTGGCGCGCAATGCGCTCTAGCTCCTGGGACTGCATGGAATCCTCTTCAAAACATGCTTGTGAATATTTATACAGCTATTTATATAATTGCAGAGATAGCGTCTCTGTCAAGCCGGAATTGTGGATTCTCTTGTTACAAAATGTGCTGGTTATTTCTGCCGCTACATTCGCATTCACGGTGAAGAGCATCTCCGTAGCCCTCATTCCTGTGCTTGTCGCAGGAATCCAGTCAGCCCTAGTCCTTGGGCTGAAAGGGCTCTTCCCGCCGCACAGACGCGCGTCGACCGGATTCCTGGGACGAGCACAGGAATGCGGAGAGAGGCGGCAGGTTGAAGTCTCCTGTCCTTGTTCACGGTAGGCCTCATCATTGACGCCCTATTGACAAGCTTCTCGAAACTGGCTTATGCATGTTTCACCGATGATGAATAATTATTCTAATCGGCTTAAAAAATGCAAGATAGTCACCGGGAGGAGCCATGTCCGCGATTGAACGCAATGAGGGGGTCACGCACACCAGGAGCCCGCTTGCCTGGTTGAGCGGAGCGACGGGCCCTCTTTTGGGCCTGCTGCTGCTTTGCGTGTTTCTGACCTTTGCCAGCGAAAACTTTCTGTCGCTTCGAAACGGTCTCAACATTCTCGACCAGATCACCGTTCTCGGCATCATGGCCGTCGGCATGACCTTCGTGATCCTGCTTGGCGGCATCGATCTGTCTGTCGGCTCGGTTTTGGCGCTGTCGATGATGATTATGGGCTGGACGGCCAATGTCGCGGGCATGCCGATGGGCATGGCCATCGTCCTGGCGTTGATTGCCTCTGCCGCCTGCGGCCTTGTTGTGGGAATTCTCGTCACCGCCTTCCGTGTCCCCGCCTTCATCGCCACGTTGGCCATGATGTCGGTGGCGCGCGGCCTCGCCAACATGATCACCGATGGACAGCAGATCGTCGGTTTCCCGGACTGGTTCATGATGCTGGCAATCGACCGCCATTTCGGCGTGCTGACAGCGACGGTGCTGTTGATGCTTGTGGTCGTTCTCGTCTCCTGGCTGTTCCTGCGTTTCCGCTCCGAAGGCCGGACCGTCTATGCGGTCGGGGGTAACCCGGAAGTGGCGCGTCTTGCCGGTATCAACGTGCCGCTGGTGACGATCTGTGTTTATGTCGCCTGCGCGGTTCTTGCCGGTCTTGCCGGCATCGTTCTTGCAGCACGTCTCGACTCGGTTCAGCCCTCCAGCGGCTTCGGTTACGAGCTGGATACGATTGCGGCCGTGGTGATCGGTGGAACCTCACTCTCGGGCGGTGCAGGCGGCATCGGCGGAACGCTGATCGGCGTGCTGATCATCGGCGTGCTGCGCAACGGCCTCAACCTGCTCAACGTCTCTCCCTTTTTGCAGCAGGTCATCATCGGCGTGGTCATCGTGCTGGCCGTGGGCGCTGAAACATTGCGCCGCCGCAGAAGCTGAATTTGCCTGCGGATGGCGCTGGGCCGTCCGCGCAATAAACGACCCTCCCGGCAAGGGAGGCGTGAAAAACGGCCCGAGGGGAGGAGGTTCGATCTGCCCGAAGGTCAACAATCAACAAATGGAGGAATAATCATGAAATTTTCACGCATTCTGCTCACATCCGCCGCCCTTCTCGCCATGTCGCTCGGCCAGGCCAACGCCGCTGAAGTCAAGAAGATCGGTCTTGCCGTCGCCAATCTGCAGGCGAACTTCTTCAACCAGATCAAGCAGGCCGTCGAAGCCGAAGCCAAGACGCGCGGCATTGCAGTCGTGACCGTCGACGCCAAGGGTGACGGCCCGACGCAGGTCAACCAGATCCAGGATCTGTTGACACAGAACATCGATGCACTGATCTACATCCCGGCCGGTGCCGCCGCCGCGACTGTTCCGGTGAAGCTTGCCAAGGCCGCCGGCGTGCCGGTCATCAACATCGACCGCAATGCCGATGGCGCGCCGGGCGATACGTTCCTTGCCACCGATTCCGTCGCTTCCGCCAAGGCGGTTTGCGATTACATCATCAAGCAGGCAGGCGGCTCGGGCAAGATGGTCATCATCCACGGCCAGAAGGGCACGACGCCGGAAGTCGATCGTACCAAGGGCTGCATGGAATCGGTGAAGGCCAATTCCGGCGTGAAGGTCGTTGCCGAACAGTGGTCCAACATGTGGAGCCAGGATGAGGGCTTCCAGATCATGCAGAACATGCTCCAGGCAAACCCGGATGTCTCCATTGTCTTTGCCCAGGCCGACGGCCTCGCATTGGGTGCCGCCCAGGCGATCAAGGTCGGCAACCCGTCGCAGAAGATCGTCGTTGGGGGCTTCGATGGCGACACCGCGGCTCTCGAAGCTCTCAAGGATGGGGTCTTCGATGTGACCGCGACGCAGCAGACCCAGAAGATGGGCCGCACGGCTGTCGATATGGCAGTCAAGATCGTCGCTGGCGAGAAGGTCGAGCCTGTGCAGTTGATGGATGCGACGCTTACCACCAAGGACAACGTAGACGGGTTCATCGCCAACCATCCGTAAGGTCAGCGAAAGGAGCGGCGTCATGACTGATCCGGTTCTCTCACTCAGGGGTATCTCCAAGCGCTATGGCCCGCTGGAGGTGCTTAAGAACGTTAGCCTCGACGTTTATCCCGGAGAGGTCGTCGCGTTGCTTGGCGAGAACGGTGCCGGCAAGTCCACCTTGTCGGGTATCATTGCCGGATCCCGCACCCCTTC
>Ga0102589_1001009_pt1 | contig 43780 bp, 38 predicted proteins | sample AraplaMF_Col_mLB_FD_76858 | JGI IMG/M metagenome (GOLD analysis project Ga0102589, IMG submission 76858) | Arabidopsis root microbial communities from the University of North Carolina, USA - plate scrape MF_Col_mLB | ecosystem: Host-associated > Plants > Roots > Endosphere | place: USA...
CCGGCAGCCGCATGGACGAAGTGATCTTCGAAGAGTTCAAGGGCACCGGCAACTCCGAAATCCACCTCGACCGCCGCCTGTACGAAAAGCGCGTGTTCCCCTCGATCCAGCTCAACCGCAGCGGCACGCGCCGCGAAGAATTGCTGCTGGCGCCCGAGATCCTGCAGAAGACCCGCATCCTGCGCCAGCTCATGTACAACATGGACGAGATCGAGTCGATGGAGCTGATGCTCAAGAACATGAAGGCGACCAAGACCAATGTCGAGTTCTTCGACATGATGCGTCGCGGCGGCTGAGCGCCACGCTCTCCCGCAAAAGCGCGTTGGCCCTCACGGGTCAACGCGCTTTTTTCATGGGCGCGCGATGCGGATGGCGCGGCCCTCGGCGGCGCTCTGGCGGCCGATGTCGAGCAACTCCATCAGTGCGACGGCCTGCTCGGGCGGGACCGGGTTCGGGCCCTTGCCGAGGATCGCATCGCGGACCGCAGCGTAGTAGTCGACGTAGTTGCCGGCCCGCATCGGCACGGCACGAAAGTGCGGCGCTCCATCGCTGCCGATCAGCGTGAGTTCGCCGTCGAGCGGATCGGCGCCCCACCCCGCGGCTGGCGGTCGCTGCCCGGCGCGCAGCGCATCTTCCTGCGTGTCGACGCCGTGCTTGACGTAGCTGCCGCGCGTGCCGTGCACGATGTAGCGCGGCGCCGCCTGGGCCGCGAGCGTCGTGGCATGCAGCACCACCCGCAGGGGCGCATGCGGGCCGCTTTCGTAGCGCAGCACGGCATGGAAGTAGTCTTCGACCTGCGCGCCGTCCCGCAAGGCTGCCGTGTCGAGCTGCAGCGTGTCGGGCCGACCGAACAATTGCACCGCCTGATCGACCAGGTGCGAGCCCAGGTCCACCCACAGGCCCGAACCCGGCACCGGCTGCTCCCGCCAGCGCTCGCGCACCTCGGGCCGGAAACGGTCGAAATGCGACTCCAGGTACACCGGTCGGCCCAGTTCGCCGCTCGCCAGCACCTCCTTCAGCGTCAGGTAGTCGGCGTCGAAACGCCGGTTCTGATAGACCGCCAGGACACGGCTGTTGCTCTTAGCCAACAACTCGAGCTCCCTGGCTTCGGCCACATCGAGCGTGAAGGGCTTGTCCACCACCACGTGCTTGCCGGCCTCCAGGGCCGCCCTGGCGACCGGGAGGTGCTGGGCATTGGGGGTGGCCACCACGACCAGGTCGATGTCGGCCCGGACCACGAGCGCCGCCACGTCGGGCACCACGGCCACGCCCGGCCAGTCCGCCTGGACCTTGTGCGGCTGCGAGCTGGCCACGGCCACCAGCTCGAGCCCCGGAACGGCCGAAAGCACGGGGGCATGGAAGGTCTGGCCGGCAAAACCATAGCCGACGAGGCCGGCGCGCAACGCTGTGGAAGTCATCGGTGGGCCGCTTTCGCTCAAAACGGCCAGTATGCGATAATCGACGGCTTCGCGAAAAGTGCAGCCGGGCGTCCTGCCCAGCGATCCCCTCACTACGGGACAGCCGCCGACCCGTTCATTCGACAGTTGGCGCGCTTGTGGCTCTCGCATCGACCGCGCATTGATTCCAAAAGCGCAAAAGGAAAGACCATGGCAAAAGAAGGCATCCACCCGAATTACCGCGAAGTCCTGTTCGTCGACATGTCGAACGGCTTCAAGTTCGTGACCCGTTCGTGCGCGAACACCAAGGAAATGGGCAAGACCGACGACGGCCGCGAGCTGCCCCTGTTCAAGCTCGACACCACGAGCGAATCGCACCCGTTCTACACCGGCACGCAAAAGTCGGTCGACAACATGGGCGGTCGCGTCGAGAAGTTCCGTAACCGCTTCGGCAAGACCACCGGCGCTGCTTCGAAGTAAAGCACGCGCTTTGGCATCGAGGGCAGCCCGGTTTACCGCGCTGCCCTTTTTCATTCCGAATCCCCATTCCCCGTTCTCTCCGCCGCTCGCCCTTTGAACCAGCCCACTCCCGCGATCGTTGCCCAGAATGCCGTGCGCCGGCTGCCGCGCATCGCGCTGCTGCTGTTGTGCGCGGCCTATCTGCTGCCGGGCCTGGTGGGCCGCGGGCCGTGGAAGAGCGCTGACATCACCGCCTTCGGCTACATGGCCGAACTGGCCCGCAGCACCGAAGGCATCGCGCGCTGGTTCGACCCCCTGCTGCTGGGCATGCAGCCCGAAACACCCGCGCTAGTCCCCTACTGGATCGGCGCCCTGGCGATCAAGATCGCGCCCTCGTGGCTGAACCCCGACCTGGCCGTGCGATTCGTCTTCGCGCTGCTGCTGTGGGGCACCTTCACCGCCACCTGGTACGCCGTCTACTACCTTGCCCGCACGGCACGCGCCCAGCCCGTTGCCTTTGCCTTCGGCGGCGAAGCGCGACCGACCGATTACGCGCGCGCCATTGCCGATGGCGGCCTCCTTGCACTGATCGCCAGCCTGGGCCTGGCCCAGCTCGGGCACGAAACCACGCCCGCGCTGGCGCAGCTGTACTTCACCGCGCACCTGTTCTACGGCGTGGCTGCGCTGCCGTATCGCCGCGTGGGTCCGGTGATTGCGCTGGTGGTGGGCACGCTCGGCATGACGCTGAGCGGCGCGCCGACGGTCGGCCTTGCCCTCGCCATCGGCAGTGCGCTGTACATCGCCTACGAACGGCGGCGCACCGCCAGAGCGGGCGCCGATGCCAGCACCGACGACGGCCCGGGCTACACCCTCGGCGCCCTCGCCACGATGGCCGGCATCGCCGCGCTCGCCGCGGTACTGGTGTTCAGCCTCGGCCTGTCGCAATGGAAGATCACGCTGGACGGCAACTCGGTGTTCAGCGAGATGCGCAGCCAGGGCAAGCTGCTGCTGTGGTTCACCTGGCCGGTCTGGCCGCTCGCCATCTGGACGCTCTGGCGTTGGCGGCACCAGCTCACGGCGCGCCACGTCGCGCTGCCGTTCTGGTTCGCGCTGGTGCCGCTGGCCGCCACCTGGACCACCGACTATTCCGACCGCTCGCTGCTGCTGGCCCTGCCCGCCTTCGCAACGCTGGCGGCCTTTGCGCTGCCGACCTTCCGCCGCAGCGCGGCGGCGCTGATCGACTGGTTCAACGTGCTCTTCTTCAGCGGCCTGGCCGTGCTGGGCTGGGTCTACTGGATCGCCATGCAGACCGGCATGCCGCCCAAGCCGGCAGCCAGCGTCGCACGCCTGGTGCCGGGCTTCGTGGCCGAGTTCTCGCCGATTGCGTTCGTGCTTGCCCTGGCCGCGACCATCGCGTGGTGCTGGCTGGTGCGCTGGCGCACCGGGCGCCACCGTGCCGCGCTCTGGAAGACGCTGGTGCTGCCCGCCGGCGGCACCGCCCTCTGCTGGATGCTGCTGATGACGCTCTGGCTGCCCCCGATCGACTACGCACGCAGCTACCTGCCGCAGGTGCGCGCCGTGGCCGAGCGGGTGGGCCAGCCGAGCTGCATCGCCGAACTGGCGCTCAGCCGACCGCACGTCGCCGCGCTGCGGCACCACGGCAACTTCAACCTGCAGCCCCTGCTGCTCGGCACCCACTGCCCCTGGCTGCTGGTGAGCCCCGACACGATCGAGCGGCTCCACACCATCATTCCCCTCGAGCAATGGCGCTTCAGCGGCACCCTGCGCCGCCCCAGCAGCGCCGCGGACGACCTGCTGCTCTACCAGAAGATCGTGCCCTGACCCGTGGCGGGCGAACGGGGACTGATCGCACGCCACGCCGGCACGGTGCTGGCCGGCCAGTTGGCCGTGATGGCCTTCGGCGTCGGCGACACCATCATCGCGGGCCGCTATTCCGAAGGCGCATTGGCCGCCCTTTCGGTCGGCGCGGCCATCTTCATCAGCGTGTACGTCTCGCTGATGGGCGTGCTGCAGGCGCTGCTGCCGGCCTGGGCCGAACTGCATGGCGCCGGCCGCAACCATGAAGTCGGCCGCTCGGTGCGGCAATCGCTCTACCTGGCCGCCATCGCCGTCGCGGTCGGCATGGTGGTGCTGTTGCTGCCGGGTGCCGTCCTGCAATGGACCCAGGTGCCTGCGGACATGCGCGGCGAGGTCGAGGCCTACCTGGCGGTGCTCGCCTTCGCGCTGGCCCCCTCCCTGCTCTTTCGCCTGTTCAGCACGCTGAACCAGAGCCTGGGCAAGCCGCAGCTCGTGACCTGGCTGCAACTGGCCTCGCTGGGGGTGAAGCTGCCGCTCTCGATCTGGTTCACCTTCGGCGGCGCAGGCCTGCCGGCGATGGGGCTCGTGGGCTGCGCCTGGGCCACGCTGTGCGTGAACTGGGCCATGCTCGGCTGCGCCGTCTGGCTGCTGCGCAAGCTCCCCTTCTACCGCGGCTACAAGCTCTGGGAACGTATCGAGGCGCCCGACTGGCACCAGATCCGCCAGTTCGCGCGGCTGGGCGTGCCGGGTGGCCTGGCGGTGCTGGTGGAGGTGACCTCGTTCACGCTGATGGCGCTGTTCATCGCGCGCCTGGGCACCACGGCGGCGGCTGCGCACCAGATCGCTTCGAACCTGCTGGCGGTGGCCTACATGATGCCGCTCTCGCTGGCCATCGCGACCAGCGCGCGCGTGAGCTTCTGGCTCGGTGCCGGCGATGCGGCGAGAGCCCGGCACGCCTGCCGCCTGGGCTTCGAGCTGACGGGGCTGTGCGCGCTGCTCTGTGCGGGCGCCATGGTCGCACTGCGCCATCGACTCGCCAACGTGTACTCGGACAACCCCGCCGTGATGGCCCTGGCCGCCGCGCTGCTGCTGGTGGTCGCGGTCTATCACGTCGCCGATGCGCTGCAGACGCTCAGCGTGTTCGTGCTGCGCTGCTACCGGGTGACGCTGGCGCCGCTGGTCATCTATTGCACGATGCTCTGGGGCCTGGGACTCGGCGGGAGCTACCTGCTCGCCTACCGCGGCCTGGGCCCCTGGGCCGCGATGCAGTCGCCGCTGGCGTTCTGGCTCATGAGCGCCGGCGCGCTGGCACTGGCGGCCCTGCTGTTCGGCGCACTGCTGCGGTGGACGATGGCGAAGCGGGCGACCTGAAGGGTCACTTCGCCCGCACGCGGGCCTCCCGGACCCGCGTGGCCGGGAACACCAGTGCAAACCGGCTTCCCTTGCCCACCGTGCTCTCGATGCGCAGTTCGGCACCGTGCCGCTGCGCGATGTGCTTCACGATCGCCAGGCCCAGCCCCGTGCCGCCGGTCTCGCGCGAGCGGCTGCGATCGATGCGGTAGAAGCGCTCGGTCAGCCGTGGAATGTGCTCGGCCGCAATGCCCGGTCCCGTGTCGCGCACCGCGTATTCGCCACGGCCGTCGGGCAGCACCCGCCAGCTCACCGCCACCTCGCCGCCGCCGGGCGTATAGCGGATCGCATTGCTCAGCAGGTTCGACATCGCGCTCTGCAGCTCGGTCGGCGCGCCCGACACCTCGGACTCGGCGTCGATGGTGAACGACAGGCGGTGGCCCAGCGGCGCGAGCCGGCCCGACAGGCCGCGGCCCTCGTCCTCGCACTGCGCGAGCAAGGCGCGGATGCGGATCCACTGGTTGCCCGACGGCGCCGCACTGCCCTCCAGCCGCGACAGCGTCAGCAGGTCGTTCACCAGCGTTTCCATGCGGTGCGACTGCTGCCCCATCAGCGAGAGATAGCGCGTGCGCTCGTCCGCATCGAGCGGCAGGTTCTGCAGCGTCTCGACAAACCCGGCCAGCACGGTCAGCGGTGTGCGTATTTCATGCGACACGTTCGCCACGAAATCGCGCCGCATCGCTTCGGCCTGCTCCAGTGCCGTGATGTCGCGCGTGAGCAGCATGCGGCGGTTGCCCGCGTAGGGATGCACCTGCACCGACAACCGCACCGGATGGCTGCGTTGATGCGCATGCCCGGGCCCGGAGGCGTCGATGACGACGTCGCGGCTGTAGTTCCAGGAAGCCAGGTACGCCACGAAGGCCGGATCGCGCACGAGGTTGGCCAGGTGCTGCAGCAGATCGCGCTCCGCGTCGATGCCGAACTGGCCGGCCGCCGTCTGGTTGCACCACTCGATCCGGCCCTGCTCGTCGAGCAGGATCACGCCGTTGGGGGATGCCTGGATGGCCGCCAGAAATTCCTGCAGGCGGTCTTCGGCCTGCCGCGTCTGCTGCTCGCGGTCGCGCAGCAGCTTGCGGATGCGCTCGGAGAGTTCGCCCCACACGCCCGGAGCCCGGGTCGGCAGGCCTGCCGCGTCGTTGCGCAGCACCTGCAGCAGCCGCTCGGCGCGCCAGGCATCGAGCGCCAGCCACAGCACCGCGCCCAGCCAGGCGCCCAGCCACCCGAACTTCCAGCCAAAAATAGCGACAGCGCCCGCACCGACTGCGAGAGACGCTATTAAAAATGTAGCAATTCGAAAGGGCATGGCGGGCGATTATCCGCGCCCGCCGCCAAGGGACACCACGGCGCTCAAACCGTGACTTGGGCGGTCAGGCGGTAGCCTGCTCCCCGGACGGTTTCCACCATCGGCGCGGCCGCACCGAGCGATTCGCGCAGGCGCTTGACGTGCACGTCGACCGTGCGTTCCTCGATGTAGACGTGGTCGCCCCACACCTTGTCGAGCAGCTGCGCGCGGCTGTGCACGCGCTCGGCATGCTGCATCAGGTAGGCCAGCAGCTTGAACTCGGTCGGTCCGACCTTGAGCGCGCCGCCTTGCCACGTCACGCGGTGCGTGGAGGTGTCGAGCGCGAGCTCGCCGATCTCGACACGCTCGGTCACCACCTCGGGCGCACGGCGGCGCAGCACCGCGCGGATGCGCGCCAGCATTTCCTGCGTGGAGAAAGGCTTGGTGATGTAGTCGTCGGCACCGGCGTCGAGGCCGGCCACCTTGTCGGGCTCGTCGCCGCGCGCCGTCAGCATCAGGATCGGGATGGCCTTGGTGCGCGGGTCCTTGCGCCACTGCCGCGCGAGCTGCAGGCCGCTCTGGCCCGGCAGCATCCAGTCGAGCAGGATCAGGTCCGGCAGGAAGGCATCGATCTCTCGCTGCGCTGCGGCACCGTCTTCCGACCAGATCGGCTCGAAGCCGTTGTGGCGCAGGTTGACCGCGATCAGCTCGGCAATCGAGGACTCGTCTTCGACGATCAGGACTCGGGGTTTCTTCATGCTTTCTTGGGAGTCTTGCTGCGGCGGTTACTGCAGTGCCGATTCGATTTCCTGCATCGAAGTGTGCCGCACATCGGCGCCCTTGACGATGTAGATGATGAACTCGGCGATGTTCTTGGCGTGGTCGCCGATGCGTTCGATGGCCTTCGCCAGGAACAGCAGGTCGAGGCTGGCCGAGATGGTGCGGGGGTCTTCCATCATGTAGGTGACCAGCTTGCGCACGAAGCCGTCGAACTCCTTGTCGATCAGGTCGTCGTCCTTCAGGATCGACAGCGCCGCGGCGGTGTCGAGCCGCGCGAACGCATCGAGCGCGGTGCGCAGCAGGCCCGAGGCCAGGTCGGCCGCGATGCGCAGCTCGGTCGTGGGCAACTGGCGCGCCGAACCGCTCTCGATGATCGACTTGACCATGCGCGCGATCTTGTTGGCCTCGTCGCCCACGCGCTCGAGGTTGGCGGTGGTCTTGGAGATGGCGATCAGCAGGCGCAGGTCGCGTGCGGTCGGCTGGCGGCGCGCAATGATCGAGGAGAGTTCGCGGTCGATGTCGATCTCCATCGCATTGACGCGGTTCTCGGTTTCCATCACGCGGTCGGCCGCTTCGGGATCGAATTGCAGCAGCGCATACACCGCCTGGTGGATCTGCGACTCGACCATGCCGCCGAGTTCCATCACGCGCGACGAGACGCCATTGAGCTCGCTGTCGAACTGGCTGGACAAGTGTTTTTCGGTCATGGTGTCTCCTTAGCCGAAACGGCCAGTGATGTAGTCCTCGGTCTCCTTGCGCTGCGGCTTGAAGAACATCTGTTCGGTCGCGCCGAATTCGATCAGGTCGCCCAGGTACATGTAGGCGGTGTAGTCGCTGCAGCGCGCGGCCTGTTGCATGTTGTGGGTCACGATGACCACGGTGTACTCGTTTTTCAGTTCGGCGATCAACTCCTCGATCTTCGCGGTCGAGATCGGGTCGAGTGCCGAGCAGGGTTCGTCGAGCAGCAGGACCTCGGGCTTGATCGCGATGCCGCGCGCAATGCACAGGCGCTGCTGCTGGCCGCCGGAGAGGCCCGAGCCGCTTTGCTGCAGCTTGTCGCGCACTTCGGTCCAGAGCGCGGCCTTCTTGAGCGCCCACTCGACGCGGTCGTCCATTTCGCTCGCACTGAGATTCTCGAACAGCTTCACGCCGAAGGCGATGTTGTCGTAGATCGACATCGGAAACGGTGTGGGCTTCTGGAACACCATGCCGACCTTGGCGCGAATCAGCGCCACGTCCTGCTTGGAGGTCAGCAGGTTCTCGCCGTCGAGGGCGATCGTGCCCTCGGCGCGCTGCTCGGGATAGAGCTCGAACATGCGGTTGAAGGTGCGCAGCAGGGTCGACTTGCCGCAGCCCGACGGGCCGATGAAGGCCGTGACCTTGTTCTCGGGGATCTCGAGGTTGATGCCCTTGAGCGCGTGGAATTTGCCGTAGTAGAAGTTCAGGTCCTTGACCGAGATCTTCGAACGCGACGGTTGTGCAACGGTATTTGGCATGGAAGCTTCTTCTTCAGTCAGTGTTTGTTGCGCGTCAGGACCCGCGCCAGGATGTTGAGGGCGAGCACGGCGACGGTGATCAGGAACACGCCGGCCCAGGCCAGCTGTTGCCAGTTCTCGTACGGGCTCATCGCGAACTTGAAGATCGTGACCGGCAGGCTGGCCATCGGCTGGCTCACGTCGGAGGTCCAGAACTGGTTGTTGAGCGCAGTGAAGAGCAGCGGCGCGGTTTCGCCCGCGATGCGCGCCACGGCGAGCAGCACACCCGTGACCACGCCGGCGCGTGCGGCACGCAGCGTGATGCTCAGGATGACCTTCCACTTCGGCGCGCCCAATGCATAGGCTGCTTCGCGCAAACCAGGCGGCACCAGCTGCAGCATGTTCTCGGTGGTGCGGATCACCACCGGGATCACGATCAGCGCGAGCGCCAGCGCACCGGCCAGGCCCGAGAAGGTCTTGAAGTAGGCCACCACCACGGCATAGACGAACAGGCCGATCACGATCGACGGCGCCGACAGCAGGATGTCGTTGACGAAGCGCGTGACCGAGGCGAGCCAGCCCTTGGGGTTGTACTCGGCCAGGTAGATGCCGGCCATGATGCCGATCGGCGTGCCCACGAAGGTGGCCAGCGCCACCATCACGAACGAACCGAAGATCGCGTTGGCGATGCCGCCCGCCTCGTTCGGCGGCGGCGTCATCTCGGTGAAGGTGGCGAGCGCCAGGCCACCGATGCCCAGGCGCAGCGTTTCCCACAGGATCCAGATGAGCCAGAACACGCCGAACACCATCGCCGCGAGCGACAGCGTGAGCGCGATCTTGTTGACCCGGTTGCGCGCGGCGAACTTGGCCTGGCGCGTTTCGGCGAGCGCCTTGGCGTTCAGCAGGTTTTGAGCCGTACTCATTAGATAACCTCCGCGCTATGCGCTACGGTATTCGCCTTGGGAGCGGCCCGGCGGCTCATGATTTGGTCCCTTCGCTCTTCTTCATCTTGGCGAGCAGCATCTTCGAGAGCGAGAGCACGACGAAGGTGATGAAGAACAGCACCAGGCCGAGGTACATCAGCGCAGCTTGGTGCAGGCCCGCGCCGGCTTCGGCGAATTCGTTGGCGAGTGCCGAGGTGATGCTGTTGGCCGCCTCGAACACGGACAGCGAGTTGAGCTGGTTCATGTTGCCGATCACGAAGGTGACCGCCATCGTTTCGCCCAGCGCCCGGCCGAGGCCGAGCATGATGCCGCCGATCACGCCGGCCTTGGTGTAGGGCAGCACGACCTTGGAGACGACCTCCCAGGTGGTGGAGCCGAGGCCGTAGGCCGACTCCTTGAGCAGCGGCGGCGTCACTTCGAACACATCGCGCATCACCGAGGCGATGAACGGGATGATCATGATCGCGAGGATGATGCCGGCCGACAGGATGCCGATGCCCACGGGCGGGCCGGACACCAGCGCGCCGAGGTACGGCACGCCGGCGAGCAGCTTCTGCAGCGGCTGCTGCACCCAGGTCGACAGGATCGGGCCGAAGACCAGCAGGCCCCACATGCCGTAGACGATCGACGGCACGGCGGCGAGCAGCTCGATGGCCGTGCCCAGCGGGCGCTTGAGCCAGTTGGGCGACAGCTCGGTCAGGAACAGCGCAATGCCGAAGCTCACCGGCACGGCGATCACCAGCGCGATGATCGAGGTGGCCAGCGTGCCGTAGATCATCACGAGGCCGCCGTACTCGTTCTGCACCGGGTCCCACACGCTGCTCGTGAGGAAGCCGAGGCCGTACTTGGCAATGGCGGGCCAGGCGCCGGCGACCAGCGACACCAGGATGCCGATCAGCATCGCCAGCGTCAGCAGCGCGGCGCCCTTGGCAGCCCAGCCGAACAGCCGGTCGGCCATGGGGCCGGAACGCGGCGCCTTGGCCGGCGGTGGGGACGCAGCAGTGCGGCCGCGATCGGCCGCGAGGTCATACGTGGCGGCAGCAGCAGGAAAAGTGGATGACACGGGTCGCTCCGGCAAAGACGAAAGCGGCGCGTCCTCGAGCGAGTTGATGCTCATGGTCGCGCCGTTCTGGACTGGTGGGTGGATTTACTTGAACGCGACGGGCTTGCCCGATGCATCCTTCACTTCACCCCATGCCTTGGCGATGGTGGCCTTCACGGCATCGGGCATCGGCACGTAGTCGAGGTCGTCGGCCGTCTTGTCGCCGCCCTTGTAGGCCCAGTCGAAGAACTTGAGCACGGTGGTCGCGTTGGCGGGCTTGTCCTGCACCTTGTGCATCAGGATGAAGGTGGCGCCGGTGATGGGCCACGCATCCTTGCCGGCCTGGTTGGTCAGCACCTGGTAGAAGCTCTTGTTCCAGTCGGCGCCGGCGGCGGCGGCCTTGAAGGCGCTGTCTTCGGGCGAGACGAACGTGCCGGCGGCGTTCTGCAGCTGGGCGTAGGCCATCTTGTTCTGCTTGACGTAGGCGTACTCGACGTAGCCGATCGAGTTGGGCAGGCGGTTCACGAAGGCTGCGACGCCTTCATTGCCCTTGCCGCCCGCGCCGGTGGGCCAGTTGACGGCCGTGCCTTCGCCGACCTTGCTCTTCCACTCGGCGTTGACCTTGCTCAGGTAGTTGGTGAACAGGAAGCTGGTGCCCGAACCGTCGGCACGGCGAACCGGTGCGATGGCGGCGTCCGGCAGGGCGAGCGAACCGTTGAGCGCCTTGATGGCGGGGTCGTTCCACTTGGTGATCTTGCCGAGGTAGATGTCGCCCAGGACCTGGCCGTTGAGCTTCAGTTCGCCCGGCTTGATGCCCGGGATGTTGACCACGGGGATCACACCGCCAATGACCGTGGGGAACTGCATCAGGCCCTTGGCCTGCAGCTCGTCGTCCTTCAGGGGGGCGTCGGAAGCGCCGAAATCGACGGTCTTGGCCTCGATCTGCTTCAGGCCGGCGCCCGAACCGACCGACTGGTAGTTGATCTTGACGCCGGTGGCCTTGTTGAAATCGGACGCCCACTTGGCATACAGGGGGGCCGGGAAGCTGGCGCCGGCGCCGGTTACGTCTTGTGCGAGGGCGGGAATGGAAAACAGCGCGGCCACGAGGCCGGCGGTTGCAAATTTGAACGTCGTTTTCATGAAGCTTCCTTTAGAAGTAAGAAGTAGTCCCTTTCGGGCTTGGAACGGACTCTAGAAAGCTTGTGTGACATCGGTGTGACACCCTCCTGTCGAGGGAAAATGCCGGTGTTTCCCCCGCCGGCCGTGTGACGCTGTCACACAACCGTCATGCGGTGCGCCTAGCCTTGCGAACCTCGCCGCTGAGCGATTCGGGAGGCGGCACGCCTGTCACGGCGCTACGATCAAAGACACCGCCCTCTTCACTACAACTACATGCAAAACGGCACCCGCCTCGCCGCAGTCGACCTCGGTTCGAACAGCTTCAGACTCGAAATCGGACAGGTCGACCATGGCCAGATCCACCGCACCGAGTACCTCAAGGAAACGGTGCGCCAGGGCAACGGCCTGGACAGCGCACGCAATCTCACGACCGAGGCCATGCAGCGCGGCTGGGACGCGCTGGCGCGTTTCGGCGAACGCCTGGCCGGCTTCAAGCGCTCGCAGGTGCGCGCCGTGGCCACGCAGACGCTGCGCGAAGCGCGCAACCGCGAGGAATTCCTGCTGCGTGCACGCACCATCCTGGGGTTCGGCATCGACGTGATCCCGGGCCGGGAAGAAGCCCGCCTTATCTATCAGGGCGTGGCGCACATGCTGCCGCACACCGACGCCTCCGACCGCGAGCGCCGGCTGGTGGTGGACATCGGCGGGCGCTCCACCGAAATGATCATCGGCCGCGCGCTCGAGGCCGACCTGATGGAGTCGTACCGCGTCGGCAGCGTCGCCTGGTCGATGAAGCACTTTGCCGAGGGCCAGTTCACGCCCGCCGCCTTCCGCGCCGCCGAAGTGGCCGCCAAGGCGGTGCTCGACGACGCGCTCGGCAGCTACAGCCGCGACCGGTGGGACGTGGCCTACGGCGCCTCCGGCACCATCGGCGCGGTGGGCGACGTGCTGGCCATGGCCGGCGCCGAGCCCGGCCTCGTCACCCGCGAGGGGCTCGACTGGCTGGTCGACCGCCTGATCAAGGCCGGCAGCACCGACAAGCTGCGCATCGACGGCATGCGCGAGGACCGCAAGGCCGTGATCGGCGGCGGCGTGAGCGTGCTGCGCGCGGTGTTCGACCTGCTCGGCATCGACGAGATGAAGGTGGCCCAGGGCGCGCTGCGCCATGGCGTGCTCTACGAACTGCTGGAGCGCGACGAGAGCGTGGCCGACATGCGCACCGCCACGGTGGCCCGGCTGGCGAGCCGCTTCTCGGCCGATGCGGCGCAGGCCAGGCGGGTGGGTGAAACCGCCGCCGCCCTGTTCGTGCAGCTGGCGCCCGCCGCGCGTGGCGGCAGCGCCGCCAACCGCGCGGGCCGGGCGCTGCGCAAGCTCGGCTGGGCCGCACAGCTGCACGAGATCGGCGCGCTGGTTTCGCACAGCGACTATCACAAGCACGGCGCCTACATCCTCGACAACACCGACGCTCCCGGCTTCGCGGTGAACGAGCTGCATGCGCTCGGCCAGCTGGTGCTGGGCCAGCGCGGCAAGCTGCGCAAGCTCGAGACCGCGCTGGACGACGAAACCTTCGTCATGCAACTGCTGGCACTGCGGCTGGCCGTGATCCTGTGCCATGCGCGCCGCGATCCCGATCCGAAAGCGCTGCACCTCGCGGCGCTGGGCGCGAGGGCCTTCACGATCGCCTGCGCACCCGATTGGGCCGACGCCTATCCCCAGTCGGCGCACCTGCTGCGCGAGGAAGTGCTCGCCTGGCAGAAGACCAGCAACTGGCGCGTGGAACTCAGCGGCGCCTGAGCCGCTTCATTTCACTTCGCGCCGAGGCCGGCCGTCCGCGTGGCTTCCGCACCGCCGGCCATGCGCGGTTCGTCTTCCCCGAACATGCCGACGTAGGCCTGCTGCACGATCCGGTCAAGCCCCTGCTTCAGCCCTTCGTGAGCGCCTGCGGTGTCCTTGAGCAGGCCTTCGTACAGAAAATAGGTCGGCTCGCTCACGTCGGAGATCTGGGTCGTCTGGTGCACGACGGACTGCTTCTCGTTCCTCAGCAGCTGCTCCACCGAAACGTACGGCTTGAAGCTCGATGTCGCATCGGACGCGCCATAAGCCGTCGTGATCCGCAAGATCAATGTGCTGTAGCCGGGAGTGGGCTGGAGTTCCCGCACCTGCATCTCGGCGAGCTGTCCGGTCGCGCGCATGAAAGGCGTCAGCTTCACCTCGCGGCCGCTGTCCCGCAAGCGCGCCGCCAGTCGCTCTGCGAACTGCCTGTTGAGCGCCATGGTCGCTCCGCTGTTCTTCACTGCGGCCGTGAACTCCTTGCTGCGCTGGTCGGTCCGGGCGGCCATCGTCATTCGGCTGTTGGTATCGATGGAGAGAGCCAGCAGCGCACCGATGGGCCCCAGGAACCCTGCGAAGCCCGTCAGCCCGGACCCGCCGCCATCCGTGACGATCAGTTGGTCTTCCTCGTTGTAGACGAGTTCGACCTTCTCGATCGACCGGGTGGCAACGTGACGGGTCTGCAGCGCAGGCTGGGAGGTGCTCGTCGCGCACCCCGACAGAAGGGCTGCAGCAACAAGCAGAGAAATCAGCGCCTTCAGCGACATGTCCGCGTCTTCGCGAAGCATGTGCATGAAGCTTCTTGTCAGCGGGTTGAGCAGTTCCATGCGTATTCCCCAGTGGAGTGGTCGACCGGCACCACTTCCTTCCCTCATCGGGGTCAAAAGCACATTGCCGTGGGGTCACTGTAGGAATTGCGCCGCATGCGCACATGAGCGGTTCGCCCCTTCTTCCGGGAGACAAGCGCCCTGCCGCCTCTGCCTGCGACCGTGACAAAGCGCCTGCCCGGAGGCGCCGGGTATGGGTGTCCGCGGCGAAGGACGGCTGCAGCAGCTAGAGAAGCTCGGGCGACTGCACCGTCACCACGACGGTCTGCACGTCGCCGTCGCGCTCGCGCGTGCGGATCCACCACAGCGCGCCCTTGCGCACCGGGCAGCTGTCCTGCTTGAGGCCGAGCAGCAGGGAGATGGCCTGCCCCATCGAAGGCTGGTGGCCGATCATCAGCACCACCGACTTGCCGTTGGGCCAGCCGGCCGCGCCCAGCATCGCTTCGGCCGTGGTGTCGGGCGCCAGCTCGGTGCGCAGCTTGTACTTGCGACCCAGCGCCACGGCGGTCTGCTCGCAGCGCCGTGCGGGGCTGCAGATGATGCGGGTGCCGTCGGGCAGTTGCCGGTCCAGCCAGCTTGCCATGCGCTTGGCCTGCTTTTCGCCGCGTGCGGTGAGCGAGCGCTGCATGTCGTCGCAACCCTCGGTCCAGTCCTCGGCTTCGGCGTGGCGCCAGAAGATCAAGTCCATGGTCATCGTCTTTCGGACATCAGTTGCTGGATGCATCGCGATGATGCCCTCGCGATGCATAACGGTTCATGAGTGCGGTCTGTGCGCCGTGCGCCTCGACCACGCGGGAAGCCCCCGCCTCGCCCGAATGCGTGTCGTGGTCGACGCGCGTGTAGATGCCGTCGGGGCCCAGGTCCCAGGCATCGCGGCCGTCGTGCAGGTAGGCCACCAGGCACTCGTCGATGAGACGCTGGCGCAGGCCCGGGTCGGTCACCGGCCAGGCAAGTTCGATGCGCCGCATCATGTTGCGGTTCATCCAGTCGGCGCTCGAGAGGTAGAGCGACTCTTCTTCGCCCCTGCGGAAATAGAAGACCCGCGAATGCTCGAGAAAGCGACCGATCACCGAGCGCACGCGGATGTTGTCGGTCAGCCCCGGCACCTGGGCCGGCAAGGTGCACGCACCGCGCACGATCAGGTCGATCTTCACGCCCTTCTGCCCCGCGCGGATCAGCGCGGCAATCAGCTCGTCGTCGGTCAGCGCATTCATCTTGGCGACGATGCGCGTGGGCTCGCCGTTCGCCGAAGCCAGAGCCAGGGCATCGATCTGTGCGGCCAGATTCTTGTGCAGGTCGAAGGGCGCGAGCCACATGCGGTTGAGCTTGGGCAGCTTGCTCTGGCTCGCCAGGTGGACGAACACGGCCTCCATGTCGGCCGTCAGCAGCGGATCGGCCGTGAGGTGGCTGATGTCGGTGTACAGCTTGGCGGTGCGCGGGTTGTAGTTGCCGGTGGAGAGATGGCCGTAGCGGCGCAGCTGCTTGCCCTCGCGGCGCGTCACCAGCAGCATCTTGGCGTGGGTCTTCAGGCCGACCACGCCGTACACCACCTGGGCGCCGATCGACTCGAGCATCTCGGCCCAGTTGATGTTGGCCTCTTCGTCGAAGCGCGCCTTGAGCTCCACCACCACCGTGACTTCCTTGCCGCGGCGCACGGCTTCGCGCAGCAGGTCCATCAGTTCCGAATCGGCCCCGGTGCGGTAGATGGTCTGCTTGATGGCCAGCACCTGCGGGTCCGTCACGGCTTCGCGCAGGAAGGCCAGCACGCCTTCGAAGCTCTCGAAGGGCTGGTGGATCAGCACGTCACCGCTCTGCAGCCGTTCGAAGAACGACTGGGAAGGCGACAGCATGACGGGATAGGACGCCGGATACGGCACGAAGCGCAACTGCGGCTCGTCGATCAGGTCGATCAGCTGCGTGAGCCGGGCCAGGTTCACCGGCCCGTGCACCCGGTACAGCGCCTGCGGCGGCAGGTTGAACTGCGCCAGCAGAAAGCTCGCGAGCGATTCGGCACAGCTGGCCGACACCTCGAGGCGCACGGCCTGCCCGTAGTGACGATGCTGCAGGCCCTGGCGCAATGCGGTGCGCAGGTTCTTGACGTCTTCCTCGTCGACCGCGAGATCGGAGTGCCGCGTGACGCGGAACTGCGAGAAATCGCCCACCTCGCGGCCCGGGAACATGCTCGACAGGTGCGCCCGCACCACGCTCGACAGGGCGACGAACAGCGTCTTGCCGTCCGACACCTTGGCCGGCATGCGGATCAGGCGCGGCAGCACGCGCGGCAGCTTGACGATCTGGATCGGGTTCTCGCGCCCGAAGGCGTCCTTGCCGCCAAGCCGCACGATGAAGTTGAGCGACTTGTTGGCCACCTGCGGAAACGGGTGCGCCGGGTCCAGCCCGACGGGAATCAGCAGCGGACGCACTTCGCGCTCGAAATACTCGCTCACCCATTTGCGCTGCGCCGGGTTGCGCTCGCCATGCGAAATGATGTGGATGCCGTGCGTCGCGAAGGTCGGCATCAGCTCGTCGTTGTAGAGCGCGTACTGGCGCGCCACGAGCGTGTGCGCCGCCTCGGCCAGCCTCTCGAAGGAATCGACGGTGTAGGTGCCCTTCTGATCACCGGCGCTGCCGGCAATCAGGTGCGGCGCGGCACGGACCTCGAAGAACTCGTCGAGGTTCGACGAAACGATGCAGAGGTAGCGAAGTCGCTCGATCAGCGGCACATCGGGCCTGTGGGCCCAGTCGAGCACGCGCTCGTTGAATGACAGGATGCTGTGGTCGCGGTCCAGCAGCGTGAACGCCGGCGCCTCGGTGGCCAGCGAGGGGTCTTCTGCGGGGACAGATTGCATGAGCAGGGATTCTGGAGCAAGCGGCACGGGAGCACACGTAGGCTGAAATATGACAGTGTCAACCTCGTCCGTGACAGTTCCATGACATTCGCGTGACGCCCTTGAACCGTCCGCCGACGGTTCCGACACATCAGGCGAAGCAGCAAGCGGCCCGGCGGGCCGGGCGGCCGCCGGCTTCATGCGCCCAGAAAGTGCTTGCGGTAGCGCGCCGGCAGGTCGTCGATGCGCATCAGCATCGGCAGGTCCGCCGTGTTGAAGTCCGGGTCCCAGGCGGGAGCGCCGAGCACCTTGGCGCCCAGGCGCAGGTAGCCCTTGATGAGCGCCGGCGGCTCGACGTCGAGCGCGCTGTCGAGCCGCTCGACCGGCAGCGGCAGGCGCGGCTGCACCTGGTACTGGATCGGCGCCATGTGGCTGGCCGACAGCTGGCGCCAGATGCTGGCCGCCGCGTCGCCGCTCGTCACGCCGTTGTGCGACATCGGAATGCTCGCGCAGCCGATCATGGTGTCGAGCTTGTTGCGGTGCATGAAAGCGGCCAGCGCGCCCCACAGCGCCAGGATCACCCCGCCCTGGCGATGCGCCGGGTGCACGCAGCTGCGGCCGAGTTCGACCATGCGCTCGCGCAGGTCGCGCAGCCGGGTCAGGTCGAATTCGGTGTCGCTGTAGGTGCTGCCGACGCGGCGGGCCTGGGCCGGCGTCAGCACGCGGTAGGTGCCGATCACCTGCTGGGTGAGTTCGTCGCGCACCAGCAGGTGCTCGCAGAAGTCGTCGAACAGGTCGATGTCGTGGCCGGCCAGCGGCGTGGTCAGGCGCGCGCCCATTTCACCGACGAACACATCATGGCGCAGGCGCTGCGCGGCGCGCACGTCGTCGAGGTGGCGGGCCCAGCCCACGGTGACGCCCTGCTTCGTCTCGATGACAGGCGGCACGATGACGGCCACCGCAGCCTCGGGCATCGAGGTGCGGGCGGCTGCGGCCGTTCCGGCCACCGGTGCGGGCCACAAGGCCGCGCGCAGCCCGATCTGCGAGAGCGGAAACGTCGGGTTGGGCAGTTCTTTCATGGGGAGTCCCTTTCTGCCGAGGGAGTCTCGACACCTCCGGTGAAACCGGCATGTCAGGAACATTGCAGGTGCATGACGGTGTTACAGCGCGTTCGGGGCGCTTCGTCGTCTAATGCGGTGGATTCGCAAAATGGAGCTTGGACACATGGCAACCGACCTGAGCGGCACCGGCAACGGCCGCCTTCACCAGACCTTCCCCACCCTCAGCGACACCGAGATTGCGCGCATCGCACGCTTCGGCACCGTGCAGCAGTTCGCGCGCGGCGAGCGACTCTTCACGGCCGGCGAAACGGGCCCCGGCATGTTCGTCCTGCTCAAGGGCGTGGTCTCCGTCACGCAGCGCGACGGCCTCGGCCGCGTGGTGCCGATCGTGCGCCAGGGTCCGGGTGAATTCCTGGCCGAAGTGGGCCAGCTGAGCGGCCGCCCTGCCCTGGTCGATGGCCATGCCGACGAAGACGTCGAGGCGCTGGTCGTGCCGCCCGCGCAGCTGCGCGCGCTGCTGGTGGCCGAAGCCGACCTCGGCGAGCGCATCACCCGTGCGCTGATCCTGCGGCGGGTGGCGCTGATCGAATCCGGTGCCAGCGGGCCGGTGCTGATCGGCAAGCCGCAGTCGCCCGACATGGCGCGGCTGGAGAACTTCCTGCGCCGCAACGGCTACCCGTATCACCTGGTCGATGCGGCCGAAGACCCCGACGCCGCCGCGCTGCTGGAACAGTACGGCACCTGCCAGCTGCTGGCCGTGTGCCCCGACGGCTCGGTGCTGGTGAACCCGGCCGAGGACGCGCTGGCGCGCTGCCTCGGCATGGTCGACACCGCCGAACACGACGAGCTGTTCGACGTGGCCGTGGTCGGCGCCGGGCCGGCCGGCCTCGCGACCGCGGTGTATGCCGCCTCCGAGGGGCTGCGCGTGATCGCGCTCGACTGCCGCGCCTTCGGCGGCCAGGCCGGCGCCAGCGCGCGCATCGAGAACTACCTGGGTTTTCCGACCGGCATCTCGGGGCAGGCGCTGGCCGGCCGCGCCTTCGTGCAGGCCCAGAAGTTCGGCGTCGAAATGCTGATTCCGGCCAAGGTCGTGTCGCTGGACTGCACGCGCACCAATGCCCTCGGCAGCCTCGCCATCGCCCTGGCCGATGGCCGGACGATCCACGCACGCACCGTGGTGATCGCGAGCGGCGCGCACTACCGGCGCCCCGATGTTCCGCGCCTTGCCGAATTCGAGGGCCGCGGCATCTGGTACTGGGCGTCGGCCATCGAAGCCAAGATCTGCTCGAAGCAGGAAGTGGCGCTGGTCGGCGGCGGCAATTCGGCGGGCCAGGCCGCCGTGTTCCTGTCGCACCATGCGGCCAAGGTCAACGTGCTGGTGCGCGGGCCGTCGCTGGCGGCCAGCATGTCGCGCTACCTGATCGACCGCATCGAGGCCACCCCCAATATCGAACTGCAACCGCACACGGAGCTCGTGCGCCTGCATGGCGGTTCGGACGAGGGCCTCACGGGCGCGACGTGGCGCTGCCACACGACGGGCAAGGAGCATGACTGCGCGGCACGCAACATCTTCCTGTTCGTCGGCGCCGAGCCCGAGACCTCATGGCTCGAAGGCTGCGGCGTGGCCGTCGACAAGCACGGCTTCGTGCTGACCGGCGCGGCGGCGAGCAGCGGCTTTCCCGCGCGGCCGGCCACAGCGCTCGAATCCAGCGTGTCGGGCGTGTTCGCCGTGGGCGACGTGCGCTCGGGTTCGGTCAAGCGTGTGGGCGGCGCGATCGGCGAAGGCGCCGCCGCGGTGGCGCTGATCCATCAGCACCTGTCGCAGGCCACGGCCGTGGCCTGACGCAGGTTCACAGTCACCCTCACGAGACAACAAGGAGCTCTTCGGTGCCCATCAAAGCCTGCGACCACGTGCCCTCCGCCATCGCGCAACCCCACACCCGACGCGGGTGCGAGGACTGCCTGAAGACCGGCGACACCTGGGTCCACCTTCGCCTCTGCGTGCACTGCGGCCATGTGGGCTGCTGCGACTCGTCGAAGAACCGGCATGCCACCCGGCATTCGCAGGCCGAAGGGCATCCCGTGATCCGGTCGCTCGAGCCCGGCGAAGACTGGATGTGGTGCAACGCGCACGAGCGGCAGGTGGGCTGAAAAAGCTGCCGCGGAGGCGAATTCCCGCGCCAGCACGCGTTTGGATTCCCACGTATATGCTGCCTCCCTCGCATCACCTACACACATCGGAGCCCGCGACATGCCCGCATCGACCATCGAGGTTTATTCCTGGCCCACGCCGAACGGCCACAAGATTCACATCATGCTCGAGGAGTGCGGCCTGCCGTACCACGCGCACCCCGTGAACATCGGCAAGGGCGACCAGTTCGCCCCTGAGTTCCTGCAGATCAGCCCGAACAACAAGATCCCCGCGATCACCGACCCCGACGGTCCGGACGGCAAGCCGATCTCGCTCTTCGAATCGGGCGCCATCCTCGTCTACCTTGCCGGCAAGACCGGCAAGCTGCTGCCCACCGGCGACCGCGACCGCTACGAGGTGCTGCAGTGGCTGATGTTCCAGATGGGCGGCGTCGGCCCCATGCTCGGCCAGGCCCACCACTTCCGCATGTACGCGCCCGAGAAGATCGCCTATGCGATCGACCGCTACACCAACGAAGCCCGCCGCCTCTACGGCGTGATCGACAAGCAGCTGTCGAAAAACAGGTTCATTGCCGGCAAGAGCTATTCGATTGCCGACATCGCGATCTTCCCGTGGCTGCGCAGTTGGGAAAACCAGGGCATCACCCTCACCGACTTCCCGCATCTGAAGGCCTGGTTCGACGGCATCGCCGCCCGACCGGCCGTGCAGCGCGGCGTGAAAGTGCTGGCCGACCTGCGCCAGCCGATCACCGGCGACAAGGAGCGCGAGATTCTTTTCGGCAAGACGCAGTACGAGAAACGCTGAGGGCCCGATATCCGGGCTAGAATAGAAGGCTTGTCGGGGTGTAGCGCAGCCTGGTAGCGCATCTGGTTTGGGACCAGAGGGTCGAAGGTTCGAATCCTTTCGCCCCGACCAAAAAAGTGAATGCCTGCAATGACTTACGTTGTTGCAGGCATTTTGCTTTCTGCGCCGATTTTCTAACCGTTTGAGATTCTTCTAACGGAAGACTGCGCGCGAGATCGTTTTTGACCCGGTATGACCTCGCAAATGAGGCCGCCCCGTGTCAGGTGCTTGGCACTGAGATGCTCAAGCCTGAATCTCAATTCATGGGAAGAACCACCTGTTGAGGGAACTCGCGGCTTCACTCCTTCGAAGGACTGGGCGACAGTCGTTTCAATGCAAAGCCGGCACCGGCGCTTTCCCCTCCTCCTGCGAGATGACCTTTCTCGTTTGGGTCCATCTTCGTGCAAGCGCTTGAGAGGGGCGCTCCACCAGCCGGTTCAATGCGACTGCCACGACAAAAACGGCGGCAATGGCTAGAAGTAGAGAAACGGAAAATGGCAAACCCAAATGAAAGCCCGAGGCAAGCACCAAAAATCCTACCGGACCATGCACAAGATAAAGAGAATAGCTTATCTCGGCGCTGAATGAAATGAGACGCACCGGCTTAAGGTTGATCAGCATCGCCACCACGAACAAACTCAATGCGAAGATGAACGACAACAGATAGGAATTATTCAGAGGACGAAATCCTGCGTGGATTTCGCGGATGCCGTACTGAATGGCCAAAAACGCAACAACACCGGATGCCACTGTAAAATAATTTCCTATGATCCCTCGCGACCTCAGGTAAATTATTTGACCCACTATTAAATACGGGACATAGGCGATCGAGGCGGCCAATAGAAAGAAGTCGTCACCAAACCGCCGGCAACAGGCGATCGTCAAAATACACAATGACAAATTGAGGCACACGGCAATTCGATGACGGCGTCCAAAGAAAAAGGTTTGCAAAGCCATCAAGGAGTAAAAGGCCATCTCAATCACAAGCGTCCAGGCGACACCCAGCACAGCGTTCTGTGGAACTCTGACGTAATTCAGTAACGTCATTCCCCATAAAATTTCCCGCCACCCTTTGGCTACGGTTTCCCCAGACAGTGAAGCCAATGCCACTGCCAGCAGGATGGCCACCACCAATGGCGGATAAATGCGCAGAAGCCGCCGGATCGTAAACTGGCTGCCAGTTTCGCGTTGCGCCACATGCGTGATCACATATCCGCTGATGAGGAAAAAAAGGCATACACCGAACCATCCGAAATCTTGAATGATTCCCAGGGGCTTATTTACATATTTCGAAATCAACTCGTGAGGCCACCAGGACTGGTGCCGGCGGGTCAGATAACTCCCTACAAGGTGGTCCCACAGGACCAGCAATACTGCCAAGCCTCTCAGGGAATCAATGAAATCGATTCGCTCGCCCGCCTGCGCCCACCTCTGTGCAGTCTTCAAAATGACTCCTCATTTGCTATTTTTTTGTGGCCACCCTCGAAAACACTGTCACCTTGGCTTTGATCAGCTAAGTCTTGCAGTTCGGTCAACGAGACAACGCAACGAGCCATGAGTCTACTTCGCGACCTGTTTTGCAATCTCGCGCACGCACTTCCCGGTACGCCTCACGCCGTCGAGGAGTTCGAGTCAGCAGTAGCGGACCTGCCCGCAAGCGGTCATCGCGCGCTGAACGTGACGCTCGACAGCGGGCAAGCGCTGCCGAAATGGCGTGCTGCAGTAGGTCGCTCGGGGCTGCGCGCAATAGAACCGAACCGAAGCACCTGGCGGGTCACGCCAGGCGGACTCATTTTGGCGTTCGACTGGGTGCGCGTGACTGTAATTCGGGGCGGAACCTAATCACCAGCATGGGGAGCATTCCTCGCAGAATTGGCATGAAGAACATCAGGCCAACGACCAGCGGCAGATTTGGTGGTGCATGCAGGGGCCGAAGCACCCGCAGCCTCGCTTGTCGATGGCGGCAACAGGACGTGCTCCCTGCGATGGCGCCTCGACGGCCTAGACGCGCCCCCGGGAACGGGCCAAGGTCGAGAAAGCGCACTTCCACGACCTGCGCGCCAACGCACTCACGGACATCGACGGCGTGACCGACCGCGGCATCGGCCAAGCTCAGACCATGAGCGGCCACAGCATGCAGACGCAGACCGTCGACTATGTGCGGGACAAGCGCGAAGAAGACCGGCGCGACGCGCTAAACTCCTTCCAACGACGTTTCCGCGCCAGAGGGAAAAACGACAGAAAAAGCGGATGCATCCGTTAGAATAAGCAGCGATAAGCTGTTGATTTTTATAGGAATTAGGTCTGTTTTGAGACCAGGGGTCGAAGGCTCGAATTCTTTCGCCCCGACCAAGTTTTCTCTTCTGTATTTCGTTTTTGCTTCTGTCCGGCCCGGAATCTGCCCGTAGCTCAGTTGGATAGAGCACCTGCCTTCTAAGCAGGTTGTCGGGGGTTCGATCCCCTCCGGGCAGGCCAATTCAGTGCTCCACAAGGCACCATGAGCACCCACTTCCCCCTCTGTAGAAGCGCATTCTTTGCTCCACGATGAACCGCTGAGATTCATCGAATTGGGGGGAGCATTCGGAGGTTGAGGCGCTGGTTCTGGAAGTACCGGTTCGATTGCAAAGAGAAGCGCCCGGCCTTGGGCAGTTATCCCGAGGTGACACACTCAAGGCGGCGTGCACCAGATGATGCGGCTGTGGACGGACCACCTCGATGAGTTGCACCAAGGCGCGAAGATCATCGCCCTCAAGACTGCGCAATCTCGAACTCGTCGCCGAGCGGCGGCAACAGTTTCTTCTAGGCAGGTAGATTGCGATACGTGGTGAAAATCGAGCCCGATGGCAATGGCTTCATGGCGTCGTTTCCAGACATCCCGGAGGCGCTGACCGGCGGAGACTCACGCGAAGAAACGCTCGACATGGCGCGGGATGCCCTCATCACCGCGCTCGACTTCTACTTCGACGGCAAGTGCGAAGTGCCACTGCTCCGCAAGGCAAAGAAGGGAGAGGAAGCCGTCGAGCTGCCGGCCAGCCTGTGGGCAAAGATGCTCCTGCTCAACGAGATGGTGCGTCAGCAGGTCCGGCCCGTGGAACTCACGCGCAAGCGGGGCACCAGCGCGCAGGAGGTCAACCGCCTGGTGAACCTCAAGCACACCACGAAGGTGGACAGCATTCAGGAGGCGTTGAGCGCTCTGGGAAAGAAACTCGACGTTGGGATGAGTTGATGCGACCAGCAGGCTCTGATCTCTTCGACCACAACGCACTCATTCCGCAGCACTTGGTCCGCCAAGCCCGAGCTGCGGCTCAATGGCATGCAGCAGAAACTCGGCACCGTTCGGGTTGAGGTGGACCGGGTCGAGGTAGAACGAAAAACCGCTGTTCGGTGCGCGCATGAGGCAGCCTTCCGCGTTGCACAGCTGCTCGATCAGCGAGATGAACTGCGTGCCGCTCTCCTGCGCGATGCTTCGGATCCTGACCTCCATCTTGTCTGTGCGGCGATAGACCTGGTCGTGGTTTTCTTCCCACCGCTCGTAGGCACCGTATCGCTGGTAATCCAATCGAGGCGATGGCACTGCGTGCAACGGATCGAGGCGCCAGCGGCGCAACACAATGCGACTCGGCGGGAAGGACCAGTTGAGCCCTGGCCCGATCAACACGACACGCTCAGCGCCGGCTGCCTTGATCTTGGCGATGGTGCCGGCGAGGCCTTCTGCGTTGCCCCTGTAGAGCTGCCAACCCGCCGCCAGCACGACGACCGCGGGTTTCAGCTCGCGTACCATTTCCAGCGTCCGCGCATTGTTGGGTTGGCACGCCGGTCGATCGGCCTTGGCCCAACCGAGAATCGGTGGGCACGCAGACGACGTGAACTGCGCCAGCCTGAAACTTCCGTGCTCATTGGCCAACTTCCGAAAGCCCGGGAACAGTGCGGCCGCCGTCGAGTCGCCCCACACCAGCACCAGGGGCTCGGTGCCCTTGTCGACGCACTCTGGGCTGAACTCCGTGGGTCCTTCGCCAAACTCCAGGAAGCAGGTCTTCCAGCGCATGCCCGCACGGAAGCCCGGCAGATCGTACCGAGTGGCCTGCTGGATCACCTCTGGATAGCGGCCCGGCGCGCCGTCGGCCTTGTAGATCCCGGCGGCAACGCAGGCGATCAGCAGCATCACGCCCGCCAGGCCGTACACCTTCATGCGGGCCCCGGCGCCAAAGCGCAGCGGCTTCTCTGCGAATTGGTACGTGAGCCAGGCCAGCACGAAGCTGGCGGCCAGCAACGCGCCGCGCCCCGTCGGCCCTTTCACCACCTCCGGCATCAGTTCGCTGCCAAGAGTCAGCAGCGGCCAATGCCAGAGGTACAGAGGAAAGCTGATCAGGCCGATGCCGACCATCAGCCGGTTCGACAGGAAACAGCGGTTCAACGCAGCGGCGGGCCCGGCCCAAATCGCAAGGCACGTGCCCACCACCGGCAGCAATGCCCACCAGCCGGGGAAGGCGCGTGACGAGTCCAGAAGCGCTGCAGTGCCGATGATGAGCGCGATGCCAATGACGGACGCGCTGTTGCGCGCTGCACCCTGCTGAACGCCGGCGGCGGTCTGCGGCACGAAGGCCATCGCTGCGCCGAGCAGCAGTTCCCACGCGCGCGAGGCCGGCGAGTAGAAGGTGGCGGTTGGGTGGTCGGCGATGCCGAGGACGTTCACGGCGAACGATGCCAATGCCGAGGCGCCGATGAGGACCAGCGGCGGGATGCGCCTCTGCATGCCGAACCACAGCAGCAGCGGCCACACGATGTAGAACTGCTCCTCGATGCCCAACGACCACAGGTGCAGCAGCGGCTTCGTTTCGGAGGCGGCATCGAAGTAGCCGGCCTCCTGCCACAGGAACAGGTTCGAGGAGAAGGTGGCGCCGCCCACGATATGCTTCACAAGTTGCACCAGGTCTTCGGCAACAAGCATCTGCCAGCCAACTGCCAGGCAGGTCAGCAACACAACGGAGAGCGCGGGAAAGATACGGCGGATCCGCCGGCGGTAGAAGTCGCCAATGGTGAATGTGTCCTGCGCCACGGTCGTGGCAATGACCTTGGTGATCAGGAAGCCCGAGATCACGAAGAAGACATCGACCCCGACGAAGCCACCCGCGAGCGACTTAGGGAACGCGTGGAACAGCAGGACAGCGACCACCGCGATGGCGCGCAGCCCATCAATGTCCGAGCGGTACTTGATATGGCTTTCGCTTGCCGCCTCGGAGGCGGCCGTGTTCATGGTGGTGGATTGCATGCCCTCTGCGTTCTTGTTCTGGCGTCCGTGCGGCGGGAGGCGCGATTGTCGCCTACGGCCTCGGCGGCGCCTTCCACTCCCGGAACGAGAAAAGTCCCCAGCGCGAACGCTGGGGGAGTGCTTTCCTTGCGGTCGGTGTTTTCCTCGGCGCGGTCGCGCCTCGTTCGCAAGGTCAGCGCGTGCGCCTGCGGCCCTGGTGCGCTCAATGCCAGCTGTGGCGAGCGCTGCCACGAGCGCCAGGCCGAGGATCCAGAGCAGCGGCGCTTTGAGGTCGGGCAAGATCACGGCAGCCCCAAGAACGCGCGGGCCGCTCGATGGTGGTCTTCCCACTCTGTGCGCAGTTCAGCCCGCTTTGCTGGCGTGCCGCGGGCATAGGCACCAGGCCGCCAGGCGCGCAGGTAAAGCTGCCATGCAGCCTCGGTGTCGGTCCCGCGCGAAAGGGAACTCGGCTCAGTCCACAGCAGCAGGCGAGCAAGGATCGTTGCCAGCACGGCCTCAACCGCGGCGTTGTGCCCTATCCCCTCGCTCGCTCTGCATGTCGGCCTGAATCCAGGCTCGCTGAGCCAGCCCGATCACGGCGGTCAACGGCGCCAGCTTGAGGGTTGCCAGCAGCGCTGGTCCGGAAACGACGCCATGAAGCCTTTGCAGTCCGACTCGTAGCCCCCAATCGCTTCGATGACGATGGACCGTACGGTCGCCATCGGGTGATCGCAGCCCGGCTCACCGGGTAGGACACCCGCGACAAATCTCTCGGGGCCCGGTCCCACCGGGGACCTCGCGAGCGCGGGCTAGAAGTTATTTGCTTGGCATGGATATCGCAACAAGCAACAAGAGGCTTGCCGGCAGCCTCGGGATCGAGAAGGCCGGGACTCGGGAGCTCAAAAAATGCCGCTGCTCTTCTTGATGAGACTCGCCCTCGTCGACCTTCCGCTCAAGGTGTTCCGACCGGAAGAAATCATGCACGTTTCGGTGCTGAAGGCCACCGGACTGATCGAGGCGGAGTTCACCCCGCCGCTCAGCCCGAACGGCAAGTACGTTCCGACCCAGACCGCCATCGTGATCTGCATCACCGACGAGGGCATGGCCGAACTCGAGCGGATGCGCGATGTACGGCGGCAGCGCAAAGTCTGAGCAGAACGGTCAGGCGGGCACGGTCAAACCGGCCGCACCTCGAAGAATGCCTCTTCGGTATCTCCGAGGTCGCGGAAGCCCGCGGTCCGGGCCGCGTCGTAGGCTTTGGCCCAGCGCTTGGCCAGCGCGATCTCGGCCTTGGTGAGATCGCTTTCGCCCGACTCGCTTGCATTCTGGAATGCACGCAGCGCCGGCACGACCTCGTCGCCCAGCTGCCGATCGAGTTCGCGCCGGAAGCGCTGCTCCGAGACCTTGACGGCGTCGGCCATGGGGTACGGGCAGTCCGCGAGCCTCACGCCGTAGGCGACCCGGTGCTCGGGCTCGGGCTCGGGCTCGGCATCTTCGAAGTGAAAGGGCGTGTCGTCTTCCGACGCCTCGTGCGGAACGATGACAGTCAGTGCCTCAGGTGCCTGCCGCGGAAAGAAAAGTTCGGATTGGTTCATGGTCCGTCGAAGGTAAAAATCCACAAAACACTGTTCAAATATACAGTAATTTCCGAGCATGGAAAACATGTCGCGCCTCTGGATTGCCACCTCGTGCGGCCTACGCTTGGGAGGCCATGACCGCCCCCTGATAGCGCCGCGCACAGCGATGCGTCCTGGTGATCGCCCAGCAGTCGACGCGGGAAGCTGCGCTCGAGCGCGTGAAGTGCCGGGTGCACCAGTTCATCGAGGAACGGTGCACCAGGGCAGCGCCGCTTATATAGCCGTGTGCATCCGCCGCGAACGGCCTGTCAGTCGACATCCACCACGTCGTCCATCGCCATCACGGCCGAATCGTCGCCCTCCTCCCGAGGCCCCACCTTCAGATCGTCCGACAGCCCCTTCAGCACGACGTAGCCAGCCTGTAGGGCATCGCCATACGTGGCGAAGCCGGTGGCGGCCTCCATCAGCGGCTCGAACTCCATCGAGTTGTCGAAGGATTCCAGCAGCACCCAGAAATAGTCTCCGGCATCGTGTTGGTCGACGCTCAGGGCGATGGAGATGAGTTGGCCAGCCATGCGTGCATGGTGGCCCTGTCAGGTGACAGTCCCGAGAAATGGTTGTGAAGGTTCGGCGTCGCCAAAACACTACAGGCCTTCGCGCAGCAGGCCTTCACGGCCTGCCCCGCAATCGGCGATGCTTGCGGCATGCCTACCGCGATTTCACGGCCGCGTCCGCATGCCCGATGGCGCCTTGCCGCGATGGCCTACACGGCCGCGGGCATCGGCTGCGTGTTGGGCAGCGTGTTCGCGCCCGAAAGCGACGCAGCCATGCTTCTCGCCATCGTCGGCGGCCTTCCCTGGTCGCTGAGCCTGGCGACCCTGGACCTGGAGCCTGGCGTGGCCTACACCGCGCTCCTGCTGCTGGCGGGCAGTTGGGTGTCAACGCCGCGCTCCTGTGGTGGCTGGCACTCAGGCGCCCCACGCACCGCATGCCTTCGCGCTCAGCCTAGTTCAGGGGATCGCGCAGGCATTTCGATGCGATCATTTCGCAGCGGGGCGCTGCCTGCACCGCATCCCTCACTCCAACGACAAAGGCTTCCCCCATGCCCCTCGCGCAGCAAATCAACACGCCCCTGATCGGCGTTCCCGGTGGCCGCCAATCCCTCGACACGCCCGCGCTGCTGATCGACCTGCCCGCGATGACGCGCAACATCGAGCGCATGGCGGCCTTCGCCAAGGCGCGCGGCATCGGGCTGCGGCCGCATGTGAAGACGCACAAGTCGGTCGAGATCGCGCGGCGCCAGGTGGCCGCGGGCGCCGTCGGCGTGAGCTGCGTCACGATGGGCGAGGCGGAGACCATGGTCAACGCGGGCATCCGCGGCGTGCTGATCACCTCGCCGGCCGTCACGCCGAGCAAGATCGCGCGCCTCGTGAAGCTCGCGCAGCATGCGGTGCCGGGCGGCGTGATGGTGGTGGTCGACAACCCGCGCAACGCCGCCGACCTGGCGCAGGCCGCGGCCGGCCTCACGCACCCGCTCGACGTGCTGGTCGACTTCGGCGCCGGCTACAACCGCACCGGTGCGACCTCCGAGGCGCAGGTGCTCGAACTGGCGGCGCTCATCGCCGCCGAGCCCCGGCTGCGCTTGCGCGGGCTGCAGGCCTATGCCGGCAACCTGCAGCACATCGTCGAACGCGACCGGCGCAGCGCGGCCGCAGCCGGCCTGCGCGAGACAGTGGCGGGCATCGTTGCGGCGGCCCGGCGCCAGGGCCTGCACTTCGAGATCGTGACGGGCGCCGGCACCGGCACGCACGACCTCGACGCGCAGGAGAACACCTTCACCGAACTGCAGGCCGGCTCCTATGTCTTCATGGACGCGGAATATGCGCAGGTGCTCGCCAGCGGCGGCCAGGCTTCGCCTTTCGAGGTCTCGCTGTTCGTGCAGACCGCGGTGGTCAGCACCAATGCCGCGGAATGGGTGACGGTCGACGGCGGCACCAAGTGCTTCTCGACCGACAGCGGCGTGCCGCTCGTCGCGCAAGGCGCCGATGCCGCCAGCCGCTATGCCTTCTTCGGCGACGAGCACGGCAAGCTGATGTTCGCGGGACCGCGGCCCGCGCTCGGTGCGCGCATCGAGTTCGTGACGCCGCACTGCGACCCGACCGTGAACCTGCATGACGCGTACCACGTGGTCGAAGGCGACACGCTGGTCGCGATCTGGCCGGTCGACGCGCGCGGCAAGCGGTAGGCCGCTGCGCCCGGCATAAGGAAACTCGAAAAGCGTATTTCCCAGGAGGGGCGCTGCGGGGGCACAGTCCTGCGCCTGTATCTCTTTTTCCGGGGCGCCCTCCGGGCCGCCCGGCCTCCATGGAATCCATCCAAGACACGCCGACGCGCCCGGCGCCTCGCAGCGCCGCGCCCACCCTGGCGGCAGCACCCACCTCGCAGCAGCTCGCCGACCGCTTCCGCCCGATCTTCCACCGCATCGCCGCGCATGCCGCCCAGCGCGAGAACGAGCGCGAGCTCGCCTACGAGGCCGTGGCCTGGCTCAGGGCCGAGCGCTTCGGCGCGTTGCGCGTGGCCGTCGAATACGGCGGCCTCGGTGCCTCGGTCGAGCAGCTGTACGACCTGCTCATCGAGCTCGGCGAAGCCGACTCCAACCTGCCCCAGATCCTGCGCGCGCATTTCGGCTTCATCGAGCGGCTGCTCGCGGAGATCGACCCGGCGCTGCACGGCCCGTGGATGCGCCTCGCGGCCGAAGGCGCGATCTTCGGTAACGCCACCACCGAGCTCGGCGAAGGCGCGCTCGGCGCCCTGCAGACCACGCTGTCGCGCGACGGCGATGCCTGGCGGCTCGATGGCGACAAGTACTACAGCACCGGCACGCTCTATGCCGACTGGATCTCGGTCTCGGCCCAGCGCCTGAATGCGGACGGCAGCAGCGACCGCGTGATCGCGCTCGTGCCCTCGGAGGCTGCGGGCGTGGAACGTGTCGACGACTGGCGCGGCTTCGGCCAGCGCCTGAGTGCATCGGGCACCACCCGCTTCCGGAACGTGCGGGTGAAGCCCGGGAACGTGCTGCTCTACGTGCGCGACCAGCCGACCCCGCTCACCGCGCACTTCCAGCTGACGCACCTCGCCACGCTGGCGGGCATTGCACGCGCCATCGTGCGCGATGCGGTCGCCTTCGTGCAGCCGCGCAAGCGCGTCTACAGCCACGGCAGCGGCGACACGCCGCGCGAGGATCCGCTGGTGCAGCAGGTCATCGGCCAGCTCGCGAGCACCGCCTTCGTCGCGGCCTCCACCGTGCAGGCGGTGGCCCGCGGCCTCGGCGAGGTCGACCGCTTCCGCCAGCGCGGCGAAGCCGTTCCCGAAAGCCTGTTGTTCGAGGTGGAGCTCGACACCGCCAAGGCGCAGGCCGGCATCGTCGACGCGGTGCTCCAGGCCGGCACCCGGCTCTTCGACATCGGCGGCGCCTCGGCGCTGCAGGAAGACCGCCGGCTCGACCGCCACTGGCGCAACGCACGCACGCTGGCATCGCACAACCCGACGATCTACAAGGGGCGCGTGGTCGGGGATCACCTGCTCAACGGAGCAAGGCCGACGTTCTACTGGGCGGTGGGGGCGATGGCGTCCTGAAGCGGGCAGCGGCGTGCTGCTCAGGCGCAGGATGGCGTCAGACGCGGGGCAGCGCTGCGAGATAGGTCGATACGACGATCGCGGCCGCGCGATCCAGTTGCAGGATGTCGGCCACGTCGAAAGCGTGCGGCGCCGTGCGCCCGCTCATTCCGAGCGGCTTGCGGATCTCGACAAGAACTTCGGCCGCGAGTTCGCGATCGCTGCGCGGTCCGCCGTCGGGATTCATCACCCATTCGTCGACTTGATCGAACGGAATGCTGCGAAAAACCCCCACGATGGGGACGTACTTGTAGCGATCCTCGCCCACCAGGATGGGCACGCTGAGGTTACAAAAAAACGTGGTCGTCGACATGCGGGATCGCCGCCGCTAAGCAAAGCGTTCAATTGTTGATGACTGCGGTCCCGGGAGCCATCCTTCCAAGGGTTGCGCCCCGGAAAGACGTGACCTTCCGCACACAAATTGACTCCATTTCTGTTCATCTTCCCCACAAAACAACTACTTAATTCTTACACACAGACACCCAATGTGTGTTGAATGTTGAATATTCAGGCGCCCGGAAAGCAGAAAAATCCGGGAAAAGCAGGGGCCCGCGCGTCGGCACCGATGCGCGGATGAAGCGGCGCGGCGCGGGCCGCCCGGTCAGGCAGGAGGGCCGAAGCGCGGCGCGCGCCGCTCGATGTTGGCCTTCACGGCTTCGGCCTGGTTCGGGCTGCCGATCAGGGCCTTTTGTTCGACCGACTCGGCCATCAGCAGCTGGGCGGCGCTCTGCGCCAGCGAGGCGTTGAGCAGGCGCTTGCCGGCGCGGATGGCATCGGGGCTCTTGCCGGCGATCTCGTGCGCCATCTGCAGGGCCTCGGCCAGCGGGTCGGCCGACAGCCGCGTGGCAAAGCCGATCTGCAGCGCCTCTCCGCCCGAAAAGATGCGCCCGGTGAAGGTGAGTTCGCGCACCACGTCGCTGCGCGCCAGCTCGCGCATCAGCACCATGCCGGCCATGTCGGGCACCAGGCCCCACTTGATCTCCATCACCGAGAGCCGGGTGTCGGGCGCGACGATGCGGATGTCCGCGCCCAGCGCCACCTGCAGACCGCCGCCGAAGGCCACGCCATGCACCGCGGCGATGACCGGCACCGGCACTTCGCGCCAGACCATGGCGACCTGCTGCGCCGCGTTCGAGATGCCGTGGGTGCGCTGGAGCAGGTCGGCGCCCGCCGCGCCCTCCCCGAGCACGCCGGCGCCCGCGCCCTGTTGCATGCGCTCGAAGGAAGCCATGTCGAGGCCCGCGCAGAACGCCTTGCCGCGGCCCGAGATCACCACCGCGCGCGCCGCCGCATCGCCGCGCAGGGCTTCGCCGGCTTCAATCAGGGCGTCGAACATCGCGGGGTCGAGCGCGTTCATCTTGTCGGCGCGCGCCAGCTGCAGTTCCACCACGCCGTCGGGGTGGCGGGTCCATTCGATGCGATCGGTCATTCGATGTCTCCTTGTCGGTTCTGGCACCAGTATCGCCCGGCGTGGCCGCTGGGCGATGATGGCGCCTGTCGCCACCCCTACACATCCGCCATGCCGCTGGACCGCCGTCACTTTCTTCTTCAATCGGGCTCCGCCGCTGCCGTGGTGGCGCTGTTCGGCCAGGGCTGCACGCTGCCTTCGACGGCGCGCACCGGCCAGGCGCCCGGGTTCACCGGCGTGCCCGCCTCCCTGCGCGATGCGGTCGTCGTGCCGCCCGAGTACGAGTGGCAGTTGCTCTACCCCTGGGGCACGCCCACGGGCATCGCGGGACAGATGCCGGCCTTCGCACCGGACGCCGGGAACAGCGCGGCCGACCAGGCGGTGCAGGCGGGCATGCACCACGACGGCATGCACTTCTTCGCGCTCGATGCAAGCGGCGACCGCGGCCTGCTCGTGATGAACCACGAATACACCGACGAGCAGCTGCTGCACACCGACGGCGCCAAGGTGTGGACCGCGGACAAGGTGCGCAAATCGCTCCATGCGATGGGCGTGTCGGTGATCGAGATCCGCCGCACGCCGGCCGGCTGGCAGCAGGTGCAGCCCTCGCCCTTTGCGCGCCGCGTGCACGGCAACACGCCCATGCGCATCGCCGGCCCGGCCGCGGGCACGCCGCTGATGCGCACCGCCGCCAACCCGGCCGGCGACCAGGTGTTCGGCACCTTCGCCAACTGCGCCATGGGCGTGACGCCCTGGGGCACCTACCTGACCTGCGAAGAGAACTTCCATGGCTACTTCGGCGGACCGAAAGAAGCCGCGCAAGGTGCGACGGCCGCACAGCGCCGCTACGGCACGGTGCCGGGCACCCAATGGGCCGAGTACTGGCGCTTCGACGAGCGCTTCGACCTGAGCCGCCATCCGAACGAACCGCACCGCTTCGGCTGGGTGGTGGAGATCGATCCCTTCGACCCCGCGTCCACCCCCATCAAGCGCACCGCGCTCGGCCGCAAGCGGCAGGAGAGCGCCACCTGCACGCTCGCCAAGGATGGCCGCGTGGTGGTCTACATGGGCGACGACTCGCGCTTCGAATACATCTACAAGTTCATCAGCCGCGAGAAAGTGCGTCCCGGCACCGGTGCGGCCGCACGCGCCGCGAACCGCCACCTGCTCGACGACGGCACGCTCTACGTCGCCCGCTACGACGAAGGCGGCCGCGGCCGGTGGTTGGAACTCACGCACGGCCGCGACGGTCTCGACGCATGCAGCGGCTTTGCCGACCAGGCCGAGGTGCTGGTCCATGCGCGCCTCGCGGGCGACACCGTGGGCGGCACGAAGATGGACCGCCCCGAATGGATCGCGGTGCATCCGCAAAGCGGCGAGGTGTACGTCACCCTCACCAACAACAGCCAGCGCGGCGACGCCGGCAAACCGGGCCCCGACGCGGCCAACCCGCGCGCCAACAACCTCTTCGGCGGCATCCTGCGCTGGCGCGAGGACGGCGGCGATGCGGCGAGCACCGGCTTCGCCTGGGACCACTTCGCGCTCGCCGGCGATCCCGCACAGCCCGGCAGCGGCGCGCGCTATCCCTCCGGCGACGCCGACATGTTCGGCAGCCCCGACGGCCTGCACTTCGACAGCGGCGGCCTGCTCTGGATCCAAACCGACATGAGCGGCCAGGTGATCGGCAAGCCGGGCTACGCGTCGCTGGGCAACAACCAGATGCTGTGCGCCGACCCGTCCACCGGGCGCATCCGGCGCTTCCTGACCGGGCCCAACGGCTGCGAGATCACGGGCTGCGTGGTCACGCCGGACCGCCGCACGCTGTTCGTCAACATCCAGCATCCGGGCGAGGCGCGCGACGACGGCAGCGCCACGCCCAACAGCGCATGGCCCGACGGCACCGCACCCGGCAGCGCACGGCCCCGCTCGGCGACGCTGGCGATCCGGCGGCGCGACGGCGGCATCGTCGGCACCTGAAGCACGGCATCGAGACAAGACAACAAAAGGAAGGACCCGCCATGAGCATCCGCATCGTTCGCCTCGGCACACCCCGCGCACCCGGCGAGGGCCTGCGCGTCGGCACCGTCCGCCGTCCGCCGCGCGGCGTTCCGAAGACCGAGTTCGCCTCGCAGAACTGGTACGACGTGTGGTACCCCAATCTCGCGCCTTCGGCCGAGACGATGAAGCTGGGCCAGGAGGCGGAAACGCCCGCGCAATGGAACGCCTTCACGCGCAAGTACAAGGCCGAGATGGCCGAGGCCGATGCGAGCCGCAGCCTCGACCTGCTCGCCGCCCTCTCGCACGGCACGGCCCTGTCGGTCGGCTGCTACTGCGAGGACGAATCGCGCTGCCACCGCTCGCTGCTGCGCGGCCTGCTGGCCGAGCGCGGTGCGGACATCGCGGACTGAATCACACCTGGGGCGCGCCCAGGAACACCGGCAGGCTTTCCGCGCGCGCCGAATAAGCCGCCAGCAGCGGGAACGCCCCGGTCTCGACGGCGTCGGGCACGACCAGCTGCGTGAACGCCCAGGACACGGCCGTCGAAATGCCGGCCTGCGTCATCGCCGATTCCTCGGCCGGCAGCGGCGCCGCGGCCAGTTCGTGGTCGAGCGCCGCGTACGCCGCATTCAGCTGCCCCCGCACCCTGTCGATCCATGGCGGGTACTGCACCTCGGCCGGGCGCTTGCGCTCATAGACGATCTGCACGGCCTTCTCGCAGGCGGTCAACGCCAGCCCGGTGATGCGCAGCGCGCGCAGCCGCTCGGCCGGGTCGGCGGGCATCAGGCTGCGGCCGCTCAGCGTTTCCGCGTGGTCGATGATCAGCGTGGACTCCATGAGCACCGTGCCGTCGTCGCACACGAGCGTCGGCGCCTTCACCAGCGGGTTGATCGCGCGGAACTGTTCGAAGGTGCTGAAGACCGACAGCGAGCGGTGCTCGAACGGAATACCGAGCAGCCGCAGCGAAATGGCGGCGCGGCGCACATAGGGTGAATCGAGCATGCCGACGAGTTGCATTGTTTTCTCCTGAGACAGATCGGAGCCACGATAGCGGGCGCATCGCGCGCGCGCCATGGCCATCCATCGAAAATCGGCACCGCAAACCGATCATCCATCGGCCAAGGTCCCCCTCTTTCTTCTGCGCCAACGCAAGCCCACCATGAATCTCGACACGAAGGACCGAGCGATCCTCGAAGCCCTGCAGACCGATGCCCGCCAGAGCCTGGCCGCGATCGGCAAGCGCATCGGCCTCTCGCAGCCCGCCATGAGCGAGCGCGTGCGCAAGCTCGAGGCTGCGGGGGTGATCGAAGGCTATGGCGCCCGCGTCAATCTGCGTGCGCTGGGCGTGGGGCTGCAGGCCATCATCCGCGTCCAGACCTCGCACGCCGGCATTGCAAAGTACCTGAAGCTCTTCATGGAGATGCCCGAAGTGCTGAGCGCCGATCGCGTGACCGGCGAAGACTGCTTCTTCGTGCGCTGCGCCATCGCCGAGCCGGCCGATCTGCAGCGCGTGGTGGATGCGCTGGCGGTAGATGGCGCAGTGACCACCTCGCTGGTGCTGTCGAGCCCCGTGCAGAAGCACGTCACCGTGCACGCGGCGAAACCGCCGAAGAAGTAGAAAAGCTCAGCGCTGCGCCTTGTCCTTCTGGTTCTGCGCCTCGATGCGTTCGCGCGCGGCCAGCCAGTCGGCATCGCTCCACTGGCGCAGTTCGTAGAAGTTGCCGCCTGTGGCCAGCGCGTTGCCGCCGTCCATCATGATGCTCTGGCCCGTGAGCCAATCGCACTGGCCCGGCGCCATCAGGAAGGCCGCGAGGTTCTGCAGCTCGCTCATGCGGCCGGTGCGCGCCATCGGGTTGGTCTGCTTGCTGCGCGCGCCGGGCTCCTCGCCGGGGTTCAGCCGCTTGCTCATGCCCTCGGTGGGAATCTCGCCGGGGCCGACGGCATTCAGGCGGATGCCATGGCGCGCCCACTCCACCGCCAGCGACTTGGTCATCACCTCGATGCCGGCCTTGCTCATGGCCGAGGGCACCACGTAGGGACTGCCGTTGTCGACCCAGGTCACGATGATGCTCATCACGCTGCGGAAGGCGTCGCCCGGCTTCCACTGGCCCGACTTCGCCTGGGCCACCCAGCGCTTGCCCACGGCCTGCGTCACGTAGAAGCTGCCGTGGAAGACGATGTTGGCAATCGCGTCGAAGGCGCGCGGCGAGAGGCTCTCGGTCGGCGCCACGAAGTTGCCCGCCGCATTGTTGATGAGCCCGGTGAGGCCGCCGCTCTGGAACAGGCTCTCGACCATCTCGTCGACGCTCTGCGCGATGCGGATGTCGACGCCGAAGGTGTCGACGCGCCGGCCCGGAAACTGCTGGCGCCACTCGGCCGCGGTTTCCTCGCAGACCGATTGGCGCCGTCCGCAGATGGCGACGTCGGCGCCCAGGCTCAGGAAGCGCTCGGCCATCGCGCGCCCGAGGCCGGTGCCCCCGCCGGTCACGAGGATGCGCTGGCCGCTCATGAGGGAAGCTTCAAACATGGTGGGTCTCCTTGGTCGTTGCGGCAGCGGCAAGGTGGGAGCGCTGCCACGGCACATGCTACGCGCGCTGCCGGCGCTGCGGCTTGCGAAATCTGGCTCCCCGCGCCAAGTGAGAATGGCGGCCGACCTGTTCTCCGGATATACGCCCCATGCCAAGTCCCGCCGCCTCTTCCTTCCAGCCGCTCGAAGGCGTCCGCGTCCTGAGCCTCGCGCTCAACCTGCCCGGCCCCGCGGCCCTGTTGCGCTGCCGCGGAATGGGCGCCGCCTGCCTGAAGCTCGAACCGCCGGGCGGCGACCCGATGGGTCTCTACAACGAGGCGGCCTACGCCGCGCTGCACGAAGGCATCGCCATCGAAACCACCGACCTCAAGACCGAAGCGGGACAGCAGCAGCTGCACGCCGAACTCGCGAAGGCGGATGTGCTGCTCACGTCATTCCGCCCTTCGGCGCTGCGCAAGCTGGGCCTCGACTGGCCCGCGCTGCAGGCGCGCCATCCGTCGCTGTCGCAGGTGGCCATCGTCGGCGCCCCGGGCGAGCGCGCCGAGGAGCCGGGCCACGACCTGACCTACCTCGCGGAAAGCGGCCTCGTGACCGGCACCGAGCTGCCGCCCACGCTCTATGCCGACATGGGCGGCGCCCTGCTCGCGAGCGAGGCGGTGCTGAAGGCCATGCTGCTGCGAGCCCGTGGCGGCGGCAAGGCCGAAGGCGTCTACCTCGAAGTGGCCTTGAACGCTTCGGCCGACTGGCTGGCGCTGCCGCGCACCTGGGGCCTGACGCAGCCGGCGGGCGCGGTCGGCGGCGCCCATGCGGGCTACCGCGTCTACCCCTGTGCCGATGGCCGCGTGGCGGTCGCGGCACTGGAGCCGCACTTCGCGGCCCGCCTCTGCGAAGCGGCGGGCGTGGCACCGCCCGACATGATGGCGGCGGCCACGCACGAAGCCCTGGCCGCCTGGCTGGCGGCGCGTACGCGCGCCGAGCTCGAGGCCATGGGCCGCGAGCACGACGTGCCGCTGCTCACGCTGGCCGGCTGATCAGAGGCGCAGGTCGCTCAGCTTGCGGTCGAGCTTGATGAGCCAGATGCGCGTCGGCCGCTCCAGGTCGCTGCCGCGCGTGATGCGCGCGCCCGTCACGCCGGGCGGGCACTTGGCGATGATCGCGCCGGCCGCATCCACCGTGCAGTCCTCGACGCTGCCCGCGACGGTCTTGCCGTCGGCATCGAGCAGGATCGTGCCGACGCCGAAGTCGTTGTCGTTCACCAGCGCCAGCGTCTGGTCGTCCACCACGGTCAGGCCTTCGGCCTTCTCGGCCAGCCAGCCCAGTGCGTTGAGATCGAGCAGCTCGGTCTTGCGCATCGTCACCACAGTGGAATAGTCGGCGGCGCCCGATGGCGCCTGCGTGATGCTGCTGATCTCGAGGTTGTGGTCGAAGGCCGCGATGTCCGTCGCATCGGCCGGCAGCTCGACCAGCATCAGCTTGTTGAACACCTTGGCGTCGCTCTTGCGCGCACCCTGCTCGATCACGATGAAGCGGCCGTTGCCCAGGCTCACCACGTCGCCGAGCTTGGCATTGCCGGTGCGGTTCTTGTCGTACTGGCTGCCGTCGATCGGGTAGGCGTAGAGCTTCGAGGTCTCGGTGGCCGGATCGAACGCGAGCCAGCGCGTGAACTTCGCGATGTGACGCACGTCGGTCTTGCTGCCGCCCGGCGGCGTGGCCTGGATCGACTTGCCCGCACCGTCCTTCGGATCGATCGGGCTCTGCAGGAAGCCATGCAGCTTGCCGTTGGCAGCGTCGAGCGTGAGCCCTTCCATGCCGCGGTTGGGGCGGCGTTGCGCGAGCACCGGCGGCAGGTCGGCGGCGCCGCTGCCGGGGGCGTACTTCTTCTCGATCACGCCGGTCGCGATGTTGATGCGCGCGATGAAGGGGCCGTACTCGTCGCTGGTCCAGAGCACGTTGCGCGCCTTGTCGAGCACCAGCGTCTCGGGGTCGAGGCCGTTGGCGTCGTAGTTCGCCTTGGCGGCATCGAACACGTAGCGGTCGGTCAGCGGCGTTTCGCCGGTCGAGCCCACGCCCGACTGCGGCGGCAGGCCCGTGATCTTCCTGCTGGCATCGCGCTTGAGCGGCAGACTCGATGCGAGCACCGCGCCGGTCTTGCCGATGCGCACGATGCCGAAGCTCGGCGCGAACGACGGTGCCGGGAACACCTTGCTGATGCTGGTCGCGCCGCCACCGTTGGGCACCGGCGCGGTCGGGCCGTCGCCGTTCGGGCCGCGGTCGGTGATCGCGTAGAACTCGAGCGTGCCGTCATCGGCCTTGCCCTTGAACGCCAGGCCCGAGCCATAGGCCGGCAGGAAGCCCGTGGGGAAGTCGGCCCGGGTCTTCTCGTTGTCGCCCTCGTAGGGCACGTTGAAGCTGGCATCGGCCTGCAGCTGGTAGCGGGTGACGCCGATGCCGATGGCGCCGAGCGCATTGGTCTGCGTCGAGGCTTCGGTCACCGGAGCGGCGAGGCGCGAAGCCAGCGTGTTCTCGAAGTGCTCGCGCGCCAGCATGCGGCGGCCTGAATCGACCATGCGGGCATTGTAGGGAGCGGGCAACCCGGCAAGCACCGCATTGAGCGCGGTGTTGAAGCTGTCGGCCGCCGCGTTGAAATCGAGCGCACCGGCCGTGAGCGCCGCCTTCAGCGCCGGGGCCAGGCGAATGCCGTTCGACGGATCGCGGTCCTCGTCGAAGCTCTGCAGCGCGAGCAGACGGTTGACGACCGCGTCGGCCTTCACGTCGGTGCCGCCTGCGAGGTTCAGCGGCGTGATCGCCGCACCGCAGGCGGCACTGCCCAGCACGAGCGCGCCGGCGCTGAAAACCACGGTCTCGCCGTCCTTGCAGGTGAATTCGCCATTCGCACGGGTGCTGGCCTTGGCGCTGCTGCCTGCCGTGTAGTCGAGCCCCTCGACGGCCGCGTCGAGGAAGGTGCCGGTCTTCGACTGGGCCACCGGTGGCGGGTTCGTGCCGCCACCACCACCGCCGCCGGCGCCGCCGATCGGAAACGCCCATCCCCCTCCACCGCCGCTGCCGCCACCACAGGCTGTGACCAAGGCGCCGGCACCCACCAGCGCCAGCCACCCCATCCTCGATCCTCTTTTCATTGCTTGTCCTTGTTGTGCGCCTGCACAACAGGCACAGGCCCCGGCGATTAGCGCCGGGGCCTGTGACAAGCCTGTGAATTTCAGCGGCCGATGCCGTCGCGCTGCCGGTCCTCGCGCTTGAGCGCGAGGTAGGTTTCCAGATCGATCTCGTGCAGTTGCCGCGGGTACTGCTCGGCCCCCGCGAACCAGTGGCGCTGCCGGCGCTCGGCCGCGTCCGCGGCGTCGGTCGACAGGTAGGCGTCGAGCGTGAGGAAGTAGCGCATCGCATTGCGCTCCACCAGGCCCCGAAGGCCGCGGATGTACTCGGGCTTGCCATCGGCCGCCTTGCCCACCACCGTGAAGCCCACCTTGTCACGGCCGAAGGTCGCCAGGTAGGCCTGGGTGGCGAGTCGCACCATCATGTTGTGGTCGTAGCTGTAGCTGAAATGCACGAAGCTCCTGCGCTCGTCAAGCGCCACGGCCTCGAGCGTGACACGGTAGTTGCTCGTGCCCAGCGGTCCGCTGGCGGCCGAGAGTTCGACCGCCAGGTGCTCGGGCGTCGCGCTCGCCACGCGGTAGGCGAACGGCAGCTCGAAGGCCTGGTCGACCGGCTTGTCGTAGCGCCGCACGACGTAGAGCGTCAGCGTCTCGCGCCCCTGCGGCGTGGTGCTCACGCGGCAGCGGCGGTTGTTGATGTGCAGGGTGAGCAGCTCGCACCAGTGGGCCGATCCCTTGAACGCGGCGGTGACGTCCGACAGCGGGTGATCGATCACGGCATAGATATCGCCCTCCAGCCCGCCGGGTGTCTCGCTCGAATCGAGCTGCACGGGGCGCCCGAAGCTGCTGCGGTCGAGCTTGTCGCTCAGCCGTTGGTGGGTGGCCCTGAGCGCCTGGGCCGGCCCGGCGGGCGCTGCATAGTCCGGTGCAGCCGCAAATGCCTGGAGCGCGGTTGCAAGCAGGGCCGCGCCCGCCAGGGTGCGCGTCCACGATACCGGCCGATGGGGCGAACTGCTCATGGGGTGACACCATACAACGGACCGCACCCTGGCGGCTTTCCAGTCGGTTCCTGCGCCGTGCGGCGGCAAGAGAGAATCGCGGCCCATGCGCCCTCCTCCTGCCCGCCCGAAATCATGAAACGCCAAGGTCGACTCGTACGGGGAGGCCGATCGCGGCTTCGGGTTCATCCGCAGTCCCGAAGTGTCGGCGGACGTGTTCGTGCACCAGCGCGACTTCCGCGATCGCAGCGTGGTGCCGCAGGTCGGCATGACGCTGGCGTTCGAGGAGATTCACGTGGGCGGCAAGGGTCCGCGCGCCATGGCGGTTCACGCCGTCGGCGCCGCGCAGCCGCAGCGCCAGCCCCGGCCAACACAGGCGCGAAGGCCTTCCGCGCCCTCTTCCTCTTCTTCGATGCTCCTCTTCGGCGTGCTGCTCGCGGGCTATGCCGCGCTGCTGGGGTACGGGGTGTGGGCCGGCCGCCTGCCGCCCGTCGCCCTGGGCGTGCCAGTGCTGATCAGCCTCCTGACCTTTTTCGTCTACGGTGTCGACAAGAACGCCGCGCAGGCCGGCCGCTGGCGCACCGCGGAAAGCACGCTGCACCTGCTGTCGCTGGCCGGGGGATGGCCGGGCGCATGGTGCGCGCAACGGCTCTTCCATCACAAGTCGCGCAAGGCGAGCTTCATGACGGGGTACTGGGGCACGGTCCTGGCGAACATCGCCGCGGTGGCGGCCTGGGTCGGCAAGCTGTTGCCGGCGGGCGTGCTCGCAGGCTGAGTTCAGCGCGGCTTGCGGATGCTGCCGCGCACCGGGCTGGCCGCCTTGCGCGGCGCCGGCGAAGAACCGGTGTCGCGCGGCGGCAGCCCGGTGTGCTGCGTGAGGATGCGGCCCTTGGAGGGCTTCACCGGCGCCAGCCTGACCGGTGCGGCGGCCTTCGCAGCCGGCGCAGCCGTCGAGTTCTTGCGGCGCGCGCTCGTGTAGCCGCCATCGGTCAGCGGCTGCCACGTCGGGATCAGGTGGTGCTTGCCGTTGCCGATCAGGTCGGCACGGCCCATGCTCTTGAGCGCTTCGCGCAGCAGCGGCCAGTTGTTGGCGTCGTGGTAGCGCAGGAAGGCCTTGTGCAGGCGGCGGCGCTTGTCGCCGCGCACGATGTCCACCGTCTCGCTCTCGCGCGTGATCTTGCGCAGCGGGTTCTTGCTGGTGTGGTACATCGTCGTCGCGGTGGCCATCGGACTCGGATAGAAGGTCTGCACCTGGTCGGCGCGGAAGCCGTTCTTCTTGAGCCAGATCGCGAGGTTCATCATGTCCTCGTCGCTGGTGCCCGGATGCGCGGCAATGAAGTACGGAATGAGGTACTGCTTCTTGCCCGCCTCGGCCGAGAACTTCTCGAACATCTGCTTGAACTTGTCGTAGCTGCCGATGCCGGGCTTCATCATCTTCGTGAGCGGGCCCTGCTCGGTGTGCTCGGGCGCGATCTTGAGATAACCGCCGACGTGGTGCTGCACCAGCTCCTTCACGTACTCGGGCGACTGCACGGCCAGGTCGTAGCGCAGGCCCGAGCCGATGAGGATCTTCTTGATGCCCTTCAATGCGCGCGCCCGGCGGTAGATCTTGATGAGCGGATCGTGGTTGGTGCCCAGGTTCGGGCAGATGCCGGGGTACACGCAGCTGGGCTTGCGGCACGCCGACTCGATCTCGGGGCTCTTGCATCCCAGGCGGTACATGTTGGCCGTCGGGCCGCCGAGATCGGAGATGGTGCCGGTGAAGCCGCTCACCGAATCGCGGATGGCCTCGACCTCCTTGATGATCGATTCTTCCGAACGGCTCTGGATGATGCGGCCTTCATGCTCGGTGATCGAGCAGAAGGTGCAGCCGCCGAAGCAGCCGCGCATGATGTTCACGCTGAAGCGGATCATTTCCCACGCGGGGATCTTGGTCGCGCCGTCGTGGCTGCCGTTCTCGTCGGCGTAG
>Ga0102589_1001012_pt1 | contig 43686 bp, 33 predicted proteins | sample AraplaMF_Col_mLB_FD_76858 | JGI IMG/M metagenome (GOLD analysis project Ga0102589, IMG submission 76858) | Arabidopsis root microbial communities from the University of North Carolina, USA - plate scrape MF_Col_mLB | ecosystem: Host-associated > Plants > Roots > Endosphere | place: USA...
TGGTGAAACAGTGGATACAGCAGGTTTTTTATTGCCTTGATAGTAGCTAATAAATTCATCTTGATTAATTGAGTAAAGAATTGCTTTACGTAGGTCTGCTGAATCTGATACAGCTCGACCAGATGTATTCATTAGTAAATATGATACTGCATTACTATCTGCAGTGTGTAGCGTTAGTTTACTATCAGATTTTACAATGTCTAGCTTTGTTTCTGGTACTGACTGGAGAATTTGAATTTCACCATTTCGTAATGCTGATAAAGCACTATCAATATCAGCGATAAAACGAACATTAATTTTTGCGATCTTCGGTTCATATTCACTACCTACACGATAAGCAGGATTTTTTACAAATTGTGCTTCATAATCATTTTTCTTCACAAGAATGTAAGGGCCACTTGCATAAAGATGGTTGTTGTATGTTGCTGTGCCTTCCGTTACTGTAGTTTGATCACCATAGGCGATATCCTTATCTGGATTATAGCTTGCTACATCATATGTGTTAATGCTTGTTACTTGTTTTTCAGAAACGATACCACCAGATTGGTGTGCTAAATAATTTAACACTTGTGGGAATGGTGTTGGTGTTGTAATTTTAACAACTTGGTATGCTCCAGCTGCATTATTAACAGTCCCTTTATCTTTTGCTAATTGCGTTACGGAAGCAGGGAGGTGTTGAGATAATGCATCAAATACAGACTGATCAGAGCCCGCAACTTTTTTCTTTTGTAATTCAGCTAAGTCAGAAACGATTTCGACTTTTTCAATATTTTCATGAAGACTATATGTGCGATGGTCCGGTACTGATTTTGGATCTTTTGCACGATTTAATGAGAATACAACATCTTCTGCTGAAACTAATTCACCTGTATCAACAGCAGCACCTTCTTTTACAGCAGCGAAGTTAATATCATCACGTAAAATGAAATAATATTCTTGGTTACCTTCAGCGATAGCATGATTATAAGATAATGATCCATCAGAAACGACGTCGTCTGTATCTGTTAAGTTTACAAGTCGTACATACATATTAGTATTTAATGTATTAATAGAACCATCATTTCCTTTAATAGGATCAAGCGATGTTAACGAACTAATTGTTTGATGTAAAATCAATGGTTCAGTTGCATTTTTTGATGAGTCATTGAATTCAATACTTTCCCATACTTGCGCACGGGATTTTGGTAGATGTACTGTTTTTGGGTTTACTAATTCAGAGTAAATTCCTTGATATTTATTTGAAATATATAACGGTGCAATATAAGCTTGATCGAATACTAAGAGCTGTTCTAATTCTTTATATTTTGCAGCAGCTTCATCACCTGTTAATGTACTTGCTTCTTCGATGAGAGCATCTAATTTTGAATCAGATACAGTACTATAGTCACCGCCCGTTTTAAATAAACCACGAACAGCATAGTCAGGGTTTCCTGTTACTGTTGTCCAGCTAGAAAGTGCTAAATCGTAATTGCCAGCTTCTTTTTGTGCTGAAAATGAACCATAATCAGGTTGAATATTGAGTTTAACATCAAAGCCATTTTTAACTAGCTGATCACGAACAATATTCATGTCTTCCTCAGAAGCGGCCATTCCTAATACTTCAATTGCTTTATTACCTTTCCCTTTTGAATCATCTTTACTACCTTCTACTTCAGTTTTTGTTTGTACACAGCCTGCTAATGCTAATACTGCTATGAATAAGAATACAAGTAATCTTTTCATTTAAAAACCTCCATTATTAATTTGATTTTGGATCTAAAGCATCCCGTAACCCATCACCTAAGAAGTTAAAGGAGAGAACGAGAAGCATAATACAAAGACCTGGGAAAATAGCGACATAAGAATGTGTTTCCAGGTACGTACTACCAACCTTTAGAATATTGCCCCATTCAGGAATGTGTGGTTCAATTCCGAGCCCTAAAAAACTTAAACTACTTGTTGAAATCACAGCGCCACCAATGGTTAATGTTGCTTTGACAATCATCGGTGCTAACGAGTTAGGAACAATATGCTTAAAAATAATTGCAGCATCAGATGCTCCTAATGCTCTGGCTGATTCCACGAATTCGAAATTAGAGAGCTGCATTACATTTGCGCGCATGGTACGAGCATACGTTGGAATTGCTCCAACACTTAGTGCGATGATTAAATTAATGGTATTGGCACCAAACGCCGCGATAATAGCAATTGCTAGTAAAATTCCAGGAATGGCATATAAAATATCAAGACTTCGCATGATTATGTTGTCGGTCGCTTTTCCGTAATAACCTGAAAAGGCTCCAAGTGTACCGCCGATTAATGCAGGTATGATTGTTGAGAAAAGTCCGACAATAAGCGATATTTGTGCACCGAATACAATACGAGAAAATAAATCACGTCCGTAATTATCCGTGCCAAGTGGATATTCTAACGAAGGTGTTTGTAACAATGCTCCATAGTTATTTTCAATAGCGAAGTCATAGTCAAATGTCCAAGAGCTTGTTACGGACAAAGAAAACATAAATACTATGAAAAATAACCCGAAGACGGCCATCGTATTGCGTAAAATCTTTTCCCAAATCCTTTGCCATTTTTCAATTGTAGATGGATTCGACTTTCGAGCTTTTTGAATAAGGCTATACCCTAGCAATGTTGCAAATAGATTGCCAGTCAAAGAGGCAATAAGTAGCAAAATGCCAGGAAACAGCATCCATTTCGGTGCAGCCTCTGAAGTTACAAATTTTGTACATAGGATTAACATCACGATATAAAAGATTGCAAGGAATAAGAAAAGCCCCATTGCTAGTAAAAACGTATCTGTGACATACGGTTTAAATAAGTTCAGTGCTGAAATACCGATAATAAAAAGCTGAGTGATGAATGCATAAGCTGCAAAAATATATTCAGCCGTCTTACTTTTTGACATAAGCAAAAAAGCAAAAGATGTAGAAAAAATATTACCTGAAACTATTGTCAATAACAGTGGATAACCGAGTAGTCTAGTGCTTTTTCGTATGTCATTATGGTTTGCTAAATCCTGTTTAATTCGTAAAGTCAGGAAACCAACATAGGCTGTGGTAATTGCATAAATGACGAAAAAGATTAAGACGATTGGTCGCCAACTTTGAGTAGAGAAATTATAGCTATAAGCTAGAAATAATAAAGAAAACAGTAAGGAAAAGACAAATGTAAAATGTGAATTGACATATTCCTGTGTAATCTTCAATAGTAGTTTGACATGTAAGCTGTTTTTCAATGGTGATCCCCCTTTAAGACTTCTTCATTTTCGAGCGAATGCGTGGATCGAAAAAGGCATACAAAATATCGATAAATAAATTGACTATCGAAATTGTAATAGCAATATAGACGACCCCACCAAGGATAGCTGGAATGTCCGGAATAAACTGCTTGTCAACAATATAGCTACCAATACCACTAATATTGAAAACTTTTTCTGTAACAGAAGCTCCACCTAACATTCCACCAAAAAGAAGTCCAATCACTGTAATTATAGGAATCATGGCATTGCGAATAGCATGCTTTGAAATCACTTTAAATTCATTCAAGCCTTTAGCTCTCGCTGTAATAATGTAATCCTCATGTATCACCTCAAGCATACTGGATCTTGTCATACGGGCAATGGAAGCCGTAATGGATGTTCCTAAGACAATAACTGGCATTATTAAAGATAGCCAGTTTTGAGGATTGTATGTAGCTGGGAACCATTGTAGCTTTAATGCAAACGTTAAAATAAATATCAATCCTTGCCAAAAACTTGGAATGGATAATCCAATCAAGGCGATAAACATAAATGTATAGTCCAGATAAGAATTCGGACGAACAGCTGATATAATGCCGACCGGAATTGCAATAGCGATAGCCATTAAAAGTGAGAGGATAGCTATTTCAAGTGTGATAGGAAATTTGTTTACGATGCTATGCGTAATGTTTTCCTTCCCTGCAAAGGAAGTACCTAAATCGAATGTGAATAGGCCAGATAATGCATTCCATAACTGTGATAAATATGGCTGATCTAAACCATGAATATGATTAAAATTAGTTATTTGCTCAGGCGTTGCCGTAACACCAAGTAAGTTTCTTGCTGGATCGAATGGCGACAAATACAAAATTGTAAACACCAATGTCGCGACACCTACAATTACAATGAAACTTTGTAGTATTCGTTCAATGACATATTGCAGAAATGGATTCGCAAACAATATTAGGGCTACATAAAATAAAAAGGCCGGTAAAAAAGTAAGGACCACAAAGCTTTTATTTTTAAGTTGCTGACTAAAATATTGTAAATAGGATGGATCTTCTAAACCATCCTTCGATAAATCTTGTTCTACTAACTGTTGAATTTTTGTTTCTGCTAGTTTCAAAGCAGTTTCCTGTAATTGTTTTTCTGACACACTTTCATGAAAGAATTTAGCTTTGGCTAATTCTTGCTCGGCAAATTCAACTTGCCATTTTGTGAGCAAACCCTTTTCTTTGTAGTACTGACTTCGTTGCTCAAAAGCTTGTCGGTATTGAAGTGAATGCTTTCTTTTCCGATAAGAAAAGTAGGTGAAAGGGTGTACTAAAATACTTAAAAGAAAGAGTAGCACATTGTAAGACTTATGGTGCATGAGCTTTTGATAAACTGAAAAAAAGAATACATGTTCCTTAGTTGAAGAACGAACTTTTGAAATATCCATGCATTTCCTCCAGACGTAAGTAAAATAATTCATTCTAAAGTGTGGATAAAACCACATCAGCACACGCTTAGTAGCCAACTCGTTTTTAGTTAGGTTCTATTGAATAGATTGCAAAAAGAAACATTAGCAGTTTATATTGTATAATTCCTATCAGTATTGTAAAGTATGGATTATACTTGTAATTAAGTCAATCACAAAATTTACAAAAGGATGGATCGAATGAGTGAAAAGCTTCTAGAAATCAGCGATCTTCATGTATCTTTTATTACGGGAGAGACAGAGTTTGAAGCCGTTAAAGGCGTTAATTTTCATGTAAATCAAGGTGAAACACTCGGAATTGTGGGGGAATCAGGTAGTGGAAAAAGTGTAACTGCTCGTTCAATTATGCGTCTATTACCATCACCACCTTCATATCTAAAGTCAGGAAATATTTTGTTTAAGGGCCAAGAGATTACTTCATTGAGCGAAAAACAAATGGAAGCAATCCGTGGGCAAGATATTAGTATGATTTTTCAAGATCCAATGACATCTACAAATCCAACTATTCGTATTGGTGAGCAAGTGGCTGAAAGTTTAATAAAGCATCAGTCAATGTCCAAAGCTGAGGCATATAAGCAAACAATAGAGTTATTAAAGCTTGTAGGCATTCGAAATGCAGAAGAACGATATAAACAATATCCGCATGAGTTTTCAGGAGGAATGCGCCAACGTGTTATGATCGCCATGGCACTTGCTTGTCATCCATCTTTACTAATCGCAGATGAACCGACTACAGCCCTTGATGTAACTATTCAAGCGCAAATATTAAAATTAATGCGAGATATGCAAAAAAAGATGGGCACTTCAATCATATTAATTACACATGATTTAGGTGTTGTTGCTGGTATGTGCGATCGCGTTATTGTTATGAAGGAAGGGGCAATTGTTGAGCAAGGTACGACAGAGGAAATCTTTGAAAATGCTCAACATCCTTATACTAAAAAACTATTAAATGCTTTACCAAAGCTCAATGAGAAAAAGCAGCCTAAACCAATTGCGAATGTACAGCTTGGTATAGATAAAAACAAACCGCTAATCGAAGTAACACATCTTTCAAAGGAATTTGCATTAGGGCATGGTCAGACAGTAAGGGCAGTTAATGATTTATCATTCCATATATACCCAGGAGAAACGTTAGGTTTAGTAGGTGAATCAGGTTCAGGAAAATCAACGACAGGTCGAACTATTTTGCAGCTTCATCAGCCTACGAATGGAGAAGTCTTATATCAAGGTGTTCCGATTACAAGACTGACGAAAAAACAACTTAAAGCAATGCGTCGTCATATGCAAATAATTTTCCAAGATCCATACTCCTCATTGAATCCTCGAAGAAAGATAATAGATATTATTGGGGAAGCATTAGATATTCATAAACTTGTTAAAACGAATGAAGAGCGTCAACAGCGTGTGGAGGAATTACTTGAACTTGTAGGTTTAAATAAAGAACATGCAATGCGCTATCCACATGAATTTTCAGGTGGACAACGACAACGTATTGGTATCGCAAGAGCTTTAGCAGTGGAGCCAAATTTTATTGTTTGTGATGAACCACTTTCAGCACTTGATGTTTCTATTCAAAAGCAGATTGTAGACTTGTTAAAGGATTTACAGCAGCGTCTTGGATTGACCTACTTATTTATTGCACATGATTTGTCTATGGTTAAACATATTAGCGATCGTGTAGCTGTCATGTATGGAGGGAAAATTGTAGAGCTTGCAGAAAGTGAGGAGCTGTACTCTAACCCACAGCATCCGTATACACAAGCTTTATTACACTCAATACCGATTCCAGATCCGGCAATAGAAAAGCAAAAATATATGGATACCGAAAATAAGGACATACAAACACATTATGAGATAGAAAATAGTCAGCTTGTAGAAGTATCCCCAAATCATTGGGTGGCCATTGCAACTACATAGCTTGAATGTAGTAGCCTGATATTTTACAATAGAAACATCGTGAAACTTTTAAGGACTTTTGATGAGTTAAGGATTCTTTTAGAAGCTTCCTTAAAGTGTAATGAAGATGAATAGTTGTGAGGGACCTACTACATGAAAATGCAAGATATAAAAACGTTAATTACGAGTGGTACAATCATTCTTGCTGTTGCATTGTATATGATTTTTGGCAGATCACCAGCCCAAGAAAAAGATACAACATCTACTGACCAGAATGGTACTATTTCGATTGAACAGGTTGAAGAAAAAACAGGAAATAAACGCTTTGATATAGAGTATATTAAAGCATATGATGGTGATACAATTCAGGCGACAATAAATGGCAAGAAACAAAAAATTCGCCTACTGATGGTAGATACACCAGAGATGAATTATAACAAAGGTGAAGCACAGCCTTATGCTAAAGATGCGAGAGATTATACGATTAAGTTGTTAGAACACGCCAAAAAGATTGAAGCGGTTTACGATGTTGGACCAGAAACAGATAACTACGATCGTTTATTAGCCTATGTCTTTATTGATGATGTAATGTTGCAAGAATCATTATTAAAAGAAGGTCTTGCAGCAGTGCGCTTTATCCATAAACCAAACAATACGTTTGAGGATGAATTTAGAGACATCCAGCAAGATGCAGAAAAAGAAAAGTTAAATATTTGGTCACATCAAAATTACTTCCAAAAAGATGGTTTCCATCCGGAAGTATTAAAATAGAAGATATTAATAAAGGGACTGTCCAGAAAGGCAATTAAAATGCCTTTTGAGGGCGGTCCTTTCTTAATTTTGAACCAAAACGCTTTCAAAAATAAAAATCAAAAAAGTCGATTCCATATTGTACTGGGAATCGACTTTTTAATTGCATAGAGTATGTTTTTCGGCTGAACCTCTAACGACAGAATTTCAACGTTTTAATTATTTTCTAAATACAATCAACTAAAGTGAGGAAGGTATTTTGTTGAATTTAATTCTATCCCTAATATGTAAAATGCTAGAGGAGTATATGAAACTCAGCATTTGCTTAATTAGCATCTTTTGTCCACTCTGAAACTTTATCTTTATTGTCTTTTATCCACTTTTTTGCAGCCTCTTTAGGATCAGTGCCTTTCATAATATCAAACATAACACTTTCAATATCTTCTGGAGTCCAGTGGAAGTTTTTAAGAACACTATACGCTCCCGGATTATCTTCTTTCAATCCTTTACGTGCAAATGTACCAATATATTCTTCGGCTCCGTATATACCTTTAGGGTCATCTAAATATTTTAAATCAAAAGCGTTAAATTTCCAGTGAGGAGACCAACCAGTCACAATGATTTCTTCATTTTTCGCAATGGCTTGAGTGAGGGCTGCTGTCATTGCGCCTCCTGATGAGGTAACTACATTCCATCCTTCAAGGTTCCTATATTCTTTATAAGCATTTTCTGTAGTTGCTGTCATATTTGCTCCAGGGTCAATGCCAGTTATCGTTTTACCAGCTTCATCTGTTAAATCTTCGATAGAGTTTACATCCATATACCTAGGGACAACTAAGCCAATTTTTGCACCTGCAAGGTTTTCACCTAAATCTACTATTTTATCTTTGTATTTCTCAGCTTGTGGGGCATGTGTTTGTGGTAACCAGGCTGACACCATACCATCAACCTCTCCTTTTGCAAGAGCTTCCCACATAATTCCATTATCTAGTGGAGTTAGTGTTACATCATATCCTAAATCCTCTAGAACTTGTCCTACTACGTGTGTAGAGGCAATTTCAGTATCCCATTCAACATAGGCTAAGTTTACTTCATTTTTTTCATTATTTTTCGTGCCTTCATCAACATCTGAGCTACAAGCAGTTAATACTAACAGTAATGCAAAAGCCAATCCTATCTTCACTAAATTACCGAATTTCATAAAATCTCCCTCTCTTTATTATAGGATGAGATATATCTAAATATTAACAAGTAACAACTTAAAGTTATCAAAGGGTTGTTACTTTTGTCAAATCTGCTTCTATATATTTCAGATGGTAAAGCTGGTACTTTATGTACATATTGCGATCATGAGGTAACTAAAATCTTCTTGGATTTCAGTTAGTAAAAGCACAAAATGAGGCTGATTTTGATGAAACTTAAAATTGCAACAAAAATGATTATCAAGATTTGCTTGAAAACTAACAAATATTGATTTTAGAAGTTTAGTTAAATAATGCTATAGTTTCAATGTCAATTGGATTTGAGGAATGGAGTTTTAAAAGCAAGCTTACTATTGATGAATGTCATACTTTTGATATCCTCTCATCTATCATTAAGTAATCTAACAGTGAAAGTGGAGATGGAACGATTTACGGCGTCCATGTGAAGAGCGCTTGATGTATAAGTCTTACCGTGAAGAGAGATGTATCATAATTTGATACATCTCTTTTTCTATATGACAAGGTTTTCAATTCTACATTTAACCTTGAAAGTATGTGGGCGGAATTTCAGGAAAAAGCGTAAAGTAACACACCTTCTCGATAAAAATTTAATAGTTAATTCAAACCAAAAAATGAAGTATTAAGATGAAAAATTAGAATTGAAATTCCCTAAAAGATAGATGTTTTGAATGGATTTATAGGATTATCAAGTTTTGCACGAAAACGAACAAAAAGTGATTTTGTTTGTTTTAAAATGCCTGTTATAGTGTAAATATCCTTATAAACTAAGGATTTATTCACAGTTTCTCAAAATGAGTGAATATAATGAAAATAAGATGTATTTGTTGTTTAAAAGGGAAATTATCTATTCATTAACATCTGCTTTATTAGCAACATTTATTGACCAGAGTAGTTATAAAGTATCGAAAATAATGCTTTTTAATGTTTAGTGTCATAAAAACCGGGAATAGAATGTATTGATAAGAATTGTATAAGCTTATCTAACTTCAAATAAATGGATTATTAGTGTGACACAGCGGGTTTTACCGGTGGAAGACATTGAGGTGTTTTTATGTATAATTTTTTGGATCGTTTACCTTTACAAAAAGTGAATTTGTTACATCATATTTACAAAGAACGGAGACAATTTTCAAGTTTAGAGTTATCTCAAATGATGGATTTGTCTGAAAGAACAATTTTGAAAATAGTAGATGAGATAGCAATTGATTTGGAATATATCACCGAATCTGCTGTTATCCAAAAGGAAGAGCTTAAGTATTTTCAATTAATTTATAAAGATAATTTTTCTATGAAGACTGTAGAAAGATATTATTTACAAAACTCATTAACATATAAGGCTTTTGATGAGATGTTTTACAATAAATTTTTTGATATAAACATGTTTGTTTTGGATAATTTCACTAGCCCTGCATCCGTATATCGACGAATAAAAAAAGTTAAGCCTTTGTTAGATCAATTTCACTTGAAGTATACATCTTATGCGGAAGTCAGTCTTGAAGGGACAGAGAAGCAATTTCGTTATTTTTATTTCTTGTTCTACTGGAATTCATGTTGGGGAGAGGAATGGCCATTTACTCTAGTTAAAAGAGAAGAAATACTTGAACTAATGGAGGAAGTAGATATAGCCTATTCCGAACAACTTTTATATTGGCTGGCTATTTGCTTAACACGCGCAAAACTAGGTTGCTTAATTGATTATCATCCAATTTATGCAAACTTTACGAAACATCATCATAACTATGAGCAATTATCGAAAAAAATTAAGTATATATTTAGGAAATTTACTGATTTAACAGATGAAGAAATTGAATTAGAAATAATGTTTTCATTCTCTATCATTAGTTGTATGCGGCATTATCAGAAGAAAGATAGTGCAGTAAGTTTATTGATGAATTTTGCACAGCACCATAATCAGGAATTGTTTGTACAAGCAACTTTATATTGGGTGGAAATATTTATAGAGCATTTTTCAGTCACTTTAGATGTAGAAGAATATGGGGCACTCTTTGTAAACTTACTGCATCTTCATTATTTTATTTTAACCTTTTCTGGTCCAGTTAATTTATTCAAAGATGATCTTTATAAAAAGCGGTTAGAAATGCATGAAAGTGCTCAAATAGAAATTATGAATCAGTTTTACGATCGGTTATTGGAAAATGAGGCGTTCGCGATCGTATTTAAACGCAAAGAAATATTAATTGGTCGATATCATAAATTATTAAAACAAACAATTGATTTTGTAAATAGAGATACCATTAAAATAAAAATATATTCAATGATTAATGATGTTCCTTATCTATTCAGTCAAATAAAACGTCTTTTTGTCCATGTTGAGTTATGTTCTGGAGATGAAGAGGCAGAACTAATTATAACAGATCGCTTATACTTAAATATTTACAAAGACTTAGAAGATATATTTGTATGGAATACAGTTCCGCAAAAAGGCGATTATGAAAGGTTATCAATAAGACTACATGAAATCTATTTTAATAAGTATCAACAGCCAAATAAGCTATTATTGAAAACTTTATTAAGTGAAGTTTAAAGAAATTAATCGGTATTTTGGGGATGAGTTTTGCTAATGATTAAATTATTGATGGGGGTGGTCTAAATGTGTAAAAATACACCAAATGAATTATCGTATTATTTAAAATTGGGTGATGCTGTTGTAATCGTTGATGAAGATCAAAAAATTATCGATGTAAATCAACAATATGAAGCGATCACCGGCTATAAAAGAGAATTTCTTATTGGATTACCAGTAGAGTGTTTAAGATCGAGTGTAACGCCATTTGTTATGTATAAATCGTTAAAAAGTACATTAAAAAAAGGACAGCCATGGTCTGGGACAATGGTTAATGTCAACAAATCATTAGAGCTAAGATACTCATTTATAACGATTACGCCAATTGAAATACAAGGAATTATATATTATGTAGGAGTTATGCGCTTAGCAGAACAACTATTAATAGATGAAGTAAATCAGCACAAAATAGATCAAAAGGAGTTATTTAAGTTGTTAGCTCTGTCAAGTGAAATGCGCGATGTGAATATAGCAGAACATCTTTTAAATGTGCAAAACTTAGTTGAGGAATTCTTGCTAAACCTCTTTGAAGATAGAACTTATAATTTATCGTTAGAGTATGTTAGTAAAATTATTGAATACAGTGTTTTGCATGACATTGGAAAATCGGGAATACCAGAATCGATCCTGTATAAAACTGGGCCACTAACAGTCTATGAGAAAAAAATTATCGAGATGCATCCTCTTATGGGTGTAGATGTATTGAATAAACTAGCTGATGAAATGAACAATAAAGTTTTTGATGACAAAAAAATCGCTGAAAATATTATTAAACATCATCATGAAAACTGGGATGGAACAGGATATCCAATGGGGTTAAAAGGAGAAGAAATTCCTTTTGAGGCGAGAGTCTTATCAATAGTAGATGTATATGACGCTTTAATTAGTAATAGAGCTTATAAAAAAGCTTGGACAAAAGAAGAAGCTCTATCTTATTTAAAAGAACAGAAGGGGATTAAGTTTGAACCTAATTTAGTAGAAGTGTTTATCGAAAAGGTTATTCATAAAAATAGTATTATTCTATAAGTCCAAAACTATGAGTTATAGGGGAAACTACAATATTTAATTTCCATATTTAAACTTTTGTGTTAAAAATGACTATATGTAATGATAATATTTTGAAGTGAAGGCTGGGTGATTCCTTGGGGATCAGAGCCACGGAAGCGGCTCATTGGACGCCCCTGGGAAAGCGCGCAGTCGGAACAGAAAGTAGCCCCCATGTTATGGTGATGAGCTTAAAAAATTATATGAGTATGACGGAGGATTCAAATGAAGTTTTTCAAAAATACATCATTGGTTGGGAAATTCGGAATATTGAACACTGTTATGTTGATTGCAATTGTCATCATAGGTTTTACTGGGATATATGGTGTTAAAGAAATGAATGATAATGCTAAGCATATTTATGAAGAAAATTTAACATCTGTCTATTTATTAAGCAATATTTCAATTAACCAGCAAAAAATAACTAATTTAAAGTTTAAAATTTTTTATAATTCACAAGATAACGACGAGAAAATCGAATATTACGAAAAAATAGCAGTTTTAGAAGAAGAAAATCGTCGTACTTTTCAAGATTTAAAGAATACAAAAATGAATAGCGAGGAAAAAAAGCTAAGTAAGAATTTAGAACAAGTACTTGAAAGTTATAAAGGTACATTAGAGTCCATCTTTCAACAAGTTATCTCTGAAGCGAATATAGAAAATGCTGATGCATTACTAAAACCTCTATTAGAAATAGAAAAGCAAAGAGATGATCTTATGGAACAAATAGAAAAAATAAATATTAAAAGTGCTGAAATGAAAAGCGAAGAAAATATTATAGCATATGATAAAACTCTATATAGAAACATCGTCATTATGGCTATTGTTTTAATATTTAGTGTAGCTGTTTTGATTTATTTAAGCAGATATGTCAAAAAGGCAGTCTCCAATATTCAGGATGTTATAACTGCACTAGAAAATGGTGATTTAACACGACTTGCCCCGGTGATATATTCTGATGACCTTGGAAAAATCACTGAAGGGTTGAATAATTCTGTTTCACACATTCAGGAACTTGTTTCTAGTGTTAGTAGCACATCAGCAAAAATGAGTATTTTAAGTGAAGATTTAACTGCCACTATTGAGGAAATTACTGCTTCAATGGATGAAATCGATACAACTACAAAGGAAGTTGCTATGGGTAGTACCACACTAAGTGCAACAACCGAACAATTAAACGCGACTGCAAATGAAGTGCTTGATAGTACGGAAAAATTAAATGAGAAAACAGAATATAGCCTTGATTTCTCACAAAAAGTAAAAGAAAGAGCAATTGATATTAAAGAAACAGCTGTTCAAGCTTATAGTACAGCTCGTAATCTATACAATGATAAACAAAAGCTAGTTTTAGATGCGATTCAAGCCGGAAAAATCGTATCAGAAGTAAAAGTAATGTCAGACACAATAGCAGATATTGCAGATCAAACCAATTTATTAGCATTAAATGCAGCTATTGAAGCTGCAAGAGCAGGGGAGCAGGGTAAAGGTTTTGCTGTTGTAGCTGATGAAGTACGGAAACTAGCTGAACAATCATCCGAGACTGTTCAAAAAATACAAACTGTTACTAGTGAAGTTGAAGAAGCATTTACGAATGTGTCTATTAATGCACAAGAGCTATTGCACTTTATTGATCATAAAGTAACACCTGATTATGAGCTTTTCCAAAACAGTGGAATTCAATATGAAGAAGATGCTATGTACTTTAATAAATTAATAACTGAAGTGACAACATTTGTTGGAACGATGAAGTATTCTATGCTAGAAATACAAAAAGCAATTGAAAATGTATCAACTGTCGCTATAGAGTCATCTGATCAGTCTAATGAAATGGCTAATAGTATTTCAGAAACATTACAAGCTATACAGCATGTAGCAGAGTCATCCGTTGAAACTGCAAATATTGCTGAAAAGATTTCCAAACAATTGAATACGTTCAAGCTATAAGGTAACAGTGCCCGCGGGTAAAAGACGAAGAAACGTTAGTAATTTTGAGTCTTCCGCGGGTTTAAGTATGCGAAATAGTCATTGAATCGGAGGGCAACCTCAATTTCTCCACGATTAACTCCGTTCAAAACATAGATGAACAAAAATTTTTTCCCTTCATATCCTATGTGAGAATGGATTTTACGTTATTGAGGAGGAAAAGAATGCATTGGATAGCCATCATTCTTATTGGGATAGCTGCCAACTTAGATAATTTAGGGATTGGTCTCGCCTATGGTATTAAGCGAGTGAAAATACCCGTATTATCCAATGCGGTAATTGCTCTAATTTCAATGATCGTCACATACGCTGCAGTAACAGCTGGAAGCGTAGTTATTAATTTTATCTCTCCAGATATCGCAAATTTAATAGGAAGTCTTTTACTTTGTGCTATTGGGATATGGACTTTATTATCTAGCCGCTTTTCTAAACAAGGAATATTGGGAAATCCCGAAGTATTTGACGAGGATAAAAATTATATAATTTCAATTCGAGAAGCAATGACGCTCGGCTTTGTCTTATCAGCCAACTGTTTAGCTGGAGGAATAGCACTTGGGGCCAATGGTATTTCTGCGATTTGGACAGTTATTTCTATCGGTATTTTTTCGTTTATAACAGTAGGTGCTGGCGTTCACTTTGGAGTCTTGCTTACCAAGACTTTTATCGGAAAACACTCAACCGCTATATCAGGGTGGTTACTTATTCTTATAGCGTTCATTGAAATAGTTTCTTAAATACTAAAGAATCCCCGGTGCGAAAGTCAACAACCTACGTACACAATCTTCGAAAAAAATTGGTATCTACGATTAAAAAAGTTTTAAAAATAACTTGACGTAAGTAAATTATCAATATATAGTTAGTTACATAAAGTAATCAATTACTTTTCGTAACTAACGTTAACTAGGAGTACAAAAGAAGTAACTACAAATGTTTAACCCATTAGGGAACATAATTAATGTAGTTACTTCATATTATAACATATATCTCGAAATCGAGATAAAATCAACTTTATTGGAGGAATTTATAATGACAAAATGGAACATTGATTTAGGACACTCAGCAATTAACTTTCAAGTAAAACACATGATGGTATCAAAAGTAAAAGGTGTATTCGATACTTATTCAGCAGATATTGAAGCGGCAGATCTTGCAGATTTAACAACAGCAAACATTAGTTTTACAATTGATCCAGCTAGCATTAATACACGTAGTGAAGATCGTGATAATCACTTAAAAGCAGCAGATTTCTTCGATGCTGAAAAATATCCGACCATTACATTCAAGTCAACAAACATTACAAAAAAATCAGATGATGAATATGCGATTACAGGTGATTTAACAATTAAAGATGTAACAAAATCAGTAACATTTGATACTGAATTTAATGGTAAAGGTACAAATCCATGGGGCCAAGAAGTTTATGGCTTTGAATCTACAACATCAATCAATCGTGAAGATTTTGGCTTAACTTGGAATGCTGCATTGGAAACTGGCGGTGTTCTAGTTGGGAAAGACATCAAAATAACAGTTGAACTGGAAGTAAACCCAGCTTAATTTTGTAAAATGTGCTCGATTTATATCGGGCACATTTTTTTGTAACAAATAAGTTACTTGCATAATTTTAGTAATTACTGCATATAAAACATCATATTGTTTTTGGGGGCGATGGGATGAATGTATTAGTGACAGGCGGCTATGGTTTTATTGGTAGTGCAGTGGCAAGGCGTTTTTTTAAAGAGGGTGCAAATGTTTATATTATTGATAATTTAAGTACCGGTCATTTACGCAATGTCGACTTTGAGCATAAATCTTATCTTTTGAATGTAGAAGATGAAGTTTGTGAGCATCTCTTTAAAGAAACATCATTTGATGTAGTAATCCATTGTGCAGCGCAAACGAGTGTTCAAAAATCGGTACAAGAGCCAGTGAAAGATGTTTTAACTAATATTGTAGGGCTTAGTCAGATGCTCTTCTTATCGTCAAAATATAAGGTAAAGCATTTCGTTTTTGCCTCGTCAGCAGCTGTTTATGGAGATAGTCACTATCCTCCATTAGAAGAAACAGATGTTAGTGAACCGATTTCGATGTATGGATTAAACAAGAGTATTGGTGAGACATACTGTGAAAAATGGCAAAGGGACTATCGTTTACCAACCTTAATTTACAGGTTTGCTAATGTATTCGGTCCAGGGCAATGTATGCGGGGGGAAGCTGCGGTTATTCCTAGCATGCTTAGAAGCAGTATTGAAGGAAAGCCATTTACGATTTATGGAGATGGAGAGCAAACAAGAGATTTCATATATGTAGATGATATTGCAGATGCTATTTATGCTGGTGTACAGGCTAGATTACAAGGCATTTATAACGTATCAACAAATGAGGCATGGTCGATTCATCAAGTCATTTTATTATTACAGCATTTAAATCATCCTTTAGAAATTCAATATGCCCCTGCTAGAGAAGGGGATATTGAGCATTCATTTTTAAATAATGAAAAGTTGGCGAAAGCAATAGGATGGAGACCAAAAACTACTTTTGCGGAAGGCATAGAGTTTACATTGCAAGCATTACAAAATGAAAAGATAGTGGAGATTTAACTTAACAACGCCAAGGAGATTAGGATCCTTGGCGTTGAATTTTTGATTACATATCGGATTCTTTATTTAAAATTTCTTGAAAGCCCCCAAAGCGTTCGGAGCAATTACGCCAAGGCGAAATTTATAGATTCACTCTGAGTTTAATTAGTATTATTCTGAGTAATATGTCCGACTATAGTATAATAATTGTTTAAAGGAATGCTGCGGAATTGAACGGAGGCTTACAAATGCTGGTAGATTTCAAAGTGAAAAATTGCCTAAGTTATAAAGATGAAACGCTATTTTCGATGGTGGCAGGAAGCCGAATTCGAAAATTAAAGGACACACATACGATGAAATTTGACTCGTTTCGCCTTGTAAAAAGTGCTTTTATTTTCGGATCAAATGGAAGTGGAAAATCGAACTTATTCACAGCTATTAAAATTTTACGTTCTTTATTGTTTAACTTTGAAAATCTTAATAATGTTAAACAACTACGATTGCCCTACCAACCGTTTAAGCTAGGGGGTCGGAAAGAACAACCGACAGAATTTATGATTTCGTTATTATTAGATGAGGTGCTGTACGATTATGAGGTACAGTATAATGCATCGCAGGTTCTTTATGAAGGTCTAACTAAAACAACAAAGTCTATGAAAGAGCAACTTTTTAATAGACAATGGGATGGGGCAGAATATTTGTATGAAACTGCACAAAGCACAGCGCTAGAATTGACAAAATATACGCGTAATAATACAGCTTTCTTATCAGTATTAAATGTCTTTAATGACCCAGATGCTACGAAAATATTTGACTGGTTTTTACATAAAATACTGTTTTTGGATGAAGCAAATCGGTTATCAAGTCATCCGCTTATTCGTAAACTTGAAGAGGAGCCCTTTAAAAAAGAGGTTATAAATTTACTAAAGATTGCAGACTTTTCTATTCAAGATGTGACGGCAAGACGCGTTGAGCGAAGAGAGAAAAATACTATTGGCTATGATTTTGACACTCCAGAGGTTATTCAAGAGGTAGATATCGATTTGCACTATTTATCGTTCGATGAAGCAGGTGCGCCGATCGGGACAGAAACGATCAATTGGACGATGGATTCAAAGGGGACAGTCCGTATGCTACATTTAGCATGTGTCATGGTCGATGCATACAATAAAGGGAAGACGATTTGTATAGATGAATTTGATACAGCATTTCATGTGTCCATCTGCGAATTTTTAATGGCCATTATGAACAGCAAGCGTAACGTTACGAATCAATTTGTTGTTACAAGTCATGCAATTGATTTATTAGATCAGCCACTACGTGCCGATCAAATATGGTTTGTAAATAAAAGCTTTAAAAATGAATCCGAGTTGTACTCCTTATTTGATTTTGCGGATTTACAGAAGAAACGAGGGGATATTTCTTATGCCAAGCGTTACTTAAAAGGAGAATTTGGGGCTACACCGGTTATTAATGAATATTTATCAGATCAATATTTAACTTCTTTCAGCGGGAACCCAAACACCCGCTGAAATAGAGGAACTCAGTCTAAGAACGCCACGTCCTGTGGCAATTTATCTGTGCGAAAGCGAAGCGACAGCAGCCATTATGCAGAGATATATTTGATAGGAAGTGGGGGGTGTTTGAGCAGTGAGAGTGCGTCAACAAGGGAATCGAACACTGCGTAAAACAGTTTTAATTTATTGTGAAGGTGAAACTGAACGCATTTATTTTGAGCAAATGCGTATTTTAAAGCGCTCAAAAATGGTAAGTGTCAAAATAAAAAACGTCAAGCGTTCGGCTATTAAGCTAGCTCAACATGCTTATCGAGATTCAAGCTACCAATATTTTGATGAAGTTTGGATTGTTTTTGATAAGGATGATTTAACTGAAAAGCAATTAGAGGAAGTTAATGACTTTTGTGAGGAGAATAATATTCATATTGCCTATTCAAATGAAGCATTCGAATTATGGCTATTGTTGCATTTTGAAGAAGTCGATCTATCTGAAAAGTATCCTCGTGCTGTATTAAATGACAAGATGGAGCAGCATCTTGGGGTATCACGTTATTTTCGTCATAAAGCGGATGAGTCAGTTATTGCACCTATCGCACTTCGACATGAGGTCGCTATTAAAAATTGCACAGATATGATGGCACTTCGTAAGATGGAAAGCCGTGACAATCCTTATTGCAACATACATGAAATGATACAATACATATTTTAACTTCTTTCAGCAATATAACAATTATTGAAAGTACGACATATATTAAGTTGATCGGAGTGGAACTTTTTCAATGCGACGATTACTAAGATTTATTTATCTTCCACTCAAGAATATAGATAAATAAATTTTTTGTATTGGGGAATAAATAACCTTAAAAGCCATGACAATTGAACTGTACATATGACACGTCCTTAAACCAATAAATGATAGAAAAGTGTATGTTGTATTTTTTTGACTATCTACCTTGCCTTTTCTTTCTAAACACATTACAATGAAATTAAGTTAATATACTAGGTTTGAGCGATTGAGAGACCATTAAAAACATATGTACATTTGTACATGTGCTTTTAATGGTCTCTTTTTTCGCTTTAAATAAGGAGGAATTTCATTATGGGCACAGCTTCAGCAATACAACGTCAACAAACGATTGTAGAATTAGAAAGTAAAGAATACGATTTATTGGTTATCGGTGGTGGGATTACAGGTTGTGGTATCGCACTGGATGCAATTGCTCGTGGACTATCTGTAGCGTTAGTTGAAATGCAAGACTTCGCGGCCGGTACTTCTAGTCGTTCGACAAAATTAGTGCACGGTGGACTTCGTTATTTAAAACAATTTGAAATAAAAGAGGTTGCAGAATTAGGAAAAGAGCGTGCAATCGTTTATGAAAATGGACCGCATGTAACAACTCCTGTATGGATGCTACTGCCATTCCATAAAGGTGGCACATTCGGTAAATTCTCAACGAATATTGGCTTACGTGTCTATGATTTTTTAGCAGGGGTTAAACGCTCTGAGCGTCGATATATGTTAAATGCTGCAAAAACAATGGAAAAAGAACCTTTGGTCAAAGGTGATGACTTACGCGGCGGTGGTGTTTATGTAGAATATCGAACAGATGATGCACGTCTGACAGTCGAAGTTGCCAAAGCTGCCATCGAAAAAGGCGCAACACTCATTAATTATACAAAGGCAGAAAACTTTTTATACAATGACCAAAAGAAAATTAATGGAATTGTAGCGCAAGATTTGATTGCCAATAATACGATTAATATTCGTGCGAAAAAAGTTGTGAATGCTGCTGGTCCATGGGTGGATGAGGTTCGTAATATTGAAGGAAAACAAAATGGTAAGCACTTAATTTTATCAAAAGGTGTGCACATTGTTTTTGATGAATCTAAATTCCCATTACGTCAAGCTGTCTATTTTGATACACCTGATGGCCGTATGGTGTTTGCGATTCCTCGAAATGGGAAAACGTATGTTGGAACGACAGATACATTTTACGAAGGCGATGCCCGAGAAATGGATATCCATCAAGAAGATCGTGATTATATTATGAAAGCAATTCATTACATGTTTCCAAAAGTTAACGTCACTGATGCAGATATCGAATCAAGCTGGGCAGGCGTTCGTCCATTAATTCATGAGGAAGGTAAAAATCCATCTGAAATTTCTCGTAAGGATGAAGTATGGGAATCTGCTTCAGGACTTGTGACAATCGCTGGCGGTAAATTAACAGGTTATCGTAAAATGGCTGAAACGGTTTTAAATATGATTACGCAAGATTTAGAACAACGATTTGGCATTGCATCAAAACCATGTCATACAAAGAATATTCATATATCTGGTGGAGATGTTGGGGGCTCCAAAAACTTACATGCTTTCGTGTCGAAACGAACAAAAATGGGTGTTGATATTGGATTATCAGAAGAGGAAGCGAAACATTTAGCACATCATTATGGTTCTAATGTGGATACTGTTTTTGAATATGCTAAAGAAAAACATCCTGTTTTACCACAAGGGCTATATGCTCAACTACTGTATGGTATCCATCAGGAAATGGTTGTTCATCCAAACGACTTTATGATTCGTCGTACAGCGTATATGTTCTTTAACATCGCTCTTGTGAAACAATATAAAGACGCGATATTAGATGAAATGGCAAAACAGTTACATTGGTCTGCTGAACAACGAACGCAATATGAAAAAGATTTAAATTTAGAAATAACAAGAGCTACCACTGCATTATAATAAAAAGGAAGGTCGTCTTAAAGGCGACCTCACTTTTTGAATAAAGGGGAAATCAAATGAATTTCAATAATCAACAAATTATTCCCGCTGCACGTACAGTTAAGCAATTTGATGAAATTTTAAATAGTCGATTCGAATACATTGTTCTATTAGAAGTGCATATTAGTTCGCTCATGTCAATAAAACGAGAAGCAGATCGAAACGGTAAAAAATTAATTATTCATGCAGATTTAATTCATGGCTTAAAAACGGATAATTTTGCAGCAGATTTTTTATGTAATGATATCCGTCCAGCAGGTATAATTTCCACTCGATCTAATATGTTAATAAAAGCAAAATCTCGTGGGATTATTGCAATTCAGCGCGTCTTTTTAATTGATACGATTGCACTAGAAAAAAGCTTTTCAATGATTGAATCAGCGAAGCCCGATTATATTGAATTATTACCAGGCATCATTCCTTCAATGATTTCAGAAGTACACCAGCGAACAAAAATTCCTGTTATTACTGGTGGACTAGTTCGCACTGTTGAAAGCATTGAGGAAGCGTTATCAGCTGGAGCAGTAGCTATTACAACATCAAATAAGGACTTGTGGGAAAATTTCCAAAAATATTGTTGACTATGTATATTATTTTCTCTACAATGTACATAAGTTAAAAAGCGCGTGGTTAGGAAAAGGAACCCACATTTATTCATCTGCACTACAACGTGCAGTTTGTTTAAGTGTGGGTTTATTTTTTTACTAAGTGCACTATAACAAAGGGGGGCTTTATGTATGTCAACATTTACAGCTGAACTTGTCGGCACGATGATTCTTATTTTATTCGGTGGTGGCGTTGTTGCAGGTGTATCACTGCACAAATCGAAAGGTTTTGGTGGTGGATGGGTAGTGATTACATTCGCTTGGGGTCTAGGTGTGGCTATGGCTGCATATGCTGTTGGTGGTATTAGTGGGGCTCATTTAAATCCTGCTTTAACGATCGCGCTTGCTACAATCGGTAATTTCCCATGGGAAGACGTACCTACTTACATTGCTGCACAATTGATTGGTGCATTTTTAGGTGGGGTACTCGTTTATTTTATGTATTTACCACATTGGAAAGGTACAAAAGATCCGGAAGCGAAACTGGCTGTATTTTCTACAATGCCTGCTATTAAACATCCATTATCAAATTTAATTTCAGAAATGATTGGTACATTTATACTTGTTTTAGGTATCCTAGCATTAGGAACAAATACAATTACGGATGGCATGAATCCATTTCTAGTTGGTATGCTAATTGTAGTCATCGGGATGGCATTAGGGGGCCCTACTGGTTATGCAATTAACCCTGCACGTGACTTAGGTCCACGTATAGCTCACTTTTTCTTACCAATCCCAGGTAAACGTGACTCAGGATGGTCATATGCATGGGTTCCAGTTGTAGGTCCAATTATCGGTGGTACATTTGGTGCCCTATTTTTCCAACAAATTTTTGAAGGAAAAAATAGTATCACATTTTGGGTGTTTGCTATTATCGTAGTTATTATTTTTATCAGTGCTCAAATGACAGTGAAAAATATTAAAAGCGCAGAGTAAATCAATTATGCCTCGGCAAAATTGTGTTCGGAATCGGCATTGACATTTCACTTACGCTACAGAAAATAATTGTAGCTGACGCTTCGCTTTCGCTACCAAAACACTTGTAGCTGACGCTTCGCTTTCGCTACCAAAACACTTGTAGCTGACGCTTCGCTTTCGCTACCAAAACACTTGTAGCTGACGCTTCGCTTTCGCTACCAAAACACTTGTAGCTGCCGCTTTGCTTTCGCTACAAAAAACATTTGTAGCTGCCGCTTCGCTTTCGCTACCAAAACACTTGCTGAAAGAAATTAAAAAATTATTTGGAGGTATGACCGATGTCAGAAAAAAAATATATTTTAGCTTTGGACCAAGGTACAACAAGCTCACGTGCTATTTTGTTTGATGAAAAAGGGAGCATTCTCCATGTTGCACAACAAGAATTCCCACAATATTTCCCACAATCAGGATGGGTTGAACATCACGCAGAAGAAATTTGGTCTTCTATTCTTTCTTGTATCGCTACAGTGCTATCTGCAAAAAATATTGAATCAAATCAAATTGCTGGGATCGGTATTACAAACCAACGCGAAACAACTGTTGTTTGGGATAAACATTCAGGGAAACCAATTTATAATGCGATTGTATGGCAATCACGCCAAACGAACGCTATTTGTGAGGAATTGAAAGAAAACGGTTACAATGATTTGTTCCGTGATAAAACAGGTTTATTAATCGATGCATACTTCTCTGGTACAAAAGTAAAATGGATTTTAGACAATGTTGAAGGTGCTCGTGAAAAAGCAGAAGCAGGCGATTTATTATTCGGTACAATTGATACTTGGTTAATATGGAAGTTAACAGGTGGTAAAGTCCATGTTACGGATTATTCAAATGCTTCTCGTACATTAATGTACAACATTTATGATTTAAAATGGGATGAAGAAATATTAGACATTTTAGGAGTTCCTGCTTCTATGCTTCCTGAGGTTCGTCCTTCTTCGGAAGTGTATGGATATACGGAAGAAGCTCTGTTCTTTGGTTCTGCTGTTCCAATTGCAGGGGCTGCAGGGGATCAACAAGCTGCTTTATTCGGTCAGGCATGCTTCGAAGAAGGTATGGTTAAAAACACTTACGGTACGGGTTGCTTTATGTTGATGAATACTGGTGAAAAGGCAGTAAAATCAGAAAATGGCTTATTAACTACGCTTGCATGGGGCTTAAATGGTAAGGTTACTTATGCTTTAGAAGGAAGTATTTTCGTAGCTGGCTCTGCTATCCAATGGTTACGCGACGGCTTACGAATGTTCCGTTCTGCTTCTGAATCTGAACAATATGCTGCACGTGTAGAGTCGTCTGACGGCGTTTATGTAGTTCCTGCATTCGTTGGTCTAGGGACACCTTATTGGGATTCAGATGTACGAGGTGCAGTATTTGGTTTAACTCGCGGTACTTCTAAAGAACATTTTGTACGTGCAACATTAGAAGCGTTAGCGTATCAAACAAAAGACGTACTTGGTGCAATGGAAGCGGATGCCAATATTCCACTAACGAAATTACGTGTCGATGGTGGTGCAGTTGCAAATAATTTCTTAATGCAATTCCAATCAGATTTATTAAACGTTCCTGTTGATCGTCCGGTCATTAACGAAACAACAGCTTTAGGTGCTGCGTATTTAGCAGGTTTAGCAGTTGGTTTCTGGAAATCACCAGATGAAATTAGTGAGTATTGGGATTTAGATCGTCAATTCACACCTAATATGGATGACTCACATCGTGAAGAAATCTATGCGGGCTGGAAAAAAGCTGTAACAGCTGCTCAAGCGTTTAAATAAAAGATAGCGATGAAAAAACCTTGATAGGCAATTTTGAAGCGGATCCTGTTGTTAGACAAAAATCTAACGGGGTCACTTCACTTGCCAATCAAGGTTTTGTTATTTAAACGAACTTTCCGTATACAAACGCATCCTTAAATAGGGATTAAATTTAACTTATTTGGATCTACTACATAGAAAATCTTGTTCATTGTTTGGGATGAAGAATTCCAGTCAAAACAAAAAATGCCTGTTATTTTTTCATTTTCAGTGACAACTATTCCATATTGATTATTTATTATAGCTGCAGTAGCGCTTTTTCCAAAGAAAAATTTTTTTGCTATTCCTGAAATAAGAGCTAATACTCGCTCTTTACCCTCAATGATGTTTATTGCCGTTCTTACTTTACCTCCTCCATCAGCTGCAAATAGAATATCGTTAGATAACAAATGGGTTATTCTATGAATATCCCCGTTGGATAATGCCCATATAAATTGTTCTATATAAGTCTTCTGAAGATTAACAGTCATATCTTTTTCGTTTTTTCTTCCCATTTTAATTTGCGCTCTACTCAATATTTTACGGCTATTAACAGTCGTTGTATTAAGAACATCGGCAATCTCACTATGCTTTAGCCCTAGAGCATTTCTTAATACGTAAGCTATCCTCTCTTTAGGTAAAAGTTTTTCCATAAGAACCATATATGAATAGCTTAATTGATCTGACTGGATTAGATTCTCAAGAGGCTCACTATTGAATGTCTGTAGTATAGGTTCAGGTAACCATGTACCTATATAATTTTCTTTCTTTTTTCTACTTGATTTTAGTTCATTCATACAGCGGTTAACGATCATTTTATTAATATAAGCTTTTAAATTAGTAATATCTTTCTCAATATTTTCATGTTCTTTTAATTTCAAAAAAGTATCTTGAACAATATCTTCAGCATCTGTCATTGAACCAAGTAAATAGTATGCTATGGATAAACAATAATTCTTATACTCTTTATATAAGTCTTCTATATTCAAATCATTGATCAACATGATAAACCCTTCCATCTCTAATATTATGCATATCATAATCCGATGAATATTCTACATACATTTTATATTTTATCTATCATTTCTCTACAAAAGTAATGAATATCATAAGTTTATTTATAATCCGTGGAAAAATGTAAGCACAAAGTATAGCACACAAAAATGCTTCTCCCCACATTGTTAGCCAATGAATTAAAAATGTATGACAATATCCTAAGTTTATTGAAACAAGGATAAACGATATGAAACAAGAATTAAAAAGTCCAATTAGAACAGTGTAAATAAAAGACTTATAAATTTTATTTATTTTCATAAATTTAACCTTCTTATATTGTAGTTCATTTTATTATTAATAATGATGCAATAATTTAAATCCTTTTGTCCAAGAAGGGTAAATAGGTTCCCAGCCATATTGTTTTTTTGCTTTTTCATTTGATGCTCCTCGTTCCCAAGAATTATATATGTCATTTATCGGAGGGAGGGGGGCCCCAATAACTTCAGCAAAATAGGGAAGCCAAATAGAGCTTTTTGCAGGTTCATCATCTACAATGTTTACAGAACCTGATTGCCAATTTAAAGCTAATACAGCTGCTTTTGCTGCGTCTTTTACGTGGATAAAGGATGTCATCCCATCTGTAGCATATAGTTCCTGAATCAGTAATTGTTTAGCAATTTTACCGTTACCCGAATACCAAGTTCCGGGACCATATAATGTACCATAGCGAAGGATAACGAACTCAGGCATTTCTTTTACCTTTTCCTCTAATGAAATAATTCCATCAATTGTTTTTTTTCGAGGTAATGAGGCATTAGTATCTAAAGGTGTTTCTTCTGTAGCTAGCGTATCCCCAGGCTCATAAGCCCATGAAATACTTTGTGCAATTATCTTTTTTACTCCAACGTATTTAGCCGCATCAACAAGGTTTCTTGTTCCATCTATTCTTATTTTCGAATTATCATTTATATCGCCACTACTTAGTGCAGTCAGTTGATGCATTACAACATCAGGCTGAGTCTCAATTAAGGCTGCATAAACACTATCTCGATCAAACGCATCTGCAATTACTGGTTTTACTCCCATCCCTTGCATTGTTTTAATATGTTTTTCTGATCGAATCATCCCGATGACTTCATGCCCCTCTTCTATTAACATCGGAATCACCATTTTTCCTATTACACCGGTAGAGCCTGCAAGTAATATTTTCATAAATAAACCTCCTAATGATCATAACTACAAGATTGATATCTCTAAAAACTAAGACAATTAGGGATTACGAAGTGTGACAGTATTATAAAAATATTTATGTACAATATGAGAGGATTGAATCGTTATACTATTTTTCATGTGTTATGCATAGCTGCACCTTCTTTCACCTCAAATTAAATAGGTGAATTGAATTCCCCTCCAATGATATTGCTGTAGGATGGAAGAAATAAGTTTACACTTCAAATAACTGGGGAGATTTTTGTGCTAAAAGGGTCAGAATAGTCATTTTGTCGTAACTCAATATTGAGAAAGTTTCTATAGCAACGCCTTGAAGCATGTTTATTCCAGACAATCATATAGTGTATATTGAGAATTATGAGTATTGGAATGAAAGGGGATTGCGTGGATAACTCTAAGTCGAATCAGCGCAAAAATTTAGACGAGAATGCGAAGGATCAGCAGCTTGAGCCGTTCCGTGTCGATAATGAAGGAAAAAAGATGACGACGAATCAGGGGTTAAAAGTTTCGAATGATGAGAATTCGTTGAAGGCTGGAGTTCGTGGGCCAACTATTATGGAGGATTTTCACTTTCGAGAGAAAATAACGCATTTTGATCATGAACGGATTCCTGAGCGTGTTGTACATGCGCGAGGCTTTGCAGCACATGGAGAATTTGAATTGTATGAATCGATGGGGGAATATACTAAAGCAAGCTTTTTACAGGATCCTAATAAGAAAACGCCTGTATTTGTCAGATTTTCAACTGTAGTTGGAAGTTTAGGTTCGATGGATACTGCACGTGATGTTCGTGGCTTTGCGACGAAATTTTACACGGATGAAGGTAATTATGATTTAGTTGGTAATAATATACCTGTTTTTTTTATTCAGGATGCCATTAAGTTTCCTGATTTAATTCACGCGGTAAAGCCTGAACCTCACAATGAAATGCCACAAGCAGCATCAGCTCACGATACGTTTTGGGATTTTGTAGCGAACAATCAGGAAATTGCGCATATGATTATGTGGCATATGTCTGATCGTGCAATACCTAGAAGTTTTCGAATGATGGAAGGCTTCGGTGTTCATGCTTTTCGTTTCGTCAATGATAAAGGAAAATCGAGGTTTGTAAAATTTCATTGGAAACCTGTTTTGGGGGTCCATTCACTCATTTGGGATGAAGCACAAATTATTGCGGGAAAGGATCCAGATTTTCAGCGACGTGATTTATGGGAATCAATTGAGATAGGTGATTATCCAGAATATGAGCTTGGTGTACAAATGCTTGAGCCAGAGGACGAATTTAAATTTGATTTTGATATTTTGGATGCAACAAAGCTGTGGCCTGAAGAGATAGTGCCAGTTAAAAAGATTGGGAAAATGACCTTGAATCGTAATGTGGATAATGTTTTTGCTGAAACAGAACAAGTCGCCTTCCACCCTGGCAATGTTGTACCAGGCATAGATTTTACAAATGATCCACTTTTGCAGGGGCGACTATTTTCTTATTTAGATACACAGCTAATACGTCTAGGAGGACCAAACTTTTCTGAAATACCGATAAACCGACCCATCTGTCCATTTCATAACAATCAGCGCAATGGCTTTAGTCGTCAAACTATTAATGTAGGAAAAGTGAGCTATCATAAAAATTCCTTGGCCAATAATACACCATCAACATCAACGGCAAAGGAAGGTGGCTTTGTCCATTATGAAGAAAAGGTTGAAGGACGCATCACACGAGCACGTAGTAAATCGTTTGATGATCATTTTTCACAGGCAAGGCTGTTTTGGAATAGTATGTCACCTCCTGAAAAGCAGCATATTATTGATGCCTTTAGTTTTGAAGTAGGGAAGGTGAAAAGTAAATCCGTTCGCCAACAGGTTGTAGATATGTTTGTCCGTGTTGATAAAGCAATGGCAACGACTGTGGCCGATAATGTTGGCGTTAATCGTCCAAAAGGTGAGCAAATAAATGTCACGTTATCATCACCTGCACTTAGTCAAGCTAATACTATAAAAATGCCACAAACACTTAAAGTAGGCGTGCTAATAGGTGATGGATTTGACGCAAATGAAGTTGGAGAAATACTGAAATATTTAACAAGACAGGGTGTTCGATACAGTATTATTTCCGACAGATTAGGGGTTGTTACTAGTAGTGATGGTGTACAATTAACAGCAAGTGACACATTTATTACTACCGATGCGGTACTATTTGACTCGTTATATGTTGTAGGCGTAAGATCAAAAAATCAGGCAAAGTTTAATTCATATATTGTAAATTATATCAATGAAGCGTATAGACATTACAAACCAATTGGTATAGCAACATCAGGAACGACATTTTTTAATATGTCTAATGCCAATGTAGGGCCAGGAATTGTGTTGGCAACTGGAGACAAAGATTTCGCTAAAAAATTTGTCAATGCCATAGCCCAACAACGCTTCTGGGAACGGAATATTTATTAACTTATATTATTTTGCCCGCTGGAATAGGGAATGTCCTGGGGCTGAGCGAATACCCGCGGAAGCAGAGTGAATACCCGCGGAAGCATGGTGAATACCCGCGGAAGCAGAGTGAATACCTGCGGAAGCAGAGTGAATACCCACGGAAGCAGAGTGAATACCCTCGGAAGCATGGTGAATACCCGCGGAAGCAGGGCAAATACCCGCGGAAGCAGAGTGAATACCCGCTGAAGCATGGAATACCGCAGGAAGAGCGAATACCCGCGGAAGCAGAGGGAATACCGTGATGGGAATACGTATAATTATAAATACTCTCATTGTTCTATTAAGAATAATGAGAGTATTTTTTTGCCTATTGAATCTTAAACTCAATTGTTGCTGATGGTTTGTACTCTGTTTTTTGTTTATTCGGGTCTTCTGTGTAAAAGTCAGTGCTCCCTTTTACGATATAATGTCCTTTTGGAAAATGACCTTTCATTGTTTATTTCATAAATTCAACGAGTATAGGTTCTGAAAATCGTCGTATACGCCTCCGCTCGTGTAGACCTCTTCGTAGGGAGCATTTCGTTCAAGAATACGTGCAATTAGTGGAGTATCCATTACACTAGGTATTTCAAAATTCCGTGTCGCTTCCTGCAAATTAAATAAAAATGGGGAGCCTTCGTGGTAAATAGTTACAATTTTGGCGTGCCCTACATATGTGAGTTTAGTTTTTATCTTTATGGATTCTCCTTCTGTGAAGGTGGGTTTTGAAATAGAGAGTTCATAATGCGTAGAAGCTGTATGTGAATAGTTCTTACTTGGTGGGGCTTTAATGCTTCTTTTTCCTGACAGGCGGGCAACTAGGAATAGCGTAGAGAGTAGCAGTAAAAATTTTTTAGGTAAACACTCCTCCTTTACCATATTTGACGCTAGGTGAGACAATATGTGTACTGAATTTCCTGTAACATTTATGACATTGCATTCAAATTTTGTAAATGCTATGGTGATAAATGAGGTGATTTTCCGTGGAAAAATATGATATTGCAATTATTGGTGCAGGTCCAGGGGGCTATGTAGCAGCCATTCATGCAGCCAAAAGTGGCAAGAAGGTCGCTTTAGTAGAGCGCGATAAAGTGGGAGGGGCCTGCTATAATGTCGGCTGTATTCCTTCGAAAATTTTGTTGGAGCATAGTAAGCTCATTCAAGAAATACAACGTGGTAATGACTGGGGCATTGAAACCCCTACAGTAAATGTGAATTTTCCGCGATTGATGAAACGTAAGGATACTATTATTGATGAGCTTTTAACGAATATTGAGGGCTATATTTTAAGCAATCAAATCACCTTTTATCGAGGAGAAGCGGCAGTCTCTAATGATTTAACTGTAACGGTTGGAAGTGAGATTTTTACAGGAACAGATGTTATTTTAGCAACCGGAAGTAAACCATTTGTGCCACCTTTTAAAGGTATAGAGACGTCTTCCTATTATACAACGGATACCTTTTTTGATATGAAAGAGCTGCCAAAGCAGTTAACAATTATAGGCGGAGGCGTTATTGCAGTAGAGATGGCATTTAGTTTAGCACCACTTGGAACAAAGGTGACGATGCTGAATCATAGTGAAGATATTTTACAGACAGAAGAGCCAGATGCACGACCACTTATTCGGGAAAAGATGAAAAAACTTGGAATTGAACTTTTGACAGATTTCCAATTCAAGCATTTTAATGGCAATGAAATTCATACTTCTAAAGGCATTTATACATATGAAAATCTTTTGTTTGCAACGGGTCGACGCCCAAATACAGAAATAGCTCAGCAGCTTGGTCTAGCTTTCGAAGGTCGATTGATTGCCGTCAATGAGCATCTTGAAACAAGTCATCCACATGTATATGCTATAGGTGACTTAGTTGGTGGTTTCCAGCTAGCTCATTCAGCGAGTGCAGAGGGAATTCATGTTGTGGAGCATATTTTGGGGAATAAGCCGGCACTTATTGATCAAACATCGATTCCTCGCTGTGTTTATACACAACCTGAAATTGCGACTTTTGGTTTGCTGGAAGAGCACATTAATGAACCTTATACGGTAACTCAAATGCCTTTACATACAAACCCTAAGGCATTGATGGAAGGAAATACAGTGGGCTTTATAAAGCTTATTGCGACGGAAAAAGAAGGACGTATTTTAGGAGCTTGTGTTGTTGCTGATGGGGCAACAGAAATGTTGAATGCCATTTTAGCTACTAAAAATGCTGGTGGCACTGCCCACACTCTTGCAAATATGATTTTCCCACACCCTACAGTGTCGGAGCATATTGGAGATGCTGCAAAAGCAATTTTTAACAAAGCCATTCACCAATAATGGTCTAGAAACTACATTCTTCAGCGGAAGGCATCCTTCTCGCTGATGGAATGTAGTTTTTTCATTTAAATAGGGATCGAAATTAACTTCTTAGCCTTCTTTGAAGCGGGTTTTTCTCATTTCACTACTCACCAACAGAGGATGAAGGTTCAGCATGGCGTTTAGCCCGTTGATATACTTGTTCTTTTTTTGTATCCGGATACTTATGAACAAGTTGCTAAACGCTTTGTTCCTTCGATAACCCTCGAATACTTACTGAATAAAATAAGTATTTATATGGGCTTCAAACACTCATATTTACCTTTGATAGAAAAATAAAAAACCTATTGACTTTGTATGTTATTATGTTAAATTAAGTTTATAAGAATACTTGGTATTTTAAATTAAGTTGACTAGACATCTAGAGGCTTCTATTTTACGTAACGGATATCCTCCGACCGTAAAAATAGAAGCCTTTTTTATATTTATATTGGACTTGAGGAGGATGGAATATAAGGTAAGTGTCGCAGGGATTGAGTCGATTGTCGATAAAGAAGGGAATGTTTTTACATATGACGTGAATACCAATACAAACTATAATGCAGAAGCAGAAAAAGCAGTACGGAAATATGGCATGTTAGCTGTTGCTAATTACTTAGGTGCTACATTACGTCAATATGAAAAGACATTGAATTTTGTGTAAGGACATTAATCTTTATTAATAAGGAGGGCTAATATGACAAAAGCAGTTATTATTAATGGCAGTAATTCGAGAAATTCACGCGTGACGGCGATTCATGAAAAGGTGGAAAAATACTTAAAAGCACAGGGTATGGTGGTACACACAAATTATGTACATGAACTGCCAGCTGAGGACTTAATTACGGCTAATTTTGCAAGCGAGGCCATTGTTTCAGAAAATAAACAAGTTGAAGAAGCAGATATTATCGTACTTTTGACACCTATTTATAAAGCTTCGTATACAGGAATATTGAAAACTTATTTAGATTTGCTACCGCAAAAAGCATTGCTTGGAAAGATTATCTTACCAATTGCTGTAGGTGGTTCTATTGGACATTTACTCGCATTAGAATATGCTTTAAAACCAGTTTTAGCTGTATTAGGAGCTACAACTATTGCACATTCTGTATATATTGTTGATAAACAAATTATTCGATTAGAAGATGGAAGCTTTGCTATTGAGGAAGAAGCTATTAACCGCCTTGAAGGTGAACTAAAACAATTGCAACAGATTGTAGTAGTAAACTGAAAAATCCAGAACTACTTTCCATAACGTGTGGTTGATTTCCGTTCCGTCTAGTTGCTTTTTTGTTGCTGCCGCTTCGCTTTCGCACAGATAAAACATTGTTGCTGCCGCTTCGCTTTCGCACAGATAAAACATTGTTGCTGTCGCTTCGCTTTCGCACAGATAAACATTGTTGCTGTCGCTTCGCTTTCGCACAGAGCAAAGCTTCTTATGGGGCATCCGATGAGAATTAACAACAAATGTTATCCACAACTTTTGGTGCTGAGACAGGAAGTTCAAAAAATAGCGCATTATAGGAAATAACCTCCTATAACGCGCTATTTTTAATTAACTTCAGGTTCTTCTTTCTTCTCATCCGGTGTTGTAGAGAGATATAAGAAAGCCTCGTCTTGCAATAGCAATAATTTTTCTTCACAAATACCGTGTGCTAATGGTCCAGAAAAAATAGATTCCCACCAAGTTCCTGTTGTTGTTGTCATTCATCTACGCCCCCATTTCAATTTTCGATATGTAGTTGTAAATTTCTCAAAATCACAAAATCATCTACACATTCCATCCATTCAAGAAAGAGGAATTTTGGTTGTCAATGTTGTATCGTATAGACAAAGATAGTTTGTTTCGAAATGAAAAAACTATGTATGCCATTTTAAAAAAAGGGGTGCTTTTATTATGAATTTTACGCCACAAGATGTAGAAAATATGATTACAGAACAGCGTCAATTTTATTTTTCACGTGCGACGAAGAGTACAAAATTTCGAAAAGAGCAATTAATAAAACTGAAGAAAACGATTTTAAAATATGAAAAAGAAATTTTGAATGCTCTATATTTAGATTTACGAAAGAGTGAGTTTGAGGCATACGCAACAGAAGTTGGCATTGTTTTAGATAGTATTTCATATATGGTAAAGCATGTTGAAGAATGGGTGAAACCTGAAGCTGTAAAAACACCGATTCAATATCAGATGGGAAAAAGCTTTATTGTAAGAGAGCCATATGGAGTAACATTAATCATTGGTCCATTCAATTACCCATTCCAACTTGTAATGGAGCCTTTAATTGGTGCAATTGTTGGTGGTAATACGGCTATTGTAAAACCATCAGAAACATCTGTGCATACAGCAGCAATCGTAAAAAAAATAATTGAAGAAACGTTTAATTCTTCCTACGTTCGGGTTGTAGAGGGAGAAAAAGAAGAAGTGACGGCACTTATTAATGCATCCTTTGACTATATATTTTTTACTGGGAGTGTGGCAGTCGGAAAAGTTGTTGCAAAGGCAGCAGCGGAACGCTTAACACCAATTGCCCTAGAACTTGGTGGGAAAAGTCCTGCAATTGTTGATCAAACAGCCAATTTAGAAGTAGCAGCGAAAAGAATCGCTTGGGGTAAATTCACAAATACAGGTCAAACTTGTGTGGCACCCGATTATGTCCTTGTCCATAAAGATGTTTACGACCGATTTATGAAAATATTGAAAGCAACAATCCGTTCCTTCTATGGTAAAAATGCATTAAAAAGCCCTGACTACGGCCGTATTGTAAATTTAAGACAATTCGATCGCTTACAGCAAATTATCGTGGAAGAACGTGATGCAATTACATTTGGTGGTAGAACAGATCGTGATGATTTGTATATTGAGCCTACAGTTATTGGATATGTGAAATGGTCAAGTCCTTCGATGCAGGATGAACTATTTGGTCCAATTTTACCTGTGATGATGTACGATGATTTACCGCTGGCCATTCACCAGATTCGTCAGTTACCAAAGCCTTTAGCGGCTTATTTTTTCTCAGAGCATGAAAAAGCTACTCAGTACTTTTTAGAGGAATTACCATTTGGTGGAGGATGTATAAATGATACGATTACACATGTAGGAAATTTACATTTGCCATTTGGCGGTGTCGGACCATCTGGGGTAAAAGCATACCACGGGAAGGCAAGCTTTGAAAACTTTACTCATCCCAAATCTATCTTAAAAAAATCATCGAAGTTAGAGACGAATGTTCTCTTTCCCCCATACAAACAAAAGGTTAAGCTTGTAAGAACTATTATGAAATAGTTAAAGTGAGGTGTCAGTGATCTGACACCTCACTTTTTTACCAGTTCTCCTAAGTATATTTTCACTAAACATTGATTTAGGTTGTCGATAAATGTTGATTGATGAGCCAAATTTCATTGAAAAATTGAAGATATATTAAAATGTTAGCGTTTTCATTTAAAAAACGTCTTAAGAGGCATTTTATTTATGAGCGAATAAGTAGTAAAATAAATTCAATAGAATGTGGGGGAATTCTTTTTGTCATTTCTTGTCGAACAAACAATAAATGATGGAATGAATGTAGAGATTGATTGGAGGACAATGAAATGTATGCAGAGGAATTGTTGAATGCATTACCTTTGAAAAAAATAATTGGAGTGCTACCTGACCAAGTAAGTGATATTGTAATTGATTCACGAAGTGTGCAACCAAATAGTATGTTTGTTTGTATAAAAGGTTATACAGTAGACGGTCATGACTATGCACAGAAAGCTGTTGAAGGTGGCGCAACAATTGTTGTAACAGAACGAAAATTACCATTAGGTGAAAATATTGCACAGGTCATTGTGAAAGATACGGATCGTGCAGTTGGCTTGTTAGCTGCAAAGTTTTTTGACTATCCGTCGAAAGATATGGCAATGATTGGCGTAACAGGGACAAATGGAAAAACATCAGTAACAGGTATTATTCAAAATATAATGCATGGTATGGGCGAGAAATCTGCACTATCAGGCACAATCGGCTTTAATTTAAATGGTATTTTATATGAATCTGCAAATACTACGAGCGATGCATTATCGACTCAACAAATGATATTCCGTGCAAAAATGGAAGGCTGTCGATTAATGACTATGGAGGTATCTTCACACGGTTTAGCACTTGGACGTCTAGCTGGTGTAGAGTATGATGTAGCAATTTTCACAAATCTTTCGCATGATCATCTTGATTTCCATGGTACGATGGAAGAATACGGACATGCAAAGGGCTTATTATTCTCCCAACTCGGACAAGACTTAGAAAAGAATAAATTTGTAGTGTTAAATGCTGATGATGCTTGGTCAGAGCGTTATGCAGCGATGACACCATTCCCAGTATGGACATATGGTTTAAAAAATGAAACTGCTGATTTCCGAGCTATTAACTGTGAGTATCATGATTTCATGACATCTTTTGACGTTGAAATGCCAGAGGGAATATACCATGTGAAAATGCATTTGCTCGGGGAGTTTAATATATACAATGTGCTTGCAGCTATGGTTGCTTTTTATGGCCGTGGTTATTCAATGGAAACAATCATTGAGCAAATTGTGCAATTACCACCTGTAAAGGGACGTATGGAGAAAGTTTGCTCAGATTTACCTGTGCAGATTTTTGTTGATTATGCACATACACCTGATGCCATTGAAAAGGCGATTTCTTCAGCTCAACCATATAAAAAAGGTAAGCTTATTTTCTTAGTTGGTACAGGAGGCAATCGTGATAAATCGAAACGTCCAGCAATGGCAGAAAAGGCTTCAGCTGCTGATTACGTTATTTTAACGACAGATGATCCTCGCTATGAAGACTACGATAGTATTACAGGCGATCTTGCCAAAGGGATGCTTCATGAAAATTATGCATGTATAGGTGACCGTGCTGAGGCGGTGCGTCATGCGATTGAGGTTGCTGAACCAGGGGATATGATTATTTTTGCTGGTAAAGGCCATGAAGATTATCAAATTATTGAGAATACTAAATATCCGCATAGTGATGCAGATATTGCAATAGAAGCTGGCCACTTAAAATTTGTATAATATATGATCTCCAATGAGGATATTAGAGCGTACTTGATAGTGTGAACGCAATGCATGCAATAATGCGGCAAGTTCACCATACTTAGAGAACCCTTTTAGCTAGTACTAAAGGGTTTTCTTTTTGGGCACTTTTGGTGAATGTCACGATGTTTACAATCGAGTGCAGCCATCGAGATTTTTGAGGAAGCTATACATTATGCCTCGCTAAGATCAAAACCTCTTTTTTGGGGAATTCATGTAAAAAGGTTGTAAGAGAGGCAAGTCTTCTTTTATTATTATTAAGTATGAAAAAAGGAGAATGACGAGATGAATTTAAATTTAGAAAAAGATATATTATCGCGTCGAACTTTTGCCATTATCAGTCACCCTGATGCTGGTAAAACGACGATTACAGAAAAGCTTTTACTATTTGGTGGTGCGATTCGTGATGCCGGTACGGTAAAAGGAAAGAAATCAGGTAAGTTTGCAACATCTGACTGGATGGAAATTGAAAAGCAACGTGGGATTTCTGTAACTTCTTCAGTTATGCAATTCGATTATAACGGTTCACGTGTTAATATTTTAGATACTCCAGGTCACCAAGATTTCTCGGAGGATACGTATCGTACATTAATGGCGGTGGATAGTGCTGTCATGGTTGTAGATGCTGCCAAAGGTATCGAAGCACAAACTTTAAAGCTATTCAAAGTTTGTAAAATGCGTGGTATTCCGATTTTTACTTTTATCAACAAACTAGACCGTCAAGGGAAGGAGCCACTTGAGCTAATTGAAGAGCTTGAGGAGGTACTTGGCATTAACGCTTACCCAATGAACTGGCCTATCGGTATGGGTAAAGAGTTTCTAGGTATTTATGATCGTTATAATAAACGTATCGAGCAATTCCGTACTGAAGAAGATGAACGTTTCTTACCAATTGATGATAATGGGGAACTTGCAGTCGAGAATCCGATGAAGGTGACTTCATATTATTCACAAGCAATGGACGACATAATGTTGCTTGATGAAGCGGGTAATGAGTATTCTGAAGAAAAAATTCGACGTGGTGAATTAACACCTGTTTTCTTTGGTTCTGCCTTAACGAATTTTGGTGTACAAACATTCCTTGAAACATATTTACAATTTGCACCGACACCACAGCCTCGAATTACTGAGGATGAACAATTTATTGATCCAGTTGAGCATGATGAGTTTTCTGGCTTCATTTTCAAAATTCAAGCGAACATGAATCCTGCTCACCGTGACCGTATTGCCTTTGTGCGTATCGTATCTGGTAAATTTGAACGTGGCATGAACATGACATTATCTCGTACAGGTAAATCATTCAAAGTGACACAATCTACACAATTCTTAGCGGATGATCGTGAAACAGTAGATGAAGCAGTTGCTGGTGACATTATAGGTTTATATGACACAGGTACTTATCAGATTGGTGACACAGTTGTTGGTGGTAAAAAGACATTCCAATTTGAAAAATTGCCACAGTTCACGCCAGAGTTATTTGTTCGTGTAACTGCGAAAAATGTTATGAAATCTAAGCAATTCCATAAAGGGATTTTACAATTAGTGCAAGAAGGCGCAATTCAATATTATAAAACGTTGCATACAGAAGAGGTTATTCTTGGAGCAGTTGGTCAATTACAATTTGAAGTTTTTGAGCATCGTATGAAAAATGAATATAATGTTGAAGTGAAGATGGAGCCAGTTGGTTCGAAAATTGCAAGATGGATTGAAAACGAAGAAGATGTTAAAGAATCGATGTCTTCAGGTCGTTCAATGCTTGTAAAAGACCGTTTTGATAATCTTGTTTTCCTATTTGAAAATGAGTTTGCTATGCGCTGGTTCTCTGATAAAAACGAAAACATTAAATTGTATAGCCTTTTATAATAAAAAACACGAATCGACATGTTGCGATTCGTGTTTTTTTACAAGGAAAATTGGAGCTATATGTAGAATATATACAGTATTAGGAAATATAAGTCTCATCGCCATAACATGGGGTTGATTTCCGTTCCAACTGGGCGCTTTCCTGGGGGCGTCCGATGAGCCGCTTCACTCGCGTTGCTCGCTCCAGGGTCTCGGGCCAACACGATGTTGGTTACGAAGGCGTTATCACAGGACGTGATGGTTTCAGCCTTCGTTCCTCTATTCGCTAATCCCCAAGGAGTTGCCCAGTCTCCACTCCAATCAACTTACATATGGCATAGGCTTTATCAAATTGCATCTCCTAATTTTGGCGGTGAGTTATATTTTAAACCTATAAAAAATGGGGAAGTTAAAACATTCTCCTTTTCGGGTATCATAGAAGGGAAGAGATGGAAAAGGAGCTTGTAAAAATTGAACATTAGTAATTTTTCTATTAAAAGGCCTGTTTTTACATTAGTTACGATGATATTAGTTATTATATTAGGTGGCGTTTCATTATTAAAAATACCTATTACGCTTATTCCAGAATTACGTCCACCAATAGGCATCGTTGTTACCAATTATCCTGGTGCAAGTCCAACAGAGGTTAATGAGAAAATAACAAAGCCCTTAGAAACAACACTCGCCACCTTACCAGGGATAAAAAAACTACAGTCTACCTCTCAAGAAGGATCCAATTTAATTATTCTCGAGTTTGATTGGTCAACCAATATTGAAGATGCTCAGCTCGATATTTTACAACGCATCGATATGACCCCTTTACCGAATGATGCTGAGAAACCTAGCTTTTTAAAATTTGATCCATCTCAATTTCCTATAATACAACTTTCACTACGGGCGGAAAATGACAATGTAGATGTGCGTTTACTGGCGGAAGCCTTGGAAAAAGAACTTCGTCGAACAGCGGGTGTCGCAAGTGTAAATATTTCCGGTAAGCTGGTAGAAGAAGTTCAAATAACTTTAGATGATTCGAAGCTAGTTGAAAAAGGACTAACCCAAGCAGATATTATTCAAATTATTCAATCGAACAATGTTTCTCTACCTGGTGAACCGGTGTTAACAGCAGATGGGAAGATGTTAACTACACGTATTTTAAGCACTTTAAGTTCACCAGAAAGCATTGCTGATTTAATAATTTCAGTAAATCCACTTGATGGTAAACCTTTAACAGTAGGCGAAGTTGCGACTGTTGAACGTGTGGAGCAAAAATCCATAACTACAACACGAGCAAATGAGCATTCTGCGGTATTAATGTCTGTATTACAGGAATCGGGTGCTAATACGGCAGAGGTATCTAAAGCTTTTAAAGAAGCTTTAAATGAATTATTGACGAAGAAGCAATATCAAGGAATCGTTGCAGACGTGCTAGTGGACCAAGGAAACTATGTGGATCTAGCGATTAGTAATATCGGATCTTCTTTACTTTTAGGTGGATTATTCGCAATGTTCATATTATTTGTCTTTCTACGTAGTGTGAAAAGCCCTATTATCATTGGTATTGCGATTCCATATTCAGTTATTGTTACATTTGTTTTAATGTTTTTTGCTAATTTCTCGCTGAATATTATGACACTAGGGGCGTTAGCACTTGGTATCGGTATGCTTGTTGATAATGCTATCGTTGTTATTGAAAACATTGAAAGACATTTAGGACTTGGAAAGGACCCGATAGTAGCAGCTAAGGAAGGGACGAAGGAAGTGTCACTTGCGATTACTGCTTCCACTCTTACAACGATTGCAGTATTCATTCCTGTTATGTTTATTGAAGGTTTAATAGGACAAATTTTCACAGAGTTTGCATTAACTATTTCCTTTAGCTTAATCGCTTCTTTAGTCGTTGCGTTAACCGTTGTTCCAATGCTTGCAAGTCGTCTTTTAAAAATGAAATCAACGAATATTTACGAAAAGCGTAATGAGTCATCTTTTTACAAGAGCTACAAAACATCAATTATTTGGGTATTGCGTCATCGTATGCTTGTACTAATTTTAGCAGTTGTCTGTTTTGGACTTTCTTTGTTTGGGCTTATGAAAATGGGTACAGAGTTTTTACCGCCAACCGATGAAGGATTTGCATCCGTTAGTGTAAATCTTGAAAAAGGGGTAGCAGTGTCAGAAACAGAAAAAGTTGTTGCGAAAATTGAAAAACGTTTAAAACAAGAGAAGGATGTTGACGTATATGTAAGCTTAATCGGTGGTACACAGCAATCACAAGCACGAGGACAAACAAGTGCAAACCAAGCAGAGCTATATGTAAAGCTTGTTCCTTTAGCAGATAGGGATCGTTCGATTTTTGAATTTGTAGAAGAGGTTGAGCGAGATTTGCATAAAGAGCTAGGGGAGCAAGTTGAAATTAACTTCAATGTCTCAACGACAACTGGTTCGTCACCAAATACATTAACGTTTAGATTAACAGACTCTGATGAGCAAAGACTTCATAGCTCTGTTGATAAAGTGCAGCAGGAGCTAGCAAAAGAACAGGTCATCACAAAAGTATCTACGGATTTAGATATCACTGTTAAAGAAGTTCAAGTAGAAGTAGACCGAGAAAAGGCGAAGGACTACGGATTTGTACCTGCTCAAATTGCTCAAACGGTCAATCAAATGACGAAGGGTCAGCTCACTACGCAAATAATGGCAGAGGATGGTGCTGTATTGCCTGTTTATACAGGCTTTGGTCAAGTATTTAATGATAGTATCGAGTCATTAAAATCGATGCAGCTTCGTTCACCTGCTGGTCTGTTTGTAAAGCTAGAGGACATTGCGATTGTTTCTGTACAGGAAGGGCCAGTATCGATACGACGTTCTGATCAGGCGGCTGCGGTTGCATTTTTTGTCGAGTATGAAACGAAGGAATCGCTAGGGGGCATTTCAGCAAAAGTGGACAAAGCATTGGACAAAGCAGATTTACCATCTGAAACGCAAGTTGTCTTTAGTGGAGATCGTGAACTTTATGATAGTGCGATTAATGATATGCTTTTAGCTGTTGCATTAGCAATAGTGCTTGTATATATCGTAATGGCTGCACAATTTGAATCATTCAAATATCCATTCGTTATCATGTTCACAGTACCATTAATGATTATTGGCGTTGCAATTGCAATGTTTGCTACGAACACGCTAATTGGTGTGACATCCGTTATTGGGGTCTTAGTGCTAGTTGGAATTGTTGTGAATAACGGGATTGTACTTGTAGATTACATTAATCAACAAAAAGCTAAAGGAATGGCGACGTATAATGCGATTTTACTTGCTACACAAGATCGACTTCGACCAATTTTAATGACCGCACTAACAACAATCTTAGGATTGCTTCCACTTGCTCTTGGTATTGGTGAAGGAACAGAGATGAATCAACCGATGGGAATTGTAGTAATCGGGGGACTTGTGACATCAACTTTGCTGACATTATATATTGTACCGATTATTTACAGTCTAATGGATAAAGAAACTAGGAAGATGCGGTAAGTTCAGGGGGGATGAGAGATGGGGGTTCATTTTTTTACAGGCTTTCCGGGTTTTATTTCAAGCCAATTAATACGAGAGTTACTTCGAAAAAATCAATCACAGGAAGTCATCGCTATTGTATTAGCAGGTGAATTAGTAAAAGCAAATTTAGAAAGAGAAAATATAGTAGCGGAGTTTCCTAACTGTTCTATTCATATTGTAGAGGGAGATATTACTTTACCGAATCTAGGTTTAGAAAATCAAGTTATACAGGAAATTGTACCTCAAATTGAGGTGCTCTGGCATTTAGCTGCAATTTATGATTTAGCAGTACCACGTGATATAGCATGGAAGGTAAATGTGCATGGTACGACTATGGTCAATGATTTTGTTCGAACACTTCCGAACTTAAGACGCTATATGTACTTTAGTACAGCGTATGTAGCAGGAACACGTGAAGGTGTTTTGCGAGAAAATGAACTTATTCGCCCGCATGCATTTAAAAACTATTATGAGGAAACAAAATATGAAGCTGAGCATCGAGTAGAGGATTTAAAATCAGAAATACCACTGACAATTATTCGACCTGGCATAGTAAGGGGACATTCAGAGACAGGAGAAACTATTAAATTTGATGGGCCTTATTTCTTTTTAAATATGGTGGATAAATTAAAATACCTTCCTTTTATCCCGTATATTGGCCGATCGACATCAACAATAAATGTGGTGCCAGTGGATTATATTATAAACGCCTCGACTTATCTCGTTGATGAAAAAAGTGCTGAAGGGAAAACCTTGCATCTAACGGACCCGAATCCGCATCCTGTGCAGGAAGTGTATCGTACGATGGTAAAATTATTAACTAACCATTATCCTAAGGGGCGATTGCCGTTAATACTAGCAAGAATATCTTTACAAGTGTTACTTATTCGAAAATATCTAGGTGTTGAGCAAGAATCTTTAGACTACTTAACTTGGAATGCTAAGTTCGATACATCCGAAGCAGTCTCTATTTTGAAAAAAGGTAGTATTGCATGCCCTGATTTTATACAGACTATGCCTAGAATGATTGATTTTTATTTAGCGAATAAAGAAGATAAACGCTATCAAATTCAAATAAAGTGATGCTTCAATTAGTGGTACGAGCTAATAAACAAGTTGTCACTATTCAAAACACAGAGATATTGTAGTTTAAAAGTGGTGTAGATAATTTTGCCACTCGTATATGATAGTGCTATAATAAGTTTTTAGAAGAAAAAACCTTCGACGTTTTGTCAAAGGGGAGTAGCTAACAGGTACGAGCGAAGTATCTGGATTCACATTCGTCATGACGTGGTTTTTACCATCGGGTGTGATAGGCGAATAACTCTATGCTAGCGGTATTCAACTTCTTTTAGCAAATGTCCAAACATCTGTAGCTGACGCTTCGCTTTCGCTACAAAAAACATTTGCTGAACGAAGTTAGCCTTCGGACACAATTATGCCGAGGCATAATTGGTCTACTAGTAATAGAGAGGTACTGACTAAAAAATGTCAGGTATTTATTTGCTTAGCGAGACCTTTGCCTTTTTTAAAGGGGCAGAGGTCTTTTCTTTTGTACTCGGATAGTAATGACTGTTTTGGGTATACAGAGTTTTAGAGGAGGCACATGAATGGAATCAATTTTATTACAATACGGTTGGGTCCTTATTGTACTTGTAGTATTAGAAGGGTTATTAGCAGCAGATAATGCAGTTGTGATGGCTGTGATGGTGAAGCACTTACCACGAGAA
>Ga0102589_1001013_pt1 | contig 43665 bp, 60 predicted proteins | sample AraplaMF_Col_mLB_FD_76858 | JGI IMG/M metagenome (GOLD analysis project Ga0102589, IMG submission 76858) | Arabidopsis root microbial communities from the University of North Carolina, USA - plate scrape MF_Col_mLB | ecosystem: Host-associated > Plants > Roots > Endosphere | place: USA...
TTTCGTAAAAAATAAATGATATAACCACCACCCTGACGGTAGCAGTTATTAGAAGAGATGTTAGCGCATCTCTTCTTTTATTATATACACAAGCTATTACTGTAATACTACTACAGCAATTATATCAAATGTACATAAAAAATCAATGAGCACGTAATAGATATAATGTACAAAAGAAAAGATACGCAAAGGTGCCTTTTTTCAATTTATTACATCCCTAATTGATTGTAAATAGATTTGAATACGTGAATTCACCACGATATTTAATTGCAGCCACATAAGTACCACTTGTATAGCTATCTGTGATAGGGGTTTGCCAAATTTCTGTTCCAGGAATAAATTCCGGTTCTATTGTTTGGAATCGTTCTAGGGTACCATTTGTGTGGATTTTAAAAATTTTCATTTGCGCACCAAAATGTTCTCTACCAAAGTGCTGTGTTAAGTAAAATGTATCACCAGTTATTAAATTCTTAATCTTCCAATCTGGTTGATATGTACTTTCCTCTGAATTTTGTAAATCCACAATGGTTTTAAATCCCCAATCATCATTAAGTGGATCTGAGTAAGCTGCAGCTGCTTGTGAGGTAGGCTTACTCATTTCTATTGCAGTAAAACCGCTAAAAGTTAACGCACCAATTAATGCTAATTTTCCTAACTTCATTATTGTTTCCCCCTATTAATTTTTGTAAGTTTTAAAACCAGAAATCATACACACATAATAATATAATCCACTGTATTATATTTCAAATATTTTCTAAAAAAATCCATAAATAAAAAGGCACCTTTGGGGTGCCTTCCTGTGACTTGAACCACTTTATCATTACAATAAAGATGGCGTTTACAAGGATAATTGTTATTATTTATTAATTGTAAACCAATCACTTACGCCGTAACCTATTGAATCATTGACATGTTTTATAACAGCAATATAGCTACCAGGAGTATATACATCTGTAATTACAGTTGACCAAGTAGGGTTTTGGTAATTAGCATCAAATTGAGGATAAATTGTTCTATAGCGTACAGGTTTTTTTCCAGCTTCAACTTTAAAAATCTTCATAACAGCTCCTGAGTCATCTTTTATTGAGCTAAGAGAGTAATTTAAGATATCTCCAGTTCTATATGATTTTTTAACCATGTGTGCATTTGGAAATTTGGATAGATATTCAAAATTATTTGGTGATGAAAATCCCCAACTATCATTATATGGATCAGAATATGGTTCTTCATAAGCTGCTGCAGCTTGTGAAGTAGGTTTAATCATTTCTACTGCAGTAAATCCCCCAAATGTTAATACTCCAACTAATGCTAATTTTCCTAATTTCATTAAAAATCCCCCTAAATATTTTAATTTAAATAATTACAATATAATGATATACTATTATGTATATTTTTTCAAATAATTTCTAAAAAAAGTTATAAATTCAAAAAAAATACACCTTAAGGTGCCTTCCTCCGACTTGAATCACTTTAATTCTAAGAATATGTATTGGACTCCCATTCAAGTATTATTTTTCTCAATGAATAATTGGTATATTTTAGGGTGTTTTTTACTATTTTTATGTTAAGATATTTTGGTTGATATTCATCTTATTTTAGGAGGTTGGAAGATCTGTTACATGCTTTTCATATGGATTTTAGTTTCTATACCGAAAGTATAAAAGTTTTAGGGTTATTAGGGAATTCTACTCGCTTATCAATTGTTTGTAAATTGATTACATATGGATCGTTGTCAGTTTCTGATTTAAGTAAGCAAACAAGAATTACAGAGGATTTGATTGTACAACATTTGCGTAAATTAGCCTTTGGAAATATTGTAATTAGTGAACGTATAGGGAAAAGGCTTTATTTTAAAATAAAAGATAATAAAACAATTGAGATTATTAAGGTATTAGGGTTACTAAGTTAATTTTAATTACTTTCAATATAAATGATTTTGCTATAACTCAATTGTGCAAAATTATATTTAGCCCGCCTATGAAAATAGGTAGGTTTTTAATATACAAAAAGGCGCCCATATAAGGGTGCCTTTTCCAATAGTTTTTAGCAGAAACAACTGCATCCGATAATGATTAATAGAATAAATAATACAACTAATAAAGCGAATCCTCCAGCGAAACCGCAGCCTTCGCCACAACTACCACCATATCCCATAACAATAGTGCCTCCTTTAGATTAGAGGGTAAAACTAGGGTTCATTCCATGGATTTTAATGGGTTCACTTTACCTTATGTTTTTAAGAATTAAATGAGCAGGTCCTTTTGAAAATAGAAAAAAGACGCCATAAGGCGCCTTCCTTTTAGGTAGATAAGACTTTCGTTTTCCAATCTAAAGAAATGGAGGCTTGCTCCATCTCTTTTTCTTTACAATTACAGAGAGAATTTGTGTGAATTAAATTATATGTATGTTTTTAAAATAAATTCGCTCTTTATCTTTAACGAGGTGAAGTATCCCGTCCCCACCTAATTATATGCATCACTTTAGGTAGGGACGGTATTTCTAATTAGACTGGTGCGGAAGTTACTTGCAAGTCTACAAAATTAGCAAACGCAAAGGCACAAGATACTGTCACATTGGCTGAAGTTGCTTGGTCTATCCCTCTAATTGTACAATTTTGAAGGTTAACACCTGTAACAGTTAATACTACTGTGTGTGTTGGGCTTGGATTGTAGTTTAATTGTAGGATATATTTGTCTCCAGGCATAGCAACTGCATTTAGCGCGTTAACTAGTGCTAAACTGCTTGGAATTGCATTACACAGGGGATTACAATTATTAGTATTACCTCCCCCTCCACTTGGCGGTTTAGGTGGTCCTGGTGGTTTTGGCACTTTTTCATCAAATCCTTTTTTATGAATTTTATAATCCCTACATAATATTCTTTATGAAAATAGTTGATTGAGTAGTTTGTCCTATGAACAATTAACAATTTCATGCACTATGGATATGTTTATTAAAAATAAAAAAGACCAGGTAAATTACCTGATCTTTTTTGATTCAACTTGTCCCCTACAAACTTAACTTTTTAATGATTAGTGCTGCACCACTTTCAACTAGATTACACAAAGATATAGAATTTCCAAAGAGGCTTGTATTTCTTAGTGAAAAAGTTGATTTAGCAGGTATTCTTAAAATAGCTGTTCCTGAAAATTGGTCACACGATTCGCCATTCGAAGTTCTTGTTCCAAAAGATGTTTGGAAACCAGGAACTGGATTCCCGTTTAGAATAGCAGTTACTTGTTGTTCTTGATTTGTTGTTGCGGTTCCAAAAACAACACTTGTAATTACATAGCTAATCTCATAATCTCCAGCTAGTGGAATGAATATTGTCGCAGGAGGCAATAAAACAATTCCTCCCGCTTCAGCTACACTTTGGTTATTGAATGGGATATCTTGTCCATTAGGTATGGTCACGAATGTATTTTGCCAGAAATTACGATAAGCCGGTGCAAACACCTGAGTCGGGTGGATAACAGGTGCCGGAGATGGGAAATTGTGACCACAACCGCAACCTTTCGATTTAAAAAATTGGTCCAAAACAACTCACTTCCTTTTTGGAATGGATATAATTATTTATATTCATTCTCAAAAATTCAGCTTGGATGTTTGTACGACAAAACAAACAAGCCCTGAAGTTTGTTCCAATGTTCTTGTTTGTTGTTAAATTGACCTAAAAACCATGCAAAGAGTGGGTTTCCGCACCACTCTTTTTTCTAAAATAAAAGCATCTTTAACCAAAAAGACGCGAGCACTAATTTCATTTTAGAATTTTCACAAGACAGTATATGTACTTTTATATTTGTCGTGCATATTAATAAGTTGTTGCGTCGACATCCGCCCTCACCTATTGCCGCGCGCTTAATAAGGGTTTATTCTCGACTTTCTTTTTGGTTTATTGTACGATCTGGTATACCATCAATAATACTTTGTGGATGAATTTGGACTTTTTCAGTAAAGTCGTATTTTCTATAAACTTGAGGGCTAGTTATACTTCGCTTTACCCAGTGTACTCCATCTTCATTGTCGTACCAATATATACTTCGATTGGATGGTTCATCTGAACGAAATAAATGAGTTCCTTGAACAATTGGGTTTCCTAATGGGATTCTCTCTAAATCTAATACCGCATGAGATGGGGATTGGTTAAATAAAGATAAATAAACAGATGTGCCGTGAATTAATCTCTTAGTGCCCTTATCAATTAAATATATATTAATATCGCCTAGGCGATTTAACTTTTAAACCATTATATATCTGTGGGTTTTGTAATAGCACGTCTGAGGTTAATTGTTGTCTATAATCTTGTCCATAATTCCAATAATAAGGAAGGGAGTTCTGTGGAATGTAATGCATATAAATAATTCACTTACTTATTAGTATTTATTTGTATGAAATTAAATTATGGATACTGTAATGGATGAGTGTTTGTCTGATATGCCTATTTTTTAACAAAAAAAGAGAGCCAAAGCCCTCTATAATAATTACTAATAACCATAGTCACTACTCTCATAGTAATATGAATTTGATTCACCACAGCAGATACATGTTGTTTGTTGGATAAATAATGGACTAAGTTCAGCGTTAGCTGTAGTAGCATTTGAGAAAGTAATACTTTGAACATCCTCAAATAAGAAAGTTTTTCTATCTCCTGGTGTTAATGTAATTGTTTGTGGAGTTGTGGAATTAAATGTTCTAACAGTCAATGTAACAAACGCAGCAAATACAGGGCTAAAACTAAAGCGAATTAGAGTTTTATTGTGATTAGTTGTAAAATTTTCAAATAGGGTAATTGTAGAACCGGGTGGAATTTCAAGACTTGTAGGGGTAGTTTCAGAGCCGAAAATTGTAAATGTCTCTATGAAGCAGTTATTGGAGTTTGAAGAGTTACATGATTTTTCTTTTTTCTTGTAATATTTCTTTCCATCTTTACAGAAATAATCTGCCATATCTAATCATTCCTCTCAAAAAAGAGTTTAAGGTTGTCCCATATATATTATGAAGGTTGTATAAAAAGGTTCTAGTTTAAAAAGAGTAAATAAAAAAGAGAGCCGAAGCCCTCTTCCATCAAAAGTTACTATAGCTGTAATGATCCGCCCAAGTTTACTACTCTGTTTTATCAAGATCAGCCGATAATTTCTTCAAAATATCACGTGCTTCTTTCTTCTCTTCATCTGTTAACTTAGCAGTCTTACTCTTTGCTTCAAGTGATTTAAGTACTTGCATGTATGTACTATCTTTGGTACATACAGTGTCTGTATAAGAGTCGCCAATAGCTACTACTGAAAAATACGTTTTGTCAGGACCAAAGTAAGTTAGTTCTGGAACATATCCCAGCATGTATAAAGTTCCATCGCTACCAATGGTTATAGCATCATTTGGAGCACCAGGATCAAATGATGAAAACGGCATCTTCCATTTTAGCGTTCCATCTGGATTTACTGCGTATACTGTTTTTTTTGAATGAACATAAACTACACCATTTTTATCTATTATCGGTGAGTTCAACCCCCCTTCATCCGGTAAGAATTTCCACCTTAGTGTGTAGTCTCGATTATAAGCAGCTACCGTGCCACCTCCAGTCGTATAAATTGCTCCATCCTTGGAAGAGATTGTAACAGCAGCTTGTGCCCCTGGCTTCCACTCTTTTATTAGGTTTCCATCTTTATCAAAAACAAAGATAACAGAGCCAGCACTTATATATAATTCATTATCTAATCCTAAAGAAAAACCTGGGTGCCCCCACCCTCCTCTAATCTGTTTTTTCCATACCTCTTTACCATTCTTATTATGGGCATAGATAAAATAATTTTCGCCACTTGAAAGTAAGGTGTAAATAGTTCCATCTTTCGACATGACTATAGTATTCTTACCACTATTAGCTCCTTCGAACATCTGACTTGATTCCCATTTCTTTGATCCATCCGAATTATAAGCAGTTATTAATTTTGAATTATGTATATAAACTGTACCTTCACTATCTATAATAGGTGTGCTGAAAGCATTTGCATTTTTATCTTCCCATTTAATGGTACCATCGGGATTTAGAGCTGTTAGTTTTTTGTTTACAACATAAATAGTTCCATCTTCCGCTATAACTGGTGTACAATACATATAAGCTACATCATCTTTAATCCATTTAATGGAACCGTTAGGATTGAATGCATACAATTTCTCATTGGAGTTTCCGACGTAAATCGTCCCATCTCTTCCAATTGCTGGTGGAGCACTGAAAAATTGATTACCACCATCCTTTTTATAAAGCTTGTATTCCCATTTCACCTCACCTGTTTCTGTTCCCGCATGAGATGAGTTTTTATTCCAGTTATATCCAAATGGAGATTCAGCTTTTAAATCATACTTCCCCTGTTCAAATTGTTCACCTTGTACACTTGTAGTTTCTGCTTTTGTCATTGAAGTAGGATGTAATCCTACCATCAATATAAACAGAAGCATCATTAGCATAAATTTCTTTTTCATAATATACCTCCTATAAGTAATTATAATCATTATATCACTTTAAATTGATTTAAAGATATTGAAGGTGAAATATCATAAATAAAAAAAGAGAGCCGAAGCCCCCTTATTATATTCCTAATAGTTGTTTCTTTTTTGCTGTAAACTCTTCTTCTGTTAGAATCCCTTGATCTTTCAATGCAGCTAGTTTAGTGATTTCGTCAGCGACAGAATAGGTATTTACAGGATTTGTTGTAGAAGAATGGTCATTAGAAGCGAAAGTATTTTTTTCTTGTTCGTTCATGTACCCTTCTATTAAATCTTTTGCTTTTAAGAAATTGTTATATTCATGTTTATTAAACATGACAGTATTTTCATCTTTTGCCAAGTCAGAGGTGGATCTAGTTTTTACTTCAGAGCTTCCAGGGAAAACGAATTGGATATAACCATGTGAAAGGAAGCCTGGTGGTTTGAATTGTATACCCGTAAGACTTTTGATTTGGATTTCTTTAGATCCCCTACCGATTAAACGAGAGTATTTAATAGTAATTTTAGTTGGTGTGACTACTAGTGTACTTAGTTGCCCTTTAAATTCTAGCATGTATATCTCCTTTTTATAACAATTTATATTGATAATAAGATGATAATAGCAAATTACACCTTCTTAATTTGTCATATTCTGTCGAAAGGTAAGAAAAAAGACACCCTAAGGTGCCTTCCTCCGACTTGAACCATCTTAATTTTAATATGTTTTAAATTATAAATTAATTAATCAATATTGGGATAGTTTTCTAAAGCATGCTGGATTTCTTGTCTTAGTGCAGTGCATTCATATTTTAAAGTATTTATGGTTTCTATATCGTTTGTATTAATATCCTTATCTCTTATTATTTTATTATTATATATTAAAGATAATTTTATGTATCTATCTCTTAAGCGAGTATAGGAATTTTTAAATTTAGTGTATTTGTCTTGCTGCTCTGTGGATTCCTTTAAAGACAGACGATTTATTGTTTCGAAAGTTATTATAGCTTTTTTAATTAATTCCAATTGGATGTTTATATTTTTAAGTATTATATCGCTTTTTTGATTAGTTGCAAGAGAAGTAGAGATTTTGTTTAGTTCCATTTGTCTTGCTTCTAACTCATTAATCTTTTCTTGGGCGATGGTTGCTATATTCTTAGACTCATCAATCAATGAGTTTAATTGCTCTATTTTCGAATCAGACTTGGTTAAATTCGATTCGGTTAGTTGCCTTGTATTTTCAATTTTTGCTAACTTTTCTGTAGCTAATTGCAATGTAGTTTCTGCTTCTTCAATTTTCTTCTTAGCTTTGCTCTCTAGAAGTTTGATATAAATAAAAGCAGCAGATGCTAAGGCTATAATAACTGCAGATGCAATAGAAATCCAAGATGTTATATTGGAAATCTCTCCTTGTAGAAATGTTATTTGACTATCTTTAGCAGAGATAATCTTGTCTTGTATGTCTTTTACAGCCTCCAAAGATTCAACCTTTGTCTGTAGCTTGTTTAGCGAATCTTTAATTTGTTCGTTAGATATCGTAAATAAGGTTAGTTTCATTATTTCTCTCCTTGTTCGTATCATTTCATAAATAAAAGCACTCATTAGAGTGCTAATGCTTATTTCAATTTATTACGAATAGCTTTTAATACTCCGTCGATGTTGTAATCAGGAATATTGCTAATCGTCCTCTTTTTTGTACCCAACATTTTCTTTATTTCTAAGTAAATAACACCAGTATTTACATTGGATAATCCAAATAAATTTGGAGCAATATCGAAGTCTACGTTTTTAATATCCTTGTATTTAATTACTTCAGCCTCAGCGCCACCAAATAAGCCGCCTTTCATCATCACTAAGTATAAATTATAGTCTCCGACAACAATGAAACCAAATTTTGTTAGTTTGGGATTAGCGATTTCAAAGCAGTGGATTGACTCTTTAGCTTTCATAACCTTCTTTAAAGCATCGAAAGCATATTGATAATATGTGCGTTCTGTTTTCGGCAGTTCTTTTGATATTTCAACCATTTCTGCAAGTGTAACTGGGTATTTAATAATGCCAAAACGTTCATCAATTTTAGTGTATTTTGGAGTAGCCATATAATATCCCCTTTAAAAATGTAAGATTTAACCCAAGCATAACAAATCCAGTTACAACTATATTGTCATATTATGTCGAAGGAAAATAAAAAAAGATCCATAACTCTCAATAAGAAAATGATAAGAATTTACCGATGGATATTAGAGAAATATCCTCTATTTTTTACTAATAATGAATAATGATTTTTATCAAATCTATCGGGAGATGTGGTTTTAATATGGCTAGGAAGGAATGTGTCTCGAAAGGTGTACCTTTAAGAACACGTAAAAAATATTTGTAGGATTGAATTGGTATAATTTGGTTGTAATATCTAAAGTAAGAAAAAAATTAAAGGAGGTGCAATACATGAGTAGTCAAATTAAAGTTGATGTACTAAGCAAGCATGAATTAAAGGTTACTTTTCCAGGAACTACCACTATTGAGAGTCAAAGTGTGACTGCTGAACATTTATATCACGCTTTGACTGATGCACTTGTTCCAGTTCCATTTGCAAATGAAGCGGCTGGGGTCTGTGTAATTAAGGGTTAAAGAATTAGTTTTAATAATGCGGAGTGAGTTTACATAGAGTTATAAAATGTTATCTTATTATTATCTAATTTCGTGTAATACAGAAACTTTTTAGATGCTCTTGTAATAGCAAAAACTCCGCATTTTTTATATTTCTAAAGTTTTATTTATTGATTCATGAGAGGTGAAAAAATGCAATTAAAGGCATCAAAATACAATTTATTAGTAAGTAGAGAACAAGAAAACTTTTTGTTAAATACATACTCAGGTTCAGCTGTTAGCTTAAAGGATAATGAATTTAATAAGTTGAAAGAAATTTTAGATAACATTGATCGATTCCAAAAAACAGATTTTAATAACAAATTAATAGAAGACTTTTTATTAAAACATGGGTTTGTTGTCCCGTACCATAAAGATGAAGTACGCCTTGTGATGAAAGATTATAATAATAGGCGTAAAGACAGTTCTAAATTATCATTATTAATTACACCAACACTAAAATGTAATATGAAGTGTTTTTATTGTTATCAAGATCGAGAAAATAAAAGTAACTTGAATGTTAAAGAGGATATAGATGCCATAGTACACTTTGCAAAGAATAAATTAGAAACATCGGGAAAACTTCATGTATCTTGGTTTGGAGGTGAGCCATTATACGATAAAAACTTCGTTTATAATGCTTCTACAGCATTAATGGAATTAGCAAATCTTCGGAATGCCGAATACTCAGCTTCTATGGTGTCAAATGGATATTTATTAGATGACTTAACAATTACTGAGCTGAAAAAATATAAGGTTAAATCTATACAGATAACATTAGACGGATCTCAAGTCCAACACGATAAAGTAAGGCGGCATCTAAATCCTATTAGTAATAAAAGGGAAGGTTCATTTTCTACTATTATTAAGAACGTAAAAAAGGCAGCAACTTTTTTTAATATATCTCTTAGGGTAAATGTGTCACAAATTAATATGAATAGTATTTACAATCTTATTAATGAACTTGCATTAGAAGGGTTAGCTAATAAAGAAATTAATTTATATTTTCATCCAGTATTTAATTATCATATTACTAAGCCTAACTCTGATTATAGTCCAGCTGAAAACGTGCATCTCACAATACAAAACTTCTCCAAATTAGAGAGTGAATGGTTACTCTTTGCAAAAGAAAAAGGATTTAATATTAACGATCCTTTTAAACATGAAGATTCTGGTTGTATTGCTGTTCAAAAAAATGGTTATGTAATTCAAAGTAACGGGGAAGTAAAAAAATGTAGCAATGACATTGGGAGGTCAGGAACAGCCTTTACCTCTATTGGTTCACTGGATACTGTTGATAATTGTAATTTAGATATGTGGGACAATTATCAACCGGATGCTATAAATGAATGTAAAAAGTGTGTCTTTCTTCCCGTATGTCATTCGAATTGTCCACATCGAAATATGTATTCACCAGAAGAAAAACGAGATAAATGTCCTTCCTTTAAATATAATTGGGAAACCACTTTGCCGTTATATTTGAAACAAAGACTAGGTGTTTAATTATATATATATCTATAATTTACCTGAAATTTTATTAGCTGCATCTTTACTCCAGCCTTGTTAAAAAAATTCAAAGTATATAGTGTCTTTTTATAAACGGAAATCTTTAGTGTGGAAGAAAATGTATATCTTTTGCTGAATCTTAGTATTTGAACCTTTAAAATGGCATTGAAAATTACATTGAAAATTACTAGTTAGCGATTTAGAGCTATAATTAATTATAAATAAAGAACCCTTTTCTTGGGGTTCTTTATTATGTTTGATTGTAACTTATAAGTAATTAGAATCAAGTTGGTAAGAATTTTGTTTATGTTAGAAGAAATTATGACACCATGAGAAGTTAATAATCAATGGAATAACTCTAAATTAGATATATTATTTTACGCCAATTATATTAGAAAATTGTATTTTCATCTTGTTATAAAAGGCATCAGTACATATGACAGTACTATTTGCTGGTCAATACCAACAATAGTCTTATAGCTAGAGAGTAAATAAACATCTTCGTAATATGTAATTAGTATTTCTTCTTCAGATAGCAAGGAATATAACAACATGTTCTCAATCAGTTCTTTTTCTTCAGCGGTTAAGAGCGGCCGCGATACGTGTAAAAATGGGTCATAGTCTGGATTTTATCCACAAAATGACCCACATTTATTATTCTCAAAGTTTTTACTCTGTAGCTGTACCCTGCATCGCAAATTTTTCATTTAATTCAGCAATTATAATATCCGAACATTGCCCTAAGATTCTTTGAATAGTGTCTATTAAATTTTGAGTATGTTTAATTTTAATTTCCCTGTATGTCCATTTCATTTTTTCTTTTTCAGTTTCAAATTGATTCCATGCAATTTCCTTATATGGTGCAACAGAATTCAATATCAGTAAATTCAAACGTGATAGGAAAATTAATAGCGTACACTTATAAGATTTAAGACTTGGATATTTCGCTTTAAATTCAATAGAGATAGAATCAAAGGGAATCTCCCCAGATAGTACTTCTAAATCTATAGGTTTCTTTTCCTTTTTCTTATTAAATACATCCCAAACAGCAAGGCCATAAGGATTTGTTGGTTCTTCTTCCTCTTCATAAATTACATTAACAAAATAATCTTTTTGTTTTTTTTCAAGTAACTTGAGTACAGATTCATATTTACCAATATTAGCTATAGACATTCCTCTATTAATAAACTCTTTATTAACTGATAATTCATAAAGGTCAGCTATGTGATTTGGTAGTGTGAATTCTTCTAATTTTTCACCTATTTTATTAATAGCATTTGTGATTTCCGAAAAATCTGTGCAGTAATCTCCAGCTTCTTGTTTAACCAATTCAATTAAGGAATATTCTTCTTTTACTTCTACTACAGGTTCTGAAGTAACTGCTCCAATATTTTTTAATTTTTTTTCAATTTGTTCCTTTAACTCAGTCGTTACAAAGCAAAAGTCCTCTGTAAGATTAGCTTGATTAATAAACTTAGGAGTTTGCTCGTCTTTATATATTGAATTAAATGTATCTGATATTCTGTCTGTAATATTCTTAAATCTAATTGTAGTTCCAGCATCTTGATCAAGAACTGCTTGAACAAAACTTTCTGTAAAATAACTTAACCTTTGTGCGTGCGAAGGTTCATCATTTTGAGATGAAAACATAAAATAACAGTCTTTCAATTCTTGTGTCCTTATAGATGCCCTTAAAGTCTTCTCTACAAGTTGTTCATCGTCTTTAATATATGTGGCACCTGAATAGCATGCATCAACGACCTTAACAGCTAATTTAGGACTTAATAATCGTAAATAACTATCTACCTCTGAATTTTGTAAAGAAGTATCATTTAACTTTGCGTTCTCATAATCTGATAACAAGAAATGAACGTCAGATGAGCTTGCCTTTCCATGTCCAGTGAAATAGAAAAATACTTGATCAATTTCTTCTTCAGAACTTTCATGTTTTTTTACAAACTCTATGACTTGGTCTTTTACTTGACGACTATTCAAATTATCTTTAATAAATAAAATTTCATTATAATTGTTTGTTTGTTTAAGTAGTTCATGCATTACTTCTATATCACATAAGCAAGCATCTAAATTACCAATATCTTTATATTCACTTACACCAATTAATATTGCTATTTTTACTCCCAATTATCTCGCCCCAATCCCTATTTAGTGCTACTACAAAATATACAATACAATTTTACCAAATTTTTTCATAAGAATTGTATCATTATTTCAAACATCATAACTTTTGTAGATTGATTGCTTTAATTACACATCAATTATTGAATAACATTTATGTATTTTTATAGTAAATGAATGTTTAGAAGTTCCTGCTCGTATTCAATCAAAATACAAAAAAGAACTTGTAGGAATCACTACAAGTTCTTTTTTAGGTTAAGGTAAATATACGGGACAAACAAACTATCTTAACAGATTCATCATAGAAACTACAGGGGTGATGCTTTGACAAATTCATTATATATCAAATATTTACAACCTAAGGTTTTGTTTTTGAAAATTATGTGAATTAGGAGAACAAAAGGATTCATCGTGTATATATTTATATACAATCCCATCTATTTATTTTTTATAAACCACTTTAAATCAACATCGATACAATAATAAATTTGTAAAAATATAAATATAGGTAAATAAAGAAGAATGGTGCATTATTCCTTAATAATCAACGCTAAAATTGGAATGTAATTTTTAATTCAATATTAAACTAGAATAGTTTACCTTTTGAAGGTGTATTGTAGAGTTATTTTATGAATAGAAAAAAGAATCCATTTTGGATTCCTTTTTAAGAAGACAACTATTACATATTCGATATTACGTCTGTAATTGCTGTAGTAATTCCAGTAGCGACAAAACCGCTCCCACTTTCAATAAGTTTTTCTTTCACTGAATTAAAAAGTTTTTTTACAATTCCTTTATCTGGTTTGTTAGCCTCCAATTGCTGCTCTATTTGATTTAATTGTTCTTGTACTTCAATTCTTGAAGTATCATTCAAACCTGCTTGTCCAATGTGATTTTGAATTTGACTTAATAATGTAGTAATTTCATTTATATTTAAGCCGTTGGACTGATTATTCATTGTTTGCATTGCTGACTGGTTATCTTGTTGTATCTGATAATTAGAATTCGATCCATAAAAATTATTTATTGTATAGCCTTCTTTTGTTGCTGTTTGTTTCTCCTTTTCAGAAAAAGTCATTCCTTCTCCCACTATTCCATCCTCCTCTAATTTTAATGACCAGTCCAAAATAATATTTCGACAGGTATTTAAAATACGTATTAATTCAGATCTATCAAGATGCAAACTAAAGTGTGTTTGCATGTCAATTAAGTCTGATAACATATTTCTTATTTCTCCTTGAAATTCGAGACTTGGAGATCCTTCTCTAGATGATAGTAATTGAAGTTGAGAAATAGGTTGGTTGATTTCTTGAGTAGTAATCTTATTTTCTAATTCTACATTTTCAATACCCAATGGGTACCATCCATGGTAGGGGTGAAAGTAATACAATTTACCACGTACTCTTCTATAATCGGGTATATCTTTTGGATTTTTATAACCATTAAGTTCGTTATTAATCCATTTTTCAAATTCTACTATTTTTAGTTTTCTTGCTACTACATATGCTTTTCTTAGTAATGCTGTAAAGTCTGGATTTGAAGAATACGCTTCTTCTTGTAAATCAGTAACTATTGAACGCATACTATCCCTCGGTTCTTCAATATAATAATTATATTTTATCAAATAATAAAATATAATGGCATTGAAAAGAACAAGTATTGTTTTTGTAAGACTATATTTCTGGAAATGAACAAATTACAAGATTGGAAAGAATGGATTTTTCTTATATTTGGAAGGATTGTTATTTTGTTTACTCAAACTTAAACATTGCAGAAAGATGCACTATTGCATATCTCTATCCGTAAGTGTTAGAAAGCCTTGATATACAGCTATTTTAAAACTTTCTCAACATTTTTCTGATAACCACACGACTGAATTTTGGCAAAAATATGATATTATGAAAATAATAAAATAAACGGACGTAAAAAAGACCCACGGTGCAAGTAGTGCTGGTAACACTCTTACACTGCCCCTACTACCCTAGGGAACATTGTCGCGGATCTTATACATATAATTATAACACACCATAGATTGAGGGTGGCACGTTTTCCTTTATGGGGTTTACGTGTCTTTTGTTCCGGCAAGGAGGAGCAAAATGAAATATTGGTTATTTAAAGTTGTTGATCAAATTGATTTTCAAAAAAAGAGCCAAGAGAGTATTTCAAAAGAACTTGGAATAAGTGGCCCTGCGTTTTCAAAGAATTTATCAGGGAAAAGTGAATTGAATTTTTTAAATGTAGTAAAGTTAGTTGAATTATTATATGAAGATCCGCTTGAAAAGAATTATATGATCCATGAATTTTGTAAAAAAACTAAAAGTAAAAAGAATTTAAGAATAGCTATGGAGTATGGAAATGCTTTAGGGGATTTGGAACTCCTTAGAATCGCGATTCAAAGAGGCTTTGAATCTAATAACTCTAAAACTTACGAATGGGCATATATATATGAACTCGTTTGGTTAAGAGCTAAGAAATTTTTTACAGCTGAAAAACTTTTAACGGAGACTGAGAATAGGAAAAAGAGTAAAGTTCTTAAAAATGAAGAAACTAAAATAATGTTTGATATTTTAACATTATATTCTATGTATGATTGTAGGGATTTTAAACTTTTAGATGGGTATATACAAACGTTACAGGAAAAAATATCTGAACTTCCTAGCCAATTTATAAAAGATATATACAGTAGCCGTGTAAAGGAATGGTATGCGTATGCATTGCTAATGGACGAGCAAATAGAAAAATCAAGAGAACTATGCCATAGTATATTGAATGTTAATGATGAATTAGGTTATTTAAGGTTATTAAAAATTTCTGCATTAGGATATTTAGGTGAATCATACGTTGAAAATTATGAACAATCTTTATGGTATTTAAATAAAGGGATTGAGATGCTAGACCAACTATCTTATGAGAAAGCAGAAAACCGAAAAAAAGAGTTTTTAAATATGAGGTCTTACATTAGAATAATCCATCAAAAGGATATGTATGATTTACAAATTTTTGATGTGGGCGAGAAAGCGCTTCTATATATAGTAACAGGAGAAAAAGAAAAAGCTGCCACTATATTAAGAAAGTACGAAAAAGAGAATGGTAGTCTGTCTCCAATGAAATTATGTTATTTAGGAATGGCATTGGAAGATAGAAAATTACTAGAAAAATCAATTGAGTTATTCTACTCGCAAGGGTGTAAATTTTATAGTTATTTACCTCGGAAAATATTGGTAGATATTAATAAAAATAGTATAATATACAAGGGTGATGCTAAATGAAAAAAGTACTAACTTTAGTAACAACTTTGGCTTTAGTCGGAGTATTATATGTATCTCCTGTTAAAGGTCAAAAGGAGCAGCCTAAACAAGTAGCAAAGGATGCTCAAACTCAAATTATGCTTAGAATGGACCCAGGGACAGGAATGGGATAAATTTCTGGTTAAGGGTCCGATATAAATAGATTGAATGCGATTGTCTCTTAATGGGGCAATCGCATTCGCTGTTTATAGGGGGATTAACTAAATTTCAAAATTAAATATTAGTTATACATTGTGATAAATTCACAAACTACTATGAAAATATCGGAGGATGTTGGTGATGGAACAAAATACAATCGAAAAAGAGTTAATTGAAGTTGAAAGTAATCTACAAGGAATCTTTAATGCGGCTCATAATGGGGATGCTGAGTCTTATGAAATTCTTTTGAAAATAAAAGAGGCGATCGGTAGTATTTAACGCTATCAATCGCCTGATATTTTAACTAGTTGTTTTATCATTTCAATAAGTTCTTTTTGTTTATCAGGATTCTTAGATCGAATATCTATCATTACTTGTTCTAAGTCATCCTTAGCTGTTAATTCAGGATTCTTCTCATCGGATTCACCTAATACATAAGAAACGGATACATTTGCGAGTTTAGCTATATCTAAAGAAGTTTTTCTCGATGGACATTTATCTATTTCTTCGTTCTCCCACATAGATACAGCAGATTTACTTTTTAGTCCTAGTGCGTTAATGAATTCAGATTGGCTCATTTTGAGTATTTCCGTTCTGATTTCTTTAACCCTTTTACTAATCAATTGATGATTCATCAGTTTTCTCTCCTTTATAGAAGTCCCGTCTACTATTATCTTTTACTTTTTTTCATTAACTATAGTCAATATATATAAAATTTAACAGGAAAGTTCACTCAAAGACAACCTTTTTAAGTTTATAGAAAAAAATAAATTTTACCGTTCACAAAAAGTGAACATTGTGTTATTATCAAATTAACGAAAAGAACAAAGGTGATAAACATGAAACTAAATATCGAAAAGGCCAAATCGTTACGCAAGAAACGTGGTTATAGTCAGGCTTATGTAGGTGATTATCTTGGTTACTCAACAAAATCCGCTTATTCACAACTTGAATCTGGCAAGAGACAGCCAAGTATATACAGATTGGGTTTGTTGTCTAAATTGTATGATGTTACAGTTGATGAATTAGTAGAAAGTTAACGAAAAGTTAACTATTATTTTTAACTAAATGTTCACCTTTTGTGAACTAAGAGGAGGAAAGAAAATGAAGCAGTTACAGGTTTTCAATCATCAAGAATTTGGAGCGTTAGAGGTTATACACCTTAACGGTAAGGAAATGTTTAATCTTGAAAATGTAGCGTGGTCACTTGGATATACGAAAGTGGCAAAAGGGAAAACTTATCTTCGAAAAGATCGTATCGAGAAAGTCATCCAAAAAGCTGATATATCAGTAATTGTCCACGATGGACAACCATACATTACCGAAGATGGATTGTATGAGCTGATTTTCGAATCAGAAACTCAGAAAGCAAAAGAATTTCGAAAATGGGTTACAAGCGAAGTACTTCCTTCTATTAGAAAACACGGAGCATACATGACAGATCAAGTCCTGGAACAAGCAGTAACAAATCCAGACTTTGTAATTGGTCTTCTCACTAAATTAAAAGAAGAAAAAGAAAGGCTTGCAGCAGCACAACAACAAATTGTTCAGCAAAAACCATTAGTAGTCTTCGCTGAAGCGTGTATGCAGTCAGAACAAACACTGAAAGTAAGTGAAGTTGCAAAGTTAGCAACAAAACAAGGAGTAAAAATTGGCCAACGCCAGTTATTCGCAAAGCTTCGAGAATGGGAGTTAATGTTCAAAAGATCCACTGAACCAACTCAGCTAGCAGTTGAAAAAGGATACTTTGAAATTGCACAAGGTGTTAAACAGAAACCGAATGGTGAAGCATTCACATGGACAACAACATACGTAACACCAAAAGGACAAGCCTACATCATAGACCGACTAAAGAAAGAGCAAGAGCAGGAGGCGGTTTAAATGACGGAAGAAAGCACATTATCACATCTAATGATTCTGGTTCTATTCATTTTACTTGCCGGATTCATTCGTTTAATGGATTGGATAGATAGACGGTATATAAGGGATGAAAATTGATGGATAAACAGCAGAAGGATAAGGAAGACAAAGTAAACATCATCAAAATGATACGTGATTTACGAACTAGAGGGATACATAACAGCGCAGATAAGGTTGAGGAAACATACAAGAGGTATATCACGCTTGCTAAATGATAAAAGCCCTACAAGGGGATGTAGGGCAAGACTAAGGGTATTGAAGAATTGTCGATTCTAAAAGTAAAGGACTTCTTGGAATGTAATAAGTTTAACACATAGTTCATTAAAATTTTATATAAAGATTTTACGGATTTATGAACATGGATAAAATTTGATAAAAGGAGTGATTCATGTGGAAGAAAACAAGGATCAAGCCCCTGCGGTAACAGAGGCTCAGCTTTTTAAAAATGAAATAGAATCTATTAACTACTTTTCGATGTCGGCAAAGAAAAGATTAACTACTTCTGAATTACACCCAAAGACTGAAACTGCTCTACAAGAGCTTGATTGTTTGCTTCAATCATCTTTGCAACAGCTACAATCAACGCTTCCTGAGACATGATTTCTAATTGTTTATCTTTAGGTAAATTATCTAAAATGGCTTGAAGTTCTGCGGGGAAATTACCAGTTGATAAATCAGTTGCAAGTTTCGAACGAGCTGTAGAGTACTCCAATAACCCTAAAGCTGTTAGCTCATTAGTTTTAATACCAACGAATTGCATAAAAACACCTCCTTCCGTCTGATTAATTCGACAAAAAGGAGGAAAATCCTACAAAGATAAGACGCGCATTAACTTGTCGTAATATTCAGTAATTCAATGATGTTCCCCATCTAGTAAAAGGATTCCTGGATATTTTGATGCGTGAAAGCATCAAAAAAGCCCGTACAGAAGCACAGGCCAGTTGTTACACATATCGGTAACTAAATTTTAACAAACTTTCAGAAAGTTAGCTATTGAAAAATAAAAAACGCTCGATGGCAACGAGCGATGTAGAGAAAACATTCCCTAAAATTAGCTACCTATATTATACCATAAGTTTTCTCTCAGTAAATAAGGAGGAATTCAAAAAAATGATTGAAAATCCAATTACTTACGGAAACCATCATGATTCATCAGCAAGAGACTTCATGGATTATTGCCAAGGGTGTGGTGGAGAAATCTTCTACGGAGAAGGGTACCTTGATTTTAGTGGTGATCCAATCCATACCGAATCCGAATGCATCAAACAGTACGTTGAAGAACATTCGATGAAGAAAGTAGCAGGTGAATAAGGTGATGCTACAAAACAAAATTGAAGCTGAAATTCAAATTATGAAGAGTCTAGTTGAACGATATAGGCAAAGCGATGAGCCTAATGCTACATCAATGGTTGTAGCTTATGAATACGGATTGCAGTCGCTTATGGAAGTGTATGAAGCTAGTAAACAAACGGAAATATCACCATTTTAAAAGAGAGGAAGATTTATATGATAACTGAAAATTACTTTTCTAAATTAGCTCAAATAGATTGCACGGAACACGTTGAAAAGAAAGGTCGCTTTAACTACTTATCATGGGCATGGGCGGTTAAAAAGCTTCGTGAAGTAGATCCAACAGCCACATGGGAAGTAAAACGATTTGATGGAGTGCCTTACCTCAAAACAGATTGTGGTTACTTTGTAGAAGTTGAAGTAACTGTACAAGGAATACCACTAAGTCAGATTCACCCGATACTTAACAATCAGAACAAGCCGATTGCGGAGCCTAACAGCTTTGACATTAACACAAGTATCCAACGTTGCCTAGTAAAAGCAATTGCACTTCACGGATTAGGATTATACATCTATGCAGGTGAAGATTTACCAGAGATTCAAGAGGAAATGATTACTGCTCAACAAGTTGGAGCAATTAAATTAAACATAAAAAAATTAGCTACCCTTCGAAAAGTGGATGAAGACACGATTAAAGGACACTTAAGTATTAAAGAAGTTGGCGAATTGACATTAAAACAAGCTGGAGAAGTACTTAAGAAATTAACAAAGTGGGTTAAACAGGCTGAAAAAGAAACTTCTGAAATTGAAGAGCAAGAACAAGTAGAAAAAATAGAACAAACAAACTAAGGAGATGCTAAGCCTATGTTAGACAAAAATCAATCTAAAGTCGTCCTTCCGAAGTGGGTGTGGAAGGGCGCACGGAATGAAAAAGAAGCAAGAGTAAAGGCGATTGAGTACATCACTCCCGATCGCTATCCAGGATACAAAGTAATTAAGGTTCAAGGCGACATAGCGGTATGCGAAAGGGCGAATGTGTGATGTTTAAGATACCTGTAAGGCGTGGATCGATGAAAGAGATGTTAATAGCAGTTCGTGATTTAGAAAAACGAGGTTATGACTATGTAACACCAATTAAGCGGGTATATAGAGCAGAAAGAACTTTCCATCACGAAGGTAAATTCAGGGGGAAAGACAAGGTTCGTTTTACTGGCATGGAAGACAATGTGAGTTATGAATGTTGGATGAAGAAGGTGAATTAAATGGCAGATGTTAAATGGATTAAGTTAACTACTAATATGTTTGAAGATGAAAAGATTCGATTAATTGAAAGTATGCCAGAAGCAGATACATTGCTAATTATTTGGATTAAATTGCTTGCTCAAGCTGGGAAAACTAATGCCAATGGTTACATTTTCTTGAATGAAAATATTCCATATACCGAAGATATGCTCGCGACAATCTTTAATAGACCAATAGCAGTTGTGCGACTTGCTCTACAAACATTTAAACAGTTTGGAATGATTGAAGTTGATAGCAATCAGTTTATTAGCGTCTCGAATTGGGGGAAACATCAGAGTTTAAATGGATTAGATAAGATTCGTGAAGATACTAAAAAACGAGTAGCAGCGTACCGTGAACGAAAAAAAAGTAGTCTTTTAAACGAAGGTAACGGATGTAACGTTACAGGTAACGAATATGGTAACGCAAATGAAACGGACAAAGAAGAAAAAGAATTAGAACTAGAAAAAGATAAAGATATTAATAAATCTATTGTCGAGATAGTTACCTATCTTAACGACAGATGCTCTACATCCTATCGCTCATCTACTAAAAAAACTAAAGGCCTAATTAAAGCGAGATTTAATCAAGGTTTTAATGTAAATGATTTTAAGAAAGTAATAGAAATCAAGGCTTCTCACTGGTTAACAGATGAAGAGTATAACCAGTATTTAAGACCATCAACATTATTCGGTAATAAATTTGAAGAATACTTAAACCAACAACCTAAAAAAGGAGCGAAGAGCAATGCAGAGAGCAGCGGCAGCAATACCAACCGATATAGCCAAAAAGGTGAATATGACTATGGATTCTGATGTGTGTGATACACATGGCATGAATAAGATGAAGTTCGGTGGACAAGTTGTTTGCCCTCGATGCTTCCTTGAAAACGATAGTAAGAAGCTTCAGCAACAGGAACAAGCGAAATACGATGCGGATAAAGCGAACGAGAAGAAATTCATGTTTCACCAACAAAGCATGATCGCCGATAGCAACATTAAGAAAGCTAACTTTGAAAACTACCAACCTACTAGCGAGGAAGGAGCGAAGAACCTTGCATTCGCAAAGGTTATCGCAACAGATTACCTCAATAGAAAGGTATTTAACACGATTATGGCTGGGAATTGCGGAGCAGGGAAAACACATCTTGCTTACGCTATTGCGGATCAGCTTGCAGGTGCGGGGATATCAGTTGTCTTCGTTACAGTTGGCGAATTGCTAAGGAAGATTAAAAGTACGTTCAGTAAAGATTCAACATTAACTGAAGATGCAATCATTCGAAGTCTAGTAAAAGCAGAAGTGTTAATAGTCGATGATTTAGGAGCAGAGTTAGGCGCATTAGATGCCAATACGAAAGCAACAAACTTCATAAATAGGGTGCTATTCGATGTTTTCGATGGTAGGCAAGGTAAATCTACTATCTTCACGACAAACCTCACAGGGAAGCGTTTAGACGAAGCATACGATGAACGGATTGTATCGCGGATTCTCAATAATTTCAGAACGATTACTTTCAAAGAAACAAAGGATTATAGAAGAAAGGCATTGCCATTTTAAAAGGGGGAATAAACGATGTGTGTATGTGAAGGAACGGGAGTAAATAGCAACGATATGGGGAATGGCTGCTATCAATTTGCACCGTGTATTTGCGAAGCAGGGAATCGCAGTCCTGAAGAAGTGGATAGAAGACGTCATGCCGTTATGGCGGAGTTACGAGAAATTCATCAATTACAACTGGAGGGGAAATGGGATGCCACGACTTGGAACGGATTTGGAAAAGGAGAATTACACAATGGCGTTGCAGCGGGGGAAGTACATGAAGAAGTCGCGTCGTAACTTATATATCGCTTTAGAAGAGTTGGATTTAGTGTTTGATGAAAGCGAAGTGATTCGATTAAGAGAAATGTGGGATGAGGATAAAGATATTCTTGAAATAGCAAAAGAGTTAGGAAGGCATCAACTAGAAATCGCCGCATTAATTATGGATCAGGCAGATAAGAACAAAATCAAATCGCGTCCAATGGGGTTAGGGGCATGAAACAACTAACACTAGAGGATGTAGTCGGAAGTTTTGATTATACCGCAACAAGTACCGTGGACAAATTATTGAAGCGTAATAGCGTTATGACGTACTCAGTAGAGTTTTACGATATAGATGAGAAGTGGAAGCTTCGTTGGTTTGAGGCGAAGTCCGAGAGCGAAGCTATAGAAATGGCTATAAAGAAATATGGAAAGATACAGATTATCACCACGTATATTTCCGATAGAACCTTAGAAGAGATAATGAATTTAGAGTAGGAGACATAGCGTTATGACGTATTTAAAGGGTAGAAACTCATTTGATTGAACGAGGCACCAGTAGGCGTCATAGCGTCAGTAGAAACGTTGGGATTATTGGAATCAGAAAGAAATATGGGCCTCGGATTTACTGGCTAGGGGCACCAAATAAAAAAATGGTCCTTACTATTACGTAAGAACCCCATAATCGAAGAAAAAAAGTCGTATGTGAAACCAAGTGGGAATCACAAATATATTTTAACACCTAAATATATAGTTGTCTATACAACAAAATGAACAAAATAGTTATTTAAACGAAGGAGCCCTAGATTTAGGGATCTAGGGCTTCTTGTGTCGGTATAACTCACACAATTTTATGAAAAGAAAAGAACTTACTGAAGATAACATATGAATGTTTCGTAAATGTATCAAAAAAGTGAACAAAATAGTTATTTTGGAGGGAAACAGAATGGAAATTAAAGTGAACGAGCAAGCTCAAAAGTTTCATTTAGCAACAGCTACTAATTGGGAATCTTTAATAGGTCATGAAATACAAGTAGGAAAGTACAGATTCAGTGCTGTACCTGTTGCGGATCAAATTAATGTGTCTGAAGTGACAACAGGTTTTAAGGCTATAAGTTTACCAATGACACAAGACGTTTTAATTCAGACAAGCACTAAAGAAGATACGATGAAGTTTTTATATAAAGTCGGCAAAAGAATGGAGTCAATTGTCAATAAAGTAGGAAGCTCTTACTTAGATAATTTAATCGAGGACTCTAGGAAGTTAAATTTAGAACGTATTGGAGAAATGCCACCAATTGAAGATGTTGATACAGATTGGATAACAGCTGAGTTCAGTGATGTGACTCATTAATTAATACAAAAACGCTATTTTATTAGAAAAGGGGACTTAGAAATGAACTTAAAGGAGTACGTCGTTTATAAACGTGAATCATTGTTATGTATCGGAACTATACAGAAATGCGCTAATTATATGGGCGTACTTCCTGCGACAGTTCGTTTTTATACAAGACCAGTGAATCAAAGTAGAATAGCAAGTCGGAAGAATGCTAGGAATTATATAACTGTTACGGAGATGAGGAAGATTAATAAAAATTTCATTTTGTATTAGGTTGGAATATAAAAAGAGCACTTAGTAAAGTGCTCTCGTGACGAGTCTCATTTTATAACGACTATTTTATAAAGAAAGGAACTCAGAATATTATATGTGAGTCCAGTTAATTGAGTGCTTCTTACAAATAAAGAGCAGCTAGCAAAAGCTAACTGCTCGGTTCTCCAAGGGGGAACGAGGAGAAAGTAACTTAATGGGTTGTCTACAGTATTGACGGAATATTGAGTTTTATTCAGGGGGTTACTAATTATGTAGGTTACATGAGAAGTCCTATTAACATCCAGGCTGCCCCGATTAGGACTAAGGTTTCAAATGTAATCCAAAATTTTCTTTTTTCTGGTTTTTGAAATTCTTTAATTACAGAGAATAAAGCACTGATTCCTACAAGAGTGAAAAGAGCGATTCGGATTGTATCAGTCATGTGTATCACCACCTAAAATTTGAATAGTTTAATTATATATTAGTTTCCGTTTTGTGGAAATATAATAGAAAGTGAGGAATAGCAATGGGACAAGGAAACCGTGGGATGGCATTTGAAATGCTTATCAATCTAGCAAATGAAATGTATCAAAGAGAGGGAGTGGCGCTTATAAACAAGCGTCCGACTCCTGTGAAGGTGTTAAAGAGCAAAGGTAGCCGTGTACTAAATGGATTCTATGAAGCAAAGAGTACAGTTGACTATGACGGTGTGTATAAGGGACGGGCTATCGTATTTGAAGCGAAGTCTACAGAGAAAGACACACGTTTTGATTTAAAGAACATTGCACAGCATCAATTTGATTACCTGGAGAAAGCGGAGAAGATGGGAGCGATATGCTTCTTCCTTATAGAATTCAGTAAGGATAAGTCAGTATTCGCAGTGCCACTATCAGTCATTCAATCTTATGTAAGGATGTCTCATCAACCGAAGGGCAAGAAGTCTATACCAAGAGCAGACTTTGATATTTATGGGTACTTAGTAGAACAGACGGAACGAGCGTCAGTTGATTACCTGCAATACGTTGATGAAGCAGTAGCACCAGTTATGTTTGATGGAATGATTCAGATTGATCAGGACTATCAAAAGGTAGCGAATAATATTGAAGCAGCAAAAGAGAAGATGGCTAATAAGAAACGTAAGTTATTAAAGGCTTAATGGATAACGGAACCATGCAGAGTGTATAGTAGGGGCTAATCGTTATGCATGTTTCCCTTATTCAACAAAGAGATAGTAAAATTTCACGTACCTGATGTGAATGTAAAAAGACAAATTCAGAAATAGGGGGATTCCTTCATGGAGAGACAATTAACTTTATTACCGGCTATTGATAGAGAGACAGAAAAACAGGTTCAGAAAGAAGTAGTGAAAATTCTAAAGGAATACCGCGCATTGAAAACTCGTTTTGAAAATGAAGTGGAGTTAAAACATGAAGGAATCAGTTTGTTTCCGGAGATAAAAAATACTAGGCATATTAGTAATATTAAGTTTAAACAAATAGAAAGAACTTTACATTATTGTTTGGATGAAGATGAGGTTAAAATTATAACGATGAAGTATCTAAGTAATAAAAAATTAAAAGATGATTTTATTTACAATGAGTTGTTAATAAAGAAGGATGCATTTTATACGAAAAAAAAGAATGCAATTCGTTTAATTGCTACAGCATTAGGAATGATCTAATAATGAAAAAATCTTACAAAAAGCTGTTATTATTTTAATAACAGCTTTTTGTAGGTTGTAATTATATTTTTAATAAATTATCAAAGATATTTCTTCTTTCGCCATTGGATTTATTTGAGAAATTAACAGTTTTATACCACTGTATTAGTTTATCTTCTCTAGCAGAAGAAATTTCGTTGTTGTGATTCCAAACGAAGAATCCTGTTAAATATGTTAGGTAGTCCACGCGTTTAGGAATTGATAGCCTGTTAGCTCTAATAAAATTAATAGCTTCATCTAAAGCTTCCAATGTTAGATTCAAACATTTTAATAATTTAGAATTAGGTAGACTGAAAATTTGTGATTCCCTTGTGTCTGATGGAATTGGTGTGAAATTTAAACTGTGTGGTTTACTGGTTACAACTTCATATGCAGTGTTAAGTGCTGCGATAGGGATAGATACTTCTGTAGCCTTCAACTTAAATACATTCATCTCAGCTTCTTCAATTTTATCTCTAAATACATTTGTATATTGGACATAAATGTCAATTCCAAATGATTTCAGCTTTGAAATTTGCATTTGTATTCTTGTTACGCGGCTTCCTGCATTATTAAGCACTTCAAACCACTCAATTTGTTCGTCCTCTGTTAAATCTTCTGCTAAATTTATTGTGTAATTATAATCTCTAATCTTATTTCTTATTTGTAACAAGAGATTTGTAACAACGGGTTTTAGTGATTGGGTGTAATCAAAGAATTCACTAATATCCTGGTTAAGCAAAACCCCAACTGGAATTTGATGTTTTTTCATTTTTCCATCCACTATACGGAATTTTCCATCCGCTAAATCTAAAACAACATTTCTAAACTCATTTGAATTTATGTACGCTTTATAGTTTGTTGTCAATCTTTGTTGACCATCTGTCACGGATAATTTCCCAGTTAATGAACCACCAATCGGTTCTCTTTCAATTAATGAAACTTGTTCGACCGCTTTTTCTGTATGGTTAATTTGGTTTATTGATATAGGTGCTACAGGTGCCTTTCCTAGTAATTGATAGTTTAAAAGGTCTACACACTTTTGCAATGTCCAACTTACATCCCTTTGATATAGAGGTAAAACAATCTGGGAAGAAGCGATTTCTTCACACATTTTACTTACAGCAATTTGATACGTTTTTTTGGTTGGATTAAAAGACGCAGCTTTCATTAAATCTTCATTTATTTTCATATAAAAACCCTCTTTCTGATTTGTTGTTATTATCAGTATAATTGAGCAGCTTTCAAAATACAACGTGTTTTTTTGAAAAAAATACACTTTTTTTAAGCGCAGCGTTTTAATTTTATGTCATTTTTAATTGTTTGTAATTTTTTGAGGGGGAATCGTTTGGGAGACGCAGCGTTTTAATTTTAGGTGTTTAGAGAATTTGATTAATTGACTTTAAAAGCAACTTAAGATGATCGAGAAAATGGGGGATAAACAAGGGGAATTTTGATAAATGAATAAACGGTACGATTACTTTATAAAGAACTGCCCTTTGAAAAGAGAATACATCTTATGGGATAGCGTTCCCATTATAATAACGTTACTCGGTGACGCGGAGGCTAGAGGGAATAGAAGCTTCCCGAAATTATTTATATTTACTATTCAGCTCGGAATGAGTTCTCTGGGTTGATAATAAATATAAGTCTATTTCCCTCTAATATGTCGGTTCTTGAAAGTGGAATGGGAGTGGTTGCTCATGATTGAGTGATACTTGCATTCTAAAAAGCTAAAAAGTATACGTATCTCGTACACTAATAATTACTCACGATTCTTATTAATGACCAAAGCGAGGGCAAAGAGTTCCACTCTTTGTTTGAGCCAATACAGCGGAAACATTCCCCTTCCGTCCCTCTAGTGTATTGGTTCAAACAAGGCGTCGGAAGAAACATATACGTCTTGGATATGATAATTCCAGCTATATAAATGATTTGGTCAGCTAAGGCCCTGCGACAGCCGATGTATTGACCAGCTCTACGGAGTATAAACGAGAAGGTTGAGAGTACTCAGCCTTAATCTAAGAGAAACTTTTGCCATTTGTTTTCTCTCTTTTCTCCCATCCTCTTGAAAGCTGTCACTTCGGTGATGGCTTTTTGTTTTGTTATAATTAGATATAGAACAAAACAAAGGGGAGATAAAATATGGATAAAAATTTCATTGCTAAAAAAGCTCTAGAACGTTTCAAAAAAATAGATGATGAAATAGCGTTAGTAGTAACCATTCATTTATGTACGGAGTATTGGCTGAATAGGATACTGGAGGAAAAGTTAAACAAAAGAAAAAAAGGTATAAACGAATTAAATTTTAAAAAGAAACTAGACTTGATAAACAAACAATGTATAATCCCTGGTTTTTTATATGATAACATTCGTAAATTAAATGAACTAAGAAACACTTTCGCACATGAGTTATTCTTTAATCTTGAAAATGCCGATTGGGACTATTTTACTCCTGATGATTTATTTGATGGACAGAAAATGAGACTTGAAGATCAAGAGAGTGATAAACATAGATTAATTTTAATAGGAGCATTAACTTTTGTTTGGTTAAATAATCATTGTATTAATTTTTTAGGAATGTCTCCTGATTATAAACTTTAAACAAAAGCATCCATAACGGGTGCTTTTTTCTTTGTAACATAGAAATTACACATTAACGATTAGGCATATTTAAGAATCTCGAACATAAGATGGTAATGACACCGAGAAGAATTCATTGTGTTCGCTACTCGCGTTAATACGTTTCGAAAAGGCACCTATCAATTATGGGTGTTCTTTTATTATGTAAAAATTTTATAAGTTTTGTGAGAGTTGAAAAATAGTATATTATCTCTCTCAATGTACATATTAAGAAATGTTTTTAATATCATACATAAAAGGCGGGATAATATGAGTAAAAATAAGAAAAATGAAGAGTTGAATAAGATAAAGAAGTATTATTTTAATGAGGACAATCAACCAGTAGCTGGTATAGAGTTAATTTTGCCGCCCGATATAGGAATCATGTTAGACCCGAAATCAGTTAATGATGAAAGTAGAGATATTGATAATGAATAAGTTTAATTTAAGCATCCATTCGGGTGCTTTTTTCTTTGTTGTATAGAAATTACACATTAACTCCCTTTAATACATGACTTAGGCATAGTTGGGAATGAGTATCACATATAATGACACTGAACGGTTTCCAACATGTTCCCCTATATTTTTTCAAGAGAGAGCACTTATTGGGGGAGTGCTCTCTTTCGTTTGCACATAAGGAGGCTTTCATCATACAATATCGAATCAATGCCAACCAACTTATTCCTTTTCCGAGAGCTATATATATTCCGCTATAAAGCTCTTTTAGGTTGCGCCATTAGAACGGGCAAGGCATTGTCGTATATTTTATACTCAGAAGCTTAGGGCACTTTATAGTGTTCTTTTTTTATTGAACAAAATGGACATTTAGATTAAAGGATTCTATATAAATAGGTAGAATTTAATTATTTGGTTCACATTTTAATCCGAGGGGTACAAATTCGATGCGACGTGAAAAGGATTTGTTGAAACAATGGAAGGCGGATTTGCAAGCTGTTCAAGAAGAGAAAAGGCTGAAGAAGAAGGCTAAGAAAAAGAATAAGAAATATAACATTCCGGGTAAGACAGCTGACTTCATGGATGGCAAGAATACTTATCGTAAAGAGAATGGGGTATGGAAACAAAGAAATAAATAATGTGAGGATAAATAAATTTGATTAAGTTTATAACAATTATTGTAGGCGCTACCGTGATCTGGGTGGCGTCTTGTTTGCTGTTAAGGAAAGATAAGACGTAAGATAGACTTGCAAATTGAAATATTATTAGTTTGAAACATAGACTAGTAAACAAACTATTTCTACCTTTTAATCATAGAATATGATGAATTCTATTTTAGAGGAGGGAATCATATCTATGGGATGGGATAATAATTTTGGACATTCTCGAGATTGTAATAGATTTTGGGATGATTTAGTATTTTGCGGTTGCGGCCGTAGACGAAGAAGAAATGATTTTAATGATTGTCATTGTAGACGTGACTGCGATTGTGATGAGTGTCGTCGTAGACGTAATCATGACCGCGATCGTGAGCATGAGCATGGACATGGTGAGCATCGAGATTGGTAAAGCCTTTTGAAAGAGTGCATATTTTAATAGCACTCTTTTTTATTATGTTTTTATGAGTACTTATTAACTAGAAGGATGCAGTTTCAATTTTATTTAAAATTTTACAAAACAAACGAACACAGCGAACGAAAATAAATGTCCTACTTAACTGTCTAAAAGTTGACCCTTTTGTACAGTTGAAATGTATAGGGTAAAAACTTTGTAAACAGATAGTTGTTAATGTCTAAAAGATAGTCTAAAATAAAAGTATATAATTCTTAGGACTTTTAGACTATTTTGAGGTGATTTGGATGGCTATCGTTGGTTATGCAAGGGTGAGTACAAAAGATCAAAACTTAGATGCACAAATTGAAAGGTTAACAGAATATGGATGTGAAAAGATATATTCTGAAAAGTACAGTGGAGCTAATAGTGATCGGGAAGAATTACAAAAGGCATTAGAGTATATGAGAGAAGGAGATAGATTTGTTGTTTGTAAAATAGATCGTTTAGCTAGATCAATATTTGATTTGCATAAGATTGTAAATCAATTAGCTGATCGAGGAATAGCGGTGGTATTTCTTAAAGAACAAATTGATTTTTCTACACCAGCAGGTAAATTAATGTTTACTATGTTAGGGGCTATCGCTGAGTTTGAAAGGGATTTAATTAACGAAAGAACAGCTGAAGGAAGAGAAAGAGCCAAAGCAATGGGTAAACATATGGGGCGTAAGGGGCAGGATGAAAAACAGGTGAAGCAGGCTATGAACTTATTCTTTAATAGGAAAGAGAATGGTTTGAGTGTAAATGATATTTCGAAAATGACGGGAGTTCCGCGTTCTACTATTTATGCTAAAGCGAAAGAATTAAAAGAGGCGGAATTATGATGGAGGAATATGAACAGCTACGGCAGGAATTTTGAAATATAAGTAATCAGTTAAAGTAGCGAATCCGCTGCTTTTTTATTTTATAAAGAATTCACTTTAAACATTTATTATAGCTAAGAATACTTATGTAAATATGGGAAACAGATTTGATTCTTGGAATGAGGAGATCGATGTGGATATAACGCAAAGTATGGCAAGAATAGTTGTTAATGGGATAAATCTTCCGTTTACTTCAGTTAGGACAACTGCATGGATTAATGGACCTGCAAATGATTTAATTGTTACGACTAGACAAAGAGTGAATGAGCTTTATCGTGTTATGTGGTCGCGGGTGCCAGTCATGCTAACAATGTATTTCATTCAGGGGGCGGACATGGTGAGATTTGCTAGGGTTGCAGGAGTTGATGAAAGTATAACGGGAGAATATATATATCATTTTATTTGGTGATAAGCTGAACTTTAAGTAGCCTAACAGCTACTTTTTTATTTAATAAAGAAAAAAGCCCTACCTGGGGCTATATGATTTTCTTCATACCACATTGACGGCATTCTCTTAAGAAGATGAAATTTTTAATGGAACTTTTGAATGTGGAATTACCGCAATTATCACAGCGACCACTGACTTTATCAGGATGCTCTTCGTATGTGTATATTTTGCTTAAATCGTATTTTTGTTCATGTTCTTTATTTTCCATTCGTTTCACCTGCATATCAATCTGAATTAAAACAATCTAATCATAATAACATGAAGTGTTCATATAATGGATGTTTTTTATTTGACAAAGAGAACCTGCAAACCTGCAGATTCTCCTGATAATGATTTATGGAGCAAGACCCGAAAATATAATACAATAATTCGAAAATGAGTTCAAGTAAATAAAAAGAACCCGCTGGAGTTCGGGTCCTTTCAGAAGTGATGATGTATTCTCGGCTTGGGAACTGAGAAAAACACAAAAATATAATACATCGAGTTTTAGAGAATTTCAATACTTATAGAAAAAAGGAATCCCGAAAGATTCCTTTTTCTAATTCCGATATATCTTAATCGCATATAAGTAAAGACGTAAAATATTATATAACAATAATTAGATTCAAACAATAAGTAATTTAATGTTCACCATAAGGAGTAGCTAGACAAGTTACTTCCTATTATATAGAAGGTGGTGGGTGATATGAAGTGAAACAAAAACACGAGTTAGCTCAAGTAGATTACATGCAAGGTATGAAGTACAAGGAACTGGCTGAAAAATATGAGGTCAGTATTAATACAATTAAGTCCTGGAGAAAAAGGCATGGTTGGAATCGAAAGAGGGTGCACCAAAAAGATGAAAAAGGGTGCGCCCAAACCAAGAAAACAGGTGCACCCTTTGGCAATAAGAATGCGGTGGGTAATTCGGGTAACAAGAACCCTAAATGGGGTAATAAGAATGCTGTGGGTCATGGCGCTCCAAAAGGGAACCATAACGCTATGACGCATGGATTTTTCCGCAAACACTTTCCAGAAGATGTGGCGGATTTAGCTGCTGAAATCATGGAGAAGCATCCAATTGATATGTTATGGGAAAACATAACGATTCAATACACAGCTATTATTAGAGCACAACGATTGATGTTTGTTAGATACCAAGAAGATACGACGAAAGAACTACGCAAGAATAAAGTTACAGAGGGTGGATTTGAAGAAGAATGGGAAATCCAATTCGCTTGGGACAAACATGCCACATTCCTAAACGCTCAATCCAGAGCAATGAGTACTTTATCCTCTCTTATTCGAGACTTTGATAAGTTAGCTAATATAGATGATGAAAGACGTGCTAAATTGAGTCTGATGAATGCTCAAATAGACAAGATTAGAAATGAATTAAAAGATGAAAATCCAGCAGAAGACAAAATCGGTCAATACTTGGATAAGTTAGAAGGTGCGTTTAAAAAATGAGCATGAATGAGCTATATAACAAAAAGCAACAACAAGTATTGAATTACGTTTATAACAATGATTACTTCATGTTAATACAGCATGGAGCTAAACGTACTGGTAAAACAATCTTAAACAATGATTTGTTCCTTGCTGAGTTAAGACGAGTAAGAAGAATTGCTGATAATGAAGGTATAGATTTACCACAGTATATATTGGCTGGTGCTTCATTAGGTACATTAGCAAAGAACGTATTGATTGAACTCACAAATAAGTATGGCCTGGATTTTCAAATGGATAAATATAATCGTTTTAAACTATTTGGAGTGCTTGTTTGTTGTACTGGTCATTCTAAGATAAGTCATTTAGATACTATCCGCGGTATGACTGCTTATGGCGCTTATGTCAATGAAGGTTCTCTTGCTAATAAAGATGTATTCGATGAAATTAAATCACGCTGCAGTGGTGAAGGTGCTCGTATATTAGTCGATACAAACCCAGACCATCCGGAACATTGGTTGAAAGTAGATTACATCGATAAAGACGACAACTTAACAATCAAAGCATTTCAATACGAATTAGATGATAATACATTCTTAAACGAAAGATACAGAGAGCGTATTAAAGCTTCTACTCCTGAAGGAATGTTTTATGACCGTAACATAAAGGGATTATGGTGCAGTGCTGATGGAGTTGTATATAAAGACTTTAATAAGGATGTACATTATATAGAAGAAACTGATCTGAAAGATATTAAATTCACGAAATACTTCGCTGGTGTCGATTGGGGTTACGAGCATTTTGGCTCTATTGTTGTTATTGGGGAAGATGATGAAGAGAATCTATATCTTTTAGAAGAATACGCGAAACAACATGAGGAAATAGATTATTGGGTAGGTGTGGCCAAAGACGTGAAAGAACGTTATGGAAACATCTTTTTTTATTGTGACAGTGCAAGGCCTGAACATATAAAACGATTCAAACGAGAGGGATTACGAGCAAGAAACGCTGATAAATCTGTCTTATCTGGTATAGAAATGGTTGCAAAGTACATCAAAACAGAAAGCTTCAAGGCTGTATCTGAGTGTGTGGAGCGATTTAAGAAAGAAGTATTCATGTATGTTTGGAATGAGAAAACAGGTGAACCAGTGAAGGAATGGGATGATGTATTAGATGCTGTACGATATGCTATTTATACAGAGAAAAGTGAAAATAGAAAAGCAAGAGCTGTTAAGTCAATCTATTAAGGAGGTGAGACGATGTTTGAACACTATATTCCATTGCTGGATGAACAAAATGGCGAGCCTACATCAAAGTTACTAAAAAAAATTATTGATGAGTTTGAACCATTAAAACAACGCATGATTAACAGGTACGAGCGATACAAAGCAAGTGAAAAGGGTGTGCCTATCTTTACTCGCGAGTTTAAAGGTGATGGTAATAAAGATAAGGTTAACAATAAGCTAAACAATGACTTTTTTTCTGAAATTATTGATACAAAAATCGGTTATATGTTTGGGTTGCCTATCTCATACAGCTTAGATCATGAAGATGATGAAGTATTGAAACGTATTCAGGACTTTTTAAAAGCGAATCATACTGAGGATGCTGACGCAGAAACAGGGAAGTTCGCTTCTATTTGTGGATACGGAGCGAGACTACTGTATCACGATAAAGAAGGCATCGAAAAGGTTATGAATATCAAACCTTACGAAGCTATATTTCTTACGAATTCAAGCATTGCAGAACCTAAATACGCTATACGCTGCTATCCAATCAAAGTAATTGATGGTGATGATTTCAAGGATGGTTACAAAGTAGAGTTTTACAATGAAACAAATATTATTGAGTACACTGGTGAAGATTTAGATAAGTTAACAGAGACTGACCGTATTCCAAACTTATTTAAAGGTGTGCCACTTATTGGGTTTCCTAATAATGAAGAATTACAAGGCGATGTAGATAAAGCTATATCACTTATTGAAGGTTACGATCGTTCGTTTTCCGATGTAAACAGTGAAATTGAACAGTTTCGTCTGGCTTATATGATCTTTAAAGGCGTTGATATAGACGATGATACTATCGAGAAGCTAAAACAAACTGGTGCTCTTGATGTAGGTGAGAATGGTGAGGCTTCTTTCTTAACTAAGGACCTTAATGACAACATACTTGAACACCATCTCGACAGATTAGAAAAGAATATATGCCGTTTCACAAAGCATGTGAACCTTTCTGATGAATCATTTGGTGGTAACCTTACTGGTGTTGCTATTCGTTACAAGTTATTAGCTTTAGAAACTAAATCAGGAACATTAGAAATGAAGTTTACTAAGTCATTGCGACAACAATTTAAGTTATTGTTTGACGCTTGGAATTTACGCTCAAATAAAGGAGAGCTAGACTACCTTTGTATGACGTTCCAATTCACGCGAAACCTTCCAGCCAACTTAGCTGATGAAGCTGATGTGCAGTCTAAACTACAAGGTTTAGTAAGCGAAGAAACACGATTATCTATGTTATCTGTTGTTTCTGATCCGAAAGCGGAAATACAGAAGATGCAGGAAGAAGAAGCGGATTCCATGAATCTCGACAAGGTAGGTGAGCCTAATGGAATGGGACAAGAAGCAGAAACACCTCCAAAAGATAGAGGACGAACTGGAAAAGGCGATTCTCTACCTGTATAAAGATGCTTTAGAAGAAGTCAGAGGAATACTGGCTTTTTATTATGCCAAATATGCCGTAAATGAGCAGTTGAGTATGCAGGAAATGCGCCGATTCAATCGATATAAGAGTATGCAAAGTGAACTGCAACAAGTAATTAATGAAATAACATATGAGAAAAAGAAAACTCTCAATGAAACGCTCTCCAATCAGTATGGAGAGTCTTTTTATTATACGAGTTATCTCATCGAGAAAGAAGTCGGCGTGGCTCTTTCGTATGGTCTTCTTGACCCGAACGTCATTAAACGAGCGGTACAAATGCCAATCGATAAAATGACACTCAATCAAAGGTTAAGTACACATCGAGTACAGATAGTTAACCGAATACGCAGAGAGTTATCTATCGGTCTTAGAAAAGGCGAAGGATATGCAACAATGGTAAATCGGATTAAGCCGATACTTGATGGTGATGCGAAGAAAGCCCAAATGGTCGCTTGGACAGAAAGTGCTAGGGTGCAAAACTTAGGTACTTATGACAGTGCTTCTCACGCTTTTGATGAAGGTGTATCAATGAAGAAGATTTGGATTTCTACATTAGATAAACGTACGCGTCCTACTCACCAAGCAGCAGATCATCAAAAAGTACCGTTTAAAGGAATATTTAAAGTCGGTGGTTATAGTTGCGAATATCCACATGATAGTAATTTACCTGCTAAAGAAGTTGTACGATGCCGCTGTACTTTCATTACTGAGGTAGCGGATGTTAGCCCATTTATTGAGAGAAGGGCCAGAAACCCAACTACAGGTAAGAATGAGGTTATTACCGCAGTTAGTTATGAAGAATGGAAAGACTCTCTTGAATAATAAAAAACACTTGAGGGCTTATAGATTACGAACTTAATAGGGCGCAATTATAGGAACTCAGAGGAGGAATAATAATGAAGCAATTACAAAAGCAAGCGGAAGTACAGTTTTTAAAAGAAAGAGAACTAACAAGGTTACCGTTTCGTTTATCAAATCTGCAATTCTTTTCTGATTCTGCAATACCTGCAGATGAGACACTACAGAATGAACAAACATCACCTGCGGATGATATAAAAGATTCACTAGTTGAAGAGCAAAAAGAACCGCCAGTTGGTGAACAAAAAGAACCGAAATTAGATGATGCAACAAAAACATTTATTGAGAAGATGGTACAATCAGCAGAAGATAGAGTTCGCTCTAAATATTCGAAAGAACTGAATGCAACAAAAAAGGAATTAGAGAACTATAAAACCGCTTCTATGACTGCACAAGAGAAAGCTGAATATGAGATGAAGCAACTTCAGGAACAACTAGAAGAACGAGAAAGAGTACTTCATCAGAAAGAAATGCAGAGTGTTGCATCAGATGGTTTATCAGCGGTTGGATTGGATCTTAAATTTGTAGATTTTGTTATTGGTTCAGATGTAGAAGATACAAAAGTTAGGGTTTCAAAGTTTAATGATTTATTCTCTACTGCATTAGAAGTAAAAGTGGCTGAAAAGTTTAAAGCTGCTGGCCGAGAAATCCATGTTAGTGTCGGAAGTGGAGGGGGATTTACGAGAGAACAAGTAAATTCAATGAGTCAAGCTGAAATTAATGCGAACTGGGCACAAATTCAGAAGGATATGCGTAATTGGGGTAAGTAGCACTAAGAAAGTTAAGTGATTTGAATGGTACAGTCAAAAAAATATAAAACGAACAAAAGAGATTGCTATTTTAGTAATCTCTTTTGTTATGGAAAAACATTAAGGAGGAATTAATATATGTCAGTATCAACTTTTATTCCAACAATTTGGGAAGCGCGCTTGATGGCGAACTTCCACAAGCGTTCTATTGCAGATTTAATTACAACAACGCCAACGAAAATCGAAGGTAATAAGATTATCTTTAATCGTGTAGGTGCAGTAAATGTCAAAGATTATAATGGTACAATCGAATGGGATGATACCAACCCTTCTAAAGTAGAAATTAATATGGATCAACAAAAGTATTTTGCTTTCAAAGTTGATGATGTAGATGCAGTTCAGGCTGCTGGAGATTTAATCGACCCACATACACAAGAGGCAGGAGCGGTACTTCAGGAAACCGTTGATACATTCGTATTAGGGCTTTATAAAGGCGCTCATAAAACTCATACAATTGGGAGTGACTCTAGTCCAATTGAGTTATCACCTAAAAATGCATATGATTACATTGTAGACTTAAATACGATTTTAAATATTAAAAAGGTCCCTAAAACTGAACGATTCACAATCATCAATTCTCAGGTTTTAGGTTTATTATCTAAAGATGATCGCTTTACTAAGCAACCTGTTGTTTTAGAAAATGGTATTGTTGAAGGACAGATTATTAATGGATCACAAATCGTTGTATCAGAAGAAATTCACGGTACTGGTGGTAAGTATAAAATTTTAGGTCTTCATAAGTCTGCCATTGGATACGGGACACAGTTAACTGAAACAGAGGCACAACGTCTGCAAAATTCCTTTGCAGATGGTATTCGTGGTCTTATGGTTTATGGTGGAGATATCCTTCGTCAAGAGTCAATAGCGGTACTTACAGCTACAGTTACATCAATTACTCCGGAAAAACCAGGTGGAGGGGCTTAATAAGCCTTCTCCATTTTTTTCTTTTACGTAAGTAGGTGATTAGATGGAAGATATGAAAGCAGAAATTTTAAAACGTGTAAAACTGCAAGTACCTAATATAATTGATGAAAATTTATTAATAAGCATTGAAGATACAATGTTAATGGTTGCAGAGTATACCAATAGAACTATTTCTGAATTCCCTCCTGCTTATCCTGGTATCATCGCTAAAATGGTGGTTCATGAGTATAAGGAGCGGGAGAGAGAAGGGAAGAAAGGCGAATCATTAGGTAACTATTCTGTTACTTATGATGACGTGGGAGATTATCCAGCAAGCATCACGAAGGGGCTGAAAGTGAGGTTACGTATTCGATGATTCAGTCAATGATTCGCAAGTTTGGAAAAGATGCTACAGTACTTCGCAACGCTGGTTTTGATGATGGACCATATCCAACAGAAGAATGGAAAGAAATCAATACTGTTAAAGGTGTATTGGATGCAATCCAAGGGACAAAGGATGCTCGCAATAAGAAAGTAGAAGAGAAAAGCACACATTTCTTTTACTGCATGCTTTTCGACGTAACTATTCAAGATAGATTAGTTATCGATAAGAAGGTATACAGCGTTACTTATCCGGGCGATCCAATGAATGCGGGTAGATTCTTTCAAATAGAATTGGAGATGTTGCCATATGAGCATGAAATTCCAATCAAATAGAGCCGCTGTTATGGCAAGACATTTGGCTGCAAAGAAAGCAGCTCATACTGCTATTGGTCAATTTGTATCTTCTAAAGCTAAATTACTTGCTGCTGTAGACACTGGCAATTTAAGAAGAAGCATTAGTTCTAAAGCAGAGCAAGAAAAAGTTGTTATCGGTACTTCTGCTGATCATGGAATTTATGTTGAGAAAGGAACAGGAATTTATGCTGTAGACGGTGATGGGCGTAAAACTCCTTGGATGTACCGTGACCCTAAAACAGGGAAGATGGTTAAAACTCAAGGGCAACATGCACAGCCTTTTCTTAGACCAGCAGCAGAGAGCAATAAACCGCAAATTACACAAGTTGGCACGCGAACCTATTCGTCATTAATGAGGTAGATAGCATGAATGACTTTATAAATATATTACACAGTGAATTAAAACAGATTCATAAAGAAACGTATTATGAAATTGCTAAAACAACCGCTGTAATGCCTTATTTTGTATACACGGTTAGTGATGATAAAGAACCATGGGGAAGAAAAAATATCATGCTTACAATTGATATTTACGGTACTTCTGCTCATCTTGCTCAAATAGATGAACTGATTACGAAACTAGAAAGCAATCTTCATAGAAAAAGGTTAAGCAGCGCTGAATTTGGTGCTGCTATTTCTTATCTTTCGAGTCAGAAAGTACCTGATTCAGACCCAAATATCATACGCAAAGAAGTGCGGCTTATTTTACGAACTTATTTTAAACAATAGAAAGGGTGGATTATATGGCAGCTCCACAACCAAAATCAGAGAATGTCCTCTTCGGAGATTGGGGTGCATTCTTCTTTAATTATGGAGAAAAAGATGAACTTCCTGTAGGCGCTACGCAAGGTGGCGGTTCTTTTAAGTATGAACCAGAGTTTAAAGAAATTGAATATGATGGTTCTCCTGGTGACACTATGGGGATGAAACGTATTACGAAATCAAAAACTCAAATTAGTTTTAAAACACTTGAATTCCTTGATAAAGATAAAATTAAAAACTTTATTGCTGGATTAAAAGTTTCCGAAGAAACCGTTACGAAAGACGGAAAAACTATCAAATACGATGTAATTGAAGCGACAGAACGTCTTACGAAAGAAAGTTATCTTAAAAATGTGGCATGGGTTGGTGAAACTTTAGGTGGCGATATCGTTGAAATTATCGTATATAACGCATTATCTGACGGTTCATTAGAACTAGGATTTGAAAACGAAAGTGAAGTTGTTCCAGAAGTAACATTCACAGGACACCGTGATCCAGAAAACATTCGAAAAGTACCATGGAAAAAACGTATTTTAACAGCAACAGAAGTAGCAAAATTAATACCAGCAGGTTAAAGAGTGGGGACAATCCCTGCTCTTTTTATTTTAAGGAGGAATAAATGTGACTATTGCAATTCAAGAAAAAGAATACAAAGTGAGACAAATTCATGGCGGAGATTTATTTTCTGTAGTTCGTATTTTGAAGAAATCGAAATTTAAGGTTGATATTAACTTACTTAAAGATTTAATGATGGGCGTACGAAATAAAGAAGGGGCAACACAAGCAGATGTATTAGCTGCACAAGAGACGTTCGGTTACGACATAATCATGAAGTTTATTTTCGGATTAGAAGAAGCGGAACAGGAATTCTTTGAATTTGTAGCTGGACTTTTAGTCCATGAAGGTGAAAAAGGTAAAAAAACATCTCCAGATTGGGAAACAATACGAACTTTAAATCTAGAAGAGTTAGTTAAGCTGTTTACTGCAATCAAAGATTCAGAAGTTGGATTGGTTAAACTTTTTTCCAATGCGGTGAACTTGATGAAATAGACTTCATCGATACTTTAGCTTCTCGTTATCCAAACATGGAGTACATACGTGGCTTGGAGGCCGAGATAGTTATTAATCTGTATCTCACCGCAAAGAAAAAAGAAATGAATCGTATGTTATGGGAGGAATGGTGCGCGCTACAACCGTACTGCGATGAAACATTTCCTCAATTTAAACATAAGCGTGAAAATCCTACGCAAGAACAGGTGCATCAATATAACAATTCAATTGAACAAACACCAAAACAGAAACTCACAAAAGAAGAAGTGTTTGCTTGTGTTGCGAAAATCCGCGGAAAGGCTGGTGAATAGATGGAACTCTTTAAAATGTTTGGGTCAATCTTTTTAAAGGATGATCAGTTACAAAGGGGATTGACTAATGCTGAAAGAAGCGGACAAAGAACAACTGGCATCTTAGGACGAGGATTCGGTCAGGTTGGACAAGCAGCAGTAGGATTAGGTTCATCCGTTGGTGGAGCTGCTATAGCTTTGGGGGGATTAGTGGGCATTGCTGTTGGTGTAGGTGCTGCAATTGCTGGTGTAGTTCATGTGGGTTCTGAGTACACGAAACAAATGTCAAAGGTAGAAGCTCTTTCACGTTCGAATGGATTACAAATGGCCGAACTTGGAGCTAACGCTCGTAAGCTTGGTGCTGATACCAGGTGGTCTGCTACAAACGTAGCTGAAGCCTATGAATATATGGCCCTCGCAGGTTGGGACTCTAATCAAATGATTGCTGCTAGTAAGCCATTACTTGATTTAGCAACTGCTGGTGCATTAGATCTTGCAAAGGCTTCTGATATCGTGACTAAAATATTGGTCAGTTGTTAGGAAACTAGCTTCTAAAAATATCGGGTGAATTCATGGGAAATCTAAATTTATCGGTAATTGATACTATGACTCCATTTTCGGTATAATTAACACATACCAATGAAAGGGGACGGCATCAAATGAATAAGCATGCAATAAATTTCATCAACTTTATTAACGAGGAAACTAATGGGGAATATACCGTATTAGGTGACTACGTTAACTCCTCTACTAAACTGGAAATGAAACATGAGAAATGTGGACTTATCTATGATGTACGTCCTAATGATTTTAAAAGTGGTTGTAGGTGTCCTGAATGTGCAAATATAGGGAGAAGAACCAAACGAAGAAAGACTACATTCTCCGAAGAGGTTAAATCATTAGTGGGTGATGAATACATTTTTTTAGATGTTTATGTAAATTACCACACAAAGTTGAAGGTAAAGCATAAGAATTGCGAGGAAGTATATGAGGTAAGTCCTGCTAACTTCCTAAAAGGAAAGAGATGTCCATCATGTTCTATAATCAAGCGATCTAGAAAACGAGCCAAGACTACAGAGGAAGTCAGGAAAGAAATATATGACTTAGTCGGTAATGATTACACCATTATAGGAGAGTATAGAAACTATGTAACTCCTATCACTATTAAGCACAACAAATGTGGTCATGAATATTTTGTAACCGCAGGAAACTTTATATCTCATGGAAAGAGATGCCCAAAATGTAAATTTAGTAGGGGAGAAAAACGTGTGAGGGACTATCTAGAATCTCATAAATATAAATTTGATGAACAATATAGATTCTCTGATTGTAAACTGTCTCTACCATTGCCATTTGACTTTGTTATTTTTAACGAGGAAGGTAACATAACACATGCGATTGAATACGATGGAGAATTTCATTTTCATAAGAAGTTTAGGTCTAACGAGCAGTTCGAATTGCAGAAAGTTAGAGATGAAAAGAAGAACGTTTACTGTAGGGAAAAGAAGATTAAACTTATCCGGATACATTATAAACACTTCGAAAATATTGAAAAGATACTTGATGCTAAATTACCGTAAATAAGACAATCATGAGCCAAGCCTGTGTGGAAACACTAGGAAGGTGCAACGACTAGATAAAGTAAGCTAAGTAAAAAAGACACTCAAAAGGGGGTCTTTTTTATATGCAGAAATATCCAAGAGCGCCCGACACCCTAACGTAAAGTCGAGGGTGAAGATATAGTCTGAACTGGGGATGAAAAGACATCCCGTAATGCGGTGAAAACCCCAGAAGTATCAGATAAAGAGCTGATACGATAACAAATTGGATACAATGACCCCATTCGGAATGAAGGCTTCTGAAGCAGGAAGAGCAGCCGATGTATTCGCGTTAGCCCAAGCGACTGCCAACTTAAATGTTGAACAACTCGGCGAGACCATGAAATATGCAGCTCCTGTAGCTGCTACATTCGGTTTAAACATTGAACAAACAGCTGCAATTGCTCAGATATTTGCAAATAACGGTATCAAAGCTTCTATGGCTGGTACTGCATTACGTGCCGGATTATCTCGTTTAGCTGCCCCGCCGAAAGAAGCTGCTAAATCGTTATCAGCATTAAATGTAACTGTAAAGGATTCACAAGGTAATTTAAAACCAATGAATGAGATTATTGGTCAATTACACGATGGTTTTGGGAAGTTAACCGACGCTCAACAAATCGCTGCTGCAAAAGCAATCTTCGGTGAAGAAGCGTATGCAGGATGGATCCAAGTTATTAAAGGTGGTAAACCTGCCTTTGATGATATGGTAAATACCCTCGAAACTGCTGAAGGCTCTGCAAAGGTTATGGCTGAAACAATGGCAAATAACTTATCAGGTGCAGTTGATGGCGTTAAATCACAATTAGAAAATTTAGGGCTTGTTGTTTTCTCGCATGTTGAACCAGCACTTGTTGCAATGACAAACGGAACAAATAGTGCTGTTAAATCTCTTACTGACTGGCTTGATCCATCTGGTAGAGCTGTTGAAGCAGCTAAGCTAATGCAACAAACTGATCAGCAGTTAGCTCAATCTAAAGCCATTCTTGATATGAATCTCAAAAAGGGGAAAATAACGCAAGAAGAGTATAACGAAAAGTTAGCTCTATCTAAGAAGCATGCCGAAGATATGATGAACGCTGATGGTATGTTAGCTCAGAAAAAAGAAGAGTTAAAAATGAAGGTTGAAGAAGGGAAAATGACTCAGGAAGAAGCTAATAAAATTCTTGATGAGTCTGAGGTTGAATATCAAAAACTTCAACAAGGTATTGAACAAACACGTCAACGGCAAGAAGC
>Ga0102589_1001015_pt1 | contig 43533 bp, 42 predicted proteins | sample AraplaMF_Col_mLB_FD_76858 | JGI IMG/M metagenome (GOLD analysis project Ga0102589, IMG submission 76858) | Arabidopsis root microbial communities from the University of North Carolina, USA - plate scrape MF_Col_mLB | ecosystem: Host-associated > Plants > Roots > Endosphere | place: USA...
TCATTTTGGTCCTTTTTAAGTGGAATACATTCAAATAATGAAATAAAGTCTAATTCTTCGGGACAATCTCGCATTTGTTTCCTCCTTGGTTGAAACTATCTATTTAAATAGATCCTTTTGCACAGTATTAAAAAAATTCCTCAATTTCCCATATACTTTAATACTCTTCAATTACCTTATATATACTTCACGAAAAGTTAGTTACCATAATGTGAATTCTAGGTACCAAAAAAAGCTTTTAAGTGTTATGTTTCTTAAAAGCTTTTTTGGCATGAACTATCATCTAGTGAAGAACATATTTAAAATCTTTTTCAAAAATTGTTCGTAGGACTTAAACATATCGCTAAATTTTGAACTTTGCTTTTCTTTTAGATTCATCATATTCCTACTCCCTATGTAAATGTTGATTAAAAGTCTCAGCAATAAACATAAATTCTACATCGTCTTTATGGATAAAAAATGTAGTACATCCATCAATATCTGTGATCCTGTTTGATTGAGAACATATAACGTCTACCTCAACTAATTCAAAATTAACAGCATCAGTATTTTCAGTATCCAAACCAGTTGTTAAATAGTGAACACTATCTCCAAAAGACTTGAAAACAAGCCTTTTTCCTTTTAGTTCCTCATCGTTAACCTCAAAATAATCGTTATTCAGTAGGCCTTTAAAAGGTGCCATCTTTGGAAAGCATTCAATATGATGGATACCTTCATAACGTCTTAAGCTAAACATATAAGCGTGTGTTTCATTTGGCTCAATCTCAATACCGTATTTATAAGTAAACGTCTTATAAACCATTTCATAAAACAATGGAATGACAATATCGTCCCAAGCATCATAAGCATGAGCATGTATGGGAATTAGATGAGGGTATAAGCTCGTAATTGCTTGTTGGAAATTCAACAAAATGTCTGTGTCAGTAAGTTCACTCAAAGAATCATCCACTTCATGATTCTTAATCTTAGATAATCTATTATCAATCATTAAGCCATTCCTCCTCATAAGAAAAGTGTTACTCTTTAATTATACCTTTATCGAGATTAACAACTATATACCATATACAAAATCAGTTTACATAATCAACGTTCTAGGCACCAAAAAGAGCATCTAATTATTTAATAAGATGCTCTTTTTAAACATTGAACTTCCATTTAATTTCCAGAAATTAATCTCCTTAATTGATAATAAGTAATTGTAACCAAGTACCTTGTAATTAAAGAAGGTTTTGACATCAATTTTCATCTTTTATGTCAAAATTTGTGGGCTAAAATAGCTTTATAATTAACAATTATAAAGCTATAATTATGATGATATTTTGAAGGAGGAATAAAAATGAACCAAAAAGCTCTCCATCACTGGCATAAAGAACATAATAAGCGAGTAAGTGAATTTCATAAAAAACACGAAATTGAAATACAGCAAGGTGAAAATGGGAACAGTTTATTAGCTAAATGGGAAAGATATTTTTATAACAAAGTCATTTCACCTCTCAAAAAAGTGAAATAATCCCTCTTTAAAAGAACTGTCTCATGTACAATTCTTTTTTTTGTTACACCTTTTGCATATGCTAATCCAGAATTCAACTTCTACTTATTTAACTAAACTGCCATTTAGTTGAATAAGCTCTATGATAATTATTCTACAAATACAAATATTTTTCCTTTTTAGGATTTTACTTTGTAAAAGCCACAAACTTTACGAAAAGAGCCTAAATTAAAAACTAAAAAGCACAGAAAGACATACATCATGATTAGACTTCCACCTTTGATTACTAAATAAATTGGATATAATTAGTATGTCTATTTATAAAATTAAATTGTAAATTAGCCAACAACGAATAAGTTTTCACATTCGTAACAAACTACTCATGATGCTTTGTACGCCCTGGGGCATCAGCCTATAGAGACCAATTGCATAACATCCAAAAACAGAAAAAACACTGAGTAGACCACCCAGTGTTTTTTCTGTTTTACAGCTGTAGGCCGTATACAGATTTAGTTTACATAATGTACTTTATCAGAAGTTGTTTAGTATGAGCTAAATTCATTGTTTAGAAGGTATTACGATCTCACGTCCTCCAGTGGAAGAGAAATGAATGGATAACCCCATCTATTTGTTGCTAGAGACATGTTTGTCACTATTTCGAATTACAGATTATTTAATATAGATTACTATAAGCATCCATAAAGCCAAAACACCAAGGATAGCAAGTGCTATACGCGTAGATAGTATCCGTACTTCAAAACCGGTTTTCTTGGATGGTTCAGGATATGCAATCACGTAAATTCCCTTTAGTAGTGCGAGCCATCCAATAAGTGTAATGAATCCCTGCCAATTGAGTGCCCATACATTATGCAGGATAACAGTTCCTAACCCTAAGAAAATAGATAGGAAGCCATATATAATCCCAAACCCTCGGTCTTCAACCACTAATTTTTTCAGCTCACGTAGTACCGATGGACGTATAAAAAGTATTCCTGATACGATAACGGTCGTCCATCCCCAAAATAGTCCTAAAAAGGTACTTGCTTGCATTATTATCTCACTCCTTTCAATTATATTTATATTTCAGGTACGCCCCCTTTAGAATTGTTCTGAAGGGGGCATATCCTTTTGATATTAAAGTTGTATGTATATCGCATTCAGATTTAGTTAACATAAACACTCTTTTAGGAACACACCAAAAAAGGGAACCCTTATGGGAGTAAGGGTTCTAAAAGGGTCTCTCTTATGAATTATGCAGCTTTTTATACATCGTTGATATGACAGCTTTTCTTAGGATTATGAATGACCTAAAGATGTATAAAAAGTGCACCTTTTATTCATATGCTATAACCTATATCAAATAGTATGAAATAAAGTTATTTCTAATTTACATTTGCATAATGTGGGAAATAACAGTTTTATATACCTCTGCAATAATATACTATATACGATTGAATTTTAAGATGTACGATTATATGAGGATATTTTGAAAGGAGTTTACCTCATGAATATTACATCTTTTGTATTTTACTGTTTTATTGTTACGTTTACACCAGGACCTACTAATATCGTCATATTATCCACCGTGCATAATTCTGGGACAAAAAAGGCAATGGAATATACGTATGGAGCAACAATTGCTTTTGGGTTCTTACTTGCTATTTCTGCTATGTTGAATACGATACTTGCCACGGTAATACCAAAAATTTTAATTGTTATGCAGATACTTGGAAGCTTTTATATGTTGTATCTTGCTTATCAAGTTTATAAAATGGATTCATCAAAGCCAACTATAAACCAAACAGGCACCTTTATGTCTGGGCTCCTTACACAGTTTTTAAATCCAAAGGTAGTAATATTTGCAATGACCGTCATTCCTACCTACATTATGCCTTATTATGTTTCAATGCCTGCGGTTACAATAGGTGTTATCACTATAACTGTTATTGGATTTTTAGCATTTATTACATGGGTACTTTTCGGTGCAATCTTCAAGGAGTTTTTACAGAAGCATAAAAAGATTGTGAATGTGTTAATGGCATTGTTTTTAGTTTATGCTGCAATCATGGTATGGGTGTAGGTAGCTACTTAAGAGGTGAATAAAATGGACAAATTTATCTATAAAAAATCGGCAGGTATTACAGCTTTATCCGCAAGTATGACTGATTTTACGTATAAAAAGCATGCTCACCAAGAGTATGCAATAGGTGTCACATTGCGTGGTATTCAACACTATAACTTGGATGGTAGCTTACACTTATCCTATCAAAATGGAGTTATGCTTTTTAATCCAGAACAGGCACATGATGGAATGGCACATGATGAGACAGGCCTTGATTATGTAATGTTATATATTGAGCCGCAATTGCTATTAGAGGTTATTGAGAAAAAGGATATCGTACGTTTTTCAAACCCTATTGTGTATGATTATAGACTTGAAAAAAGAATATTGAGCCTTGCTAATGCAATATTAAGCGAAAAAGATGAGATTTTGTGTAGTGAATTACTGTTATCCCTGACAGATAGTCTTGTACAAACTGATTTTTCTACAGATTTTAAGAAAGATAACGCTCTGATTAGAAAAGCAAAGGATATACTTCATACCAACTTAGAAAATGTACTTAAACTTGATGAGATATGTAAAGAGCTTGATTTATCAAAATTCCAGTTTATCCGATTATTCAAGGCACATACTGGAATTTCGCCATACCAATACTTTCTGAACTGCAAAATAGAACGTGCAAAGCAGTTAATAGAAAAAAATAGAGATATTTATGTAGCAGTAGCTGAATGTGGTTTTGTTGATTTAACCCATTTAAATAAACACTTTAAAAGTGTATATGGAACCACAGCCTTTGAATATATGTCACATTTAAATTGAGTAGGAATTTTTGATATTAAGTGTGTAGTTATACTTAGAAAAGATAAATGGGTTTAAAACAAAGGAGGAATAAAATTGTCTTTAAGAGTAGGCGATATTATTAGATTTGAACGGACTTTCACAGCAGAAGATGTTGAATTGTTTACTAAGGTTTCAGGTGACGAAGGATCTCACCATGTTACGCCTGATGAACAGGGGAGACTTGTCATACAGGGATTACTAACAGCTACGTTACCGACAAAAATAGGAGGCGATTACAGCGTACTCGCTCGTAAAATGACTTTTGAATTTTTAAGACCGGTCTTTACGACCGATACCATTCGTTGTGAAGTCAAAATCGAGCAATTCGAAGAGCAAGGCGAAAGAACTCTTATTACTGCTTCTTTTATATGTCAAAATCAAAATGAGAAAGAAGTTCTAAAAGGAGATTTCTCTGGAGTTATAAAAAATTGATTTTCCATATGGAACTAGTAGCTTATATAGTCACTTACACAAATTAGAAGGTTTCTGCCTAGATCCGATTGCCGGACTGGGACAGAGGGATGAAACAAGTAAAGAGTACTTTAGATTCTCACCTTCAGAAGGATCTTTTTATTTAATCCTCCTTCAACTTATTATCATATCGTTCCTTACTTTCATTTAGAGTCTTTATAGACAAATTTTTTCATTTAAATTATAGTTTGTATTAATAATTAATGAAATAAATTTTCCAGTTTTATAAATAGGAGGGGCGTTTTGTTGGATAATTTTGTCTCGGGGAAAATCACTTTAAATGAATATATTCAGTGTACAGGAAGTAATGGAGTGTCTTTTTATGTTCACTACTGGGGAGTTATGCCAGAACATTATAATAATTTACCTCATAAACATTCCTTCTTTGAGGTGTGTTACGTAGTCGAAGGAGAAGGAACTTATATAGAACAGGAATGTACATATCAAATAAAAGAAAATACAATGTTTCTTTCAAGACCCGATGTTTTACACCAAATAAAAAGCGACACCGGACTTTTTCTCTTATATGTGGGGTTTGAACTAGTTGAATCAGAATCAACTGAAAAGTGGATAACAATAATTGAAGAGGCAAAACAATGTTCTGAAGTAGTGATAGATGTAAAAGACGATACAGCTGCACCGTTAATGTGGAAGTCTCTTTTAATTCAAGCAGCAAACAGTGAAAGCGCTCTTTTTGAAGAGATACTATCCAATTTAGCTCATTCCCTTATTCTTTCATTAATACAAACCTTTGTTGTGTCTTCGAATTACCATAGTCAGAAGACTGTTCCAAAAAAGTCTTCTTTGATCCTTACCCTTGCGAAATTATATATTAAAGATAATCTATCAAATTCTATTAAACTTACGGATACAGCCACTTATTTACACCTATCTAGTCGACACCTCTCTCGGCTATTTAAAGCTGAATTAGGTATCAACTACTCTGAGTATGTACAAAATGAAAGAATTCAACGAGCTGCTACATTGCTCAAAACCACCGATTTATCTATTAGAGATATTGCTCAAGAAACAGGTTTTCCAGACGTTCACTACTTTACACGCGTTTTTACTACTTCGATGCATAGTTCACCAGGACGTTTTCGTGCTCTATATACAAAGTTAAAAACAGTTATATATAAAGATTAGTCAACCTTTCTCTACTTAATGTCATTTATGAAAAAGTAGAGAAGGGTTATTTTTATTAAAAAAAATTAGTAATGTTCGATAAAATTGTCCTTAAAAGATAAAAAGTAGTCCTCTTAAAACAAAGACGATTAAGATTTCATATTTTATACTAATCACTATAGAAACAAAATTTATTGAATACTCAATTAAATAAAAGCGTTTCCAATTGCTTGTTTTTCCACATATTAAGATTATTTCGTAAAAATGGATAAGTTTAAAAGCGAAGTGTTAACAAATAACGATATTACTAAGTTATAAACAAGGTTGTAAAGTAATGAAAATTGTTGGATAGATTTGTCCTATAATTATAATCTTAATGAGTGATTGTACACAGATTTTTTAGGAGGAGAAAAACATGAAATTATCTTATGTAACAGACAGTTTAGGACATTTACCTTTTGAAGAAATGTTAGATGTGATAACAGAAATGGGAATTGATACAATCGAAATGACCACAGGGGGTTGGTCACCAGCGCCTCACTTGAAATTAAATGAACTTTTAGAAAGCGATTACAAAAGAGCTGAATTCTTAAATGAATTGGAAAAACGCAATATTAAACTTTGTGCATTAAATTGTTCTGGAAATCCATTGGATCCAGGTGAGTTGGGTAAAGAGCATCGAGAAGTGACAGATAAAACATTCGAACTAGCCAAATTATTAGGTATAAAGAAAGTAATCATGATGAGTGGATTACCAGCTGGAAGTCCTGAAGATAAAATTCCAAACTGGATTACCTATACTGTAAGCTGGCCTCCAGTGTTAAAAGATATTTTAGATTATCAATGGAATGAAGTAGCCATACCCTACTGGAAAGAACTAGTTAAGAAAGCTGAATCCTGCGGTATTGAAAAAATTGCTCTTGAAAACTTCAGTTCACAATTAGTCTATAACCCTGAAACATTATTTAAACTGCGTAATGCGGTAGGACCTACTGTAGGACTAAATTTAGATCCAAGCCACTTAATCTGGATGGGCGCAGACCCAATTTTGTCAGCTAGAGAATTAGGAGCAGCTATCCACCATGTTCATGGAAAAGATGTGCGCCTTGAACGCCATTTATCAGGGATTAACGGGGTAATGGAAACAAAAGAAGTGACGGATGTAGCAAATAGAGCTTGGAATTACGTAGCCGTAGGTTGTGGGCAAGATTTACAGTGGTGGAAAGAATTTTTCTCTGTTGTTAAGATGATGGGCTATGATGAAGAAGTTTCTCTAGAAATGGAAGATTTAACAATGTCAGTTGAAGCAGGGGTTCGAACTTCAATTGATGCATTAAAACAAACACTTAGCTTTTAATTTGATTAAATGAATTGCTTCAGATACTTGAGGTTTATATATTTCTGAATTTTCGTTCTTTTTTATTCAAATTGGGAACATCCCACATAAATATTACATGAAAGAGAGGAATTCTACTATGTTAAATGGAGAGAAAAAAATTGCAAGACCGTTACGATGGGGTATGGTTGGTGGAGGAAGACTAGGGCAGGTTGGCTATAAGCATCGAATTGGGGCACTTAGAGATAACACAGCTTTTCAACTGGTAGCTGGGGCATTCGATATTGATCCTGCTAGAGGAAAAGACTTTGGTGTCAACATTGGGGTCTCTGAGGACCGTTGTTATCCAAATTATGAAACGATGTTTGCAGAAGAAGCGAAGCGAAAAGACGGACTTGAGGTTGTATCAATTGCTACGCCTAATGGTACTCATTATGAAATTTGTAAGGCGGCATTACATGCAGGTCTACATGTGATTTGTGAAAAGCCTTTGTTTTTTACAAGTGATGAGGTACTAGAGATCAAAGCACTAGCTGAAGAAAAAGGGAAAATTGTTGGGGTAACGTATGGATTCTCTGGTAATCAGTTGTTACTTCAAATGAGAGCAATGGTTGAAAAAGGAGAAATCGGCGATATACGAGTAGTTGAACTACAGTATACGCATGGATTTAATGCTACTGATGACGGAGACAAAGTGAATGCTGCACAAAAATGGCGCGTGGATCCTAAGATTGCAGGACCAAGTTACGTGTTAGGCGATCTTTCTACACACACGTACTATATGTCACAGTTAATCATGCCACAAATGAAAATTAAAAAGTTATTATGTGATCGTCAGAGCTTTATTGGCAGTCGTGCTCCACTTGAAGACAATGCTTACGTTTTAATGCACTATGAAAATGGAGCTGTGGGCAGACTGTGGACATCTTCTATTGATGCCGGTTGTATGGACGGTCATCGAATTCGTATTGTTGGTTCTAAGGCAAGCTTAGAATGGTGGGACAGCAAACCAAATGAATTACGATATGAAGTGCAAGGACAGCCAATTCAAACGTTGATTCGATCAATGCCTTACTTAGATGAAAGCTGTAATGCGGATGAGCGTTTAGGCGCTTTACATCAGGAAGGACTTTCAGAGTCATGGTCAAATATTTACCTGAAGTTTGCGATTGCAATTGATGCGAAAATGCGCGGTGATCAAGAAACGTTAGATACACTTGTTTACCCAGATATTAATGCAGGACTGGAAGGCGTTCGCTGGATCGAAAATTGTGTACGTTCAGCAGATCAAGGATCCGTATGGGTAGATTTTGAGAGCAACAAAGAAGCTGCATTGGTAGGAGAAACTCTTTAAATTTAGGTAGAATCGATAACAATTAAAAGTAACAAAATAGTGAATAAAAGCCGTGGGGTTGGTTGTGAAAGCTAATGTCACGGCTTTTAAATAAAAAAGTATATTAATGAATTATGTAAATTTTGATTATTAAATTATTGAAAAATAAAGGTCACCAATTTCATTAATTGTTTAGTGTTTTAAAGGAAATAGTGAATTGAAAAATTTAAAATAGTAGAAAGGAAAGAGTCCTGATGATTTTGAGGGAGGTACTAGATTTAAGTAAAAGTATAGCAAACTACCGTTTAGATAAGTATGAATTAGCAAAGAATAAAGGTTTCTCTGATCCAGATGTGCTAAAAATCAACCAACAGTTGGAATTTAAAATTCAGAATATTAAAAATATAGTAAAAGATATCCGTTCCTTCTAAATATGCCTACTCAATTATGAGAATAAAAAACAGATTTAACTTTGCAGGCATTAATTAAGGTAACTTAACCAAATGACTTTAATAAGGATAAACAGAAATAAAATTATATATTATCTTCTATATTGAAATTTAATCCAAAACTATGTTGTTCCGATCTTTTATCCAGAATTTCACGATCTTTAAAAGGATAGTGGGGGACATAGTCAAGAGAGGATAAATGAAAGCGCTTTTAAATCGGTCACTCGACGCATAAATTCTTATTTACAATAAACCTCAATTGATAATCTTTATGAAGATATGAGGACTTAGGTTACCTATTTTCATTAAAAGGGGGGCATTTCCTTTGCAATCATATTTAGCAAAAAGCTTGATGGATAAGCATTATATTATAACAAATACAATCAATAAAGGGGGAATTTAATGTGGAAAATCTCAAATTGCCTAATGATTACTCAGCACAAACGGAACAGGTCAAGGAAAAGGACTCAAAAAAGTTTTTAAAATTGGTCACCATTGTATCAACGTTTGGAGGACTATTATTTGGATATGATACGGGGGTTATTAATGGAGCGCTTCCATTTATGGCCCGGCCTGACCAATTAAACTTAAACCCTTTCACTGAAGGTTTAGTAGCAAGTTCTCTCGTATTAGGTGCGGCTTTTGGTTCGATATTTGGCGGACGCTTATCTGATAATAAAGGACGTAGGAAGGTTATTTTATATCTTGCAATATTATTTTTCTTTTCTGCAGCTGGTTGTGTCATAGCACCAAATACAACTATAATGGTTGCTTTTCGTTTTCTATTGGGACTTGCTGTGGGTGGAGCTTCTGTAGTCATTCCATCCTACCTTGCTGAAATAGCACCTGCAGACAGGCGCGGTATATTGGTTACGCAAAATGAATTGATGATTGTTACTGGTCAGTTTCTTGCCTATATATTTAATGCAGTTATCGGGAATGTCTTTGGAGATGCAGGACATGCTTGGCGTTATATGTTGGTAATTGCCACATTGCCAGCCTTAGCGCTTTGGATTGGAGTACTTATTTTGCCTGAAAGTCCTCGATGGTTAGCATCAAAAGGAAAGATGGCTGATGCATTGAAAATACTTCAGAAGATTCGTAGTGAAAGTATCGCTCAACAAGAATTGAAGGATATAAAAGCATATATTTCAGAAGAGCAAAAAACAGAAAAAATGAGTTTCAAAGATTTAGGAACGCCTTGGATTCGTCGTATTGTTATGCTTGGTATTGCTATTGGGTCTATATCCCAATTAGTAGGTATCAATTCTATTATGTATTATGGAACAAAAATTCTTGAAAATTCTGGTTTCGGTACAAAAACAGCATTAATTGCAAACGTAGCAAATGGATTAATTGCTGTTGTAGCAGTTATTGTTGGGATGTCGCTACTAAATAAAGTGAACAGAAGGCCCATGTTACTTACAGGTTTAACAGGGGTAACGATTGCACTTATTACGATTGGTATTTCTGCTCTCATGCTTACCGGATCTCCAATGTTGCCATATGTAGTATTGTCTATGACGGTGGTATACTTAGCCTTTTTCCAGGGAGCAATTGGCCCGATGTCATGGCTCATACTAGCCGAAATATTCCCTGTTCGCTTACGTGGTATTGGTATGGGGTTGGCTGTATTATGTTTATGGCTTTGCAATTTTTTAGTAGGATTATTCTTCCCTCTTCTACTAGATGTAATAGGTTTGTCATCAACATTTTTCCTATTCGCCGCATTTGGTATTGTGGGAATAATATATGTAGCGAAATTCTTACCAGAGACAAGAGGGCTTTCATTAGAACAAATTGAGGCTAACTTTAAAAAAGAAAGCTGATAAAAGAGATCAAAAAACGTTACATATATACCAATCAATCTTGAGAAAACTTCACCTTACCGTGGAGTTTTGCTTTTTTAATAGATAGGTAAAAAAATAATAGCTGAAGGGGTTGGAATAAGTGAAAACTCACGTACGTTGGGGAGTCTTAAGTACTGCACAAGTTGTGCAAGATGAATTACTGCCTGCTTATATGAAGGCGATAAATGCGGCAGTCACTGCCATTGCTAGTTCGAATATAAAGGTTAAGGAAATTGCTTCAAAATTTGAGATTCCGAAAATTTATGATTCCTATGACAAATTATTGGAAGATCCAGACATTGATGCTGTGTATATTCCATTGCCCAACGCACTTCATTCACATTGGGTAAAGGAGGCTGCAAAAAAAGGGAAACATGTATTATGTGAAAAGCCAGCAGCATTAACCTTTAAAGAAACTAAAGAGATGATTGAGACGTGTGGGGAAAATGGCGTGATGTTTATGGAAGGATTTATGTATCAGTTTCACCCCCAACATCAAAGAGTAAAAGAGATTATAGCTTCTGGTGAAATTGGAAATGTAAAAACAATGAAGGCAACTCTTTCATCCTACCTTAAAAATCAGAACGGAAACATTCGTATGAATGGCGAATTAGGGGGAGGTAGCTTATATGATATGGGTTGTTACTGTATCCATGCCATTCGAAATATTTTAAATTCGGAGCCTAAAAGAGTTTTTACCTCTATGCAAAAAGACCATGATAGACAAGTAGATATTTCTGTAACAGGCTTGTTGGAGCTTAATAATGGAATGACAGCTATATTTGATGCTGCTATGGATCGAACACGTACAGATTATTATGAAATTATTGGAACAGAGGGAAGCATTCAACTACCAAGAGCCTTCGCACCTCAAGTATTTAAGGGTAAAGCTCCCATCCTGATATATACAGAGGACGGACATTATAGAACAGAAGAAGCTCTTGGAGATCAGTATAAACTTCAAATTGAATATTTCTCTAACTGTATATTAGAGGGAGAAATACCATCCTATTTTACGGAAAATACAATCAATAATATGAAAGCTATTGATGCATGCTTTAAATCTGTTGAAAAGGGAGCTTTTATAAATGTTTCGCCAGAGGATTTGAAGGTTTCTAATTAAACAACGAATTGAAGAAAATGCAAATATTTTATAGTGTAATTTCTAAATCTTATGCTTTTTAGATGAAAATTCACATAAGGAAGTACTTTCCTTATAGTTGAATTATAAGCAGGAAAGAATTAATACCGGATTTTAAGGAGGAAGAAAGATGGGAGAAATTAGAATAGGTCTTGTTGGTGCAGGACGTATGGGAAGTTTTCATGGTAAGTCTATTGCTCATAAAATTCACGGAGCTAAACTTACTGCAATTACTGCCCCTAGAACTGGACCAGCAGAGAGACTTGCTTCAGAGCTTGGAGCGTCCAAAACATATACAGACCCAAGGGAAATGTTTCAGGATCCATCTGTTGATGCAGTAATTATTGCAACTCCCCCCCGTTCACATGCAGAACTTATTATTGCTGCAGCGAATGAAGGAAAAGCCGTTTTTTGTGAAAAGCCAATGGCAATAACTTTAGAAGAAGCAGATAAAGCTATTTTAGCAACACAAAAAGCAAACGTTCCCTTACAAATTGGTTTTAACCGCCGTTTTGCTGCAGGTTTTAGGGCTGCTCATAATGATATTGTCGAAGGACGAATTGGAACTCCCCAGTTATTAAGATCGCTAACTCGTGATCCAGGATTAGGTGACCCAACTCCAATTCCAGAGTGGGCAATTTTCCTCGAAACTCTCATTCATGATTTTGATGCGTTACTTTATTTAAACCCAGGTGCGGAACCAACTGAGGTGTATGCCGTTGCAGATGCGCTTGTACGACCAGATTTTAAGGATAATGGCCTTCTTGACACGGCAGTTGTAAATATCCGTTTTGACAATGGAGCCATTGCAACAGCTGAAGCAAATTTCCAAGCAGTTTATGGCTATGATGTGCGTAGTGAAGTATTTGGTTCAGCTGGAATGGTGACAGCTGGAAGTGCACAGCAAACAAATATGATCCGTTACACAGCAGAGGGAATAAGTAGCGATACATGCCGACAAGATACGAAATTATTCCATGATGCTTACGTCGCTGAATTAATTTCCTTTGTAGAATGTATACGCACTGGAACTATACCATATGTGACAGGGAGAGCTGCTCGTAGAGCTCTTTCAATTGCACTTGCTTGCATTGAATCAGTCAAGACAAATACACCGGTAAAAATTAAGGACAATACGCAGTTAGTCTAAATAAAATACGAGGATTAATAGATGGCTATTTTATCTATATTGTGATCAAAGCTCTACACATTTTAAATTTTAGTTTATAAAAGAGCAGAAGAATTATAGGAAATAAGACATGAATTTATTTAGAGTACAATTTTTTAATTTCATTTAAGAATGTTTATTTTATGGGAACTAGGAGTGTTATAGATGAGTATTAAAATTTCAGGAGCGCCCTGTTGCTGGGGTGTTGATAATCCTCAAAATCCTTACCTACCGCCTTGGGAAAGGGTTTTAAATGAAGCTTCACAAGCCGGTTATAAGGGGATTGAGTTAGGCCCTTATGGATATATGCCAATGAACATTGAAAGAGTACAAGCAGAGCTTTCTAAGAATGATTTAACTATAATAGCAGGAACGATTTTTGATGATTTAGTAACAGAGTCTAATTTAGAAAATTTACTACATCATGTAGATGATATTTGTTCATTAATAACAAAGCTGCCTTCAACTCTCCAAGAAAAAGGACAAAAGTTTCCCACTCCTTATTTAGTCATTATTGATTGGGGGCACGATGAGAGAGATTATGATGCAGGGCATCCAGAAAAAGCAGTACGATTGTCTGAAAGAGACTGGGATAATATGATGGTTCATATTCGTGCACTAGCAGTAAGGGCATGGGATAAATATGGAGTACGCTCTGTTATTCATCCCCATGCAGGAGGATACATTGAATTTGAAGATGAAATTGAAAAACTTTTAGAAGATATACCTTACGAAATAGCTGGCCTTTGCTTAGATACAGGGCATTTATACTATTCAAAAATGGATCCAATAAAGTGGCTTCAAAAGTGTGCAAATCGACTAGATTACATTCACTTTAAAGATATTGATCTTGATGTATATAAACAAGTAATGGAAGAACGTATTCGCTTTTTCGATGCTTGTGGTAAAGGGGTTATGTGCCCAATTGGACAAGGTATTATTGACTATAATTCGATTCATAAATTATTAAAAGAAATCGATTACCATGGGTACATCACAATTGAGCAGGAGCGAGATCCTAGAAACTCTGACACAAGTTTATCTGATGTTAAACAAAGCGTCGATTACTTAAAAAGTGTTGGTTATTGATCGGAAACGGATTTAAAGAAAAAGTGATATAAAAAAATAATGTACGGAGAGAAAATGAAAGCTAAATCTATATGCGCATTCTGCATTTGCAATGGATGCTGCAGAATGCGGGGAAATATTAGGAATATGTGGCATCTCAATACTAAAGCAGTGATTGAAAGGGTTCACTGGGTAGAAAAATGTGTACGTACTGCTGATAATGGTGCTGTTTGGGTAAAGTATCAATAACTTTTAAAAGTAATTTAATTAATTCTATATATACCTGATTTATAGAGAGCTCAATTAAAATTTAAATAGCTTTACGTCCGGCGGCAATGCAACCATCTGACAAAAAATTATTAGATATAACGGGTTATATACATTGTGAAAATCTTAAATTTCTTACGGAAGTTAAACAAATCAGAAGAAACAACATCTAACTCTGCTTTACTTCAATTAAGGGGTAAAGTACTTTTTTAATCTATTATTCTCTGGAAAAATCGAGTATTATCTTCACAACTCATTTTCCTGGATCGATAAAATACAGTGTTAATTAATAAAAGTTTAGAAACCTTTAGCAAATTTAACTAGAGATTCATTCCAGAAAAGGTTTTGGATTTACAAGTTAAGGATGAGGATGAGGATGGGAATGGGAATGTTAAAAACAAAGCGAATTCAACAAATTCAGGAATATGTTTTAAAACACCAATCCGTCTCGTTAGATGATCTAGGTACTGTTTTTGGTGTCTCTAAGACCACGATTAGACGTGATATTCGAAAGTTAATTAAAGAAGGGATGATTCAAAAAATATATGGTGGAGTAGCTATAAGCCATGCAAAACTTGAATCATTTAACGAGAGAAAGGCACGGAATCAGCTTCAAAAAAGGTTAATTGCTAAAACTGCAGCCGATTATGTAGAAAATGGAGACGTAATATTTATAGATTCAGGTACAACCACATTAGAAATGATTACATTTCTAAAAAACAAACAAATAACTATCATTACTAATAACCTGGATATTATAATTGAAGCCTTAGCTTTCGAAAATTTGAATGTGATTTCAACTGGCGGTTTTCTCGAACGTGACACTAAATCATTTTCTAGTTATAGCCATGCAGATTCTTTTAAGAAATATAATTTTGATAAGGTATTTATGGCTTCAACAGGTGTTTCAATAGTAAATGGAGTCACAAATTCATCGCCCATTGAAAGTGGAATTAAAGAAACAATAGTAAAGGGAAATGCAGACGTTTTTTTATTGGTAGATCATACTAAACTTGATAAGTATGCTATGGTCACTTATTGCGGATTGGAAGAGATTGATTACTTAATAACGGATGATTGCCTAGATGACAGTTATCAAGATTACGCTAAAGAAAATAGTATTGAGCTCGTCGTTATTAAGGAATAAACAGTTATTATCTTTCTTAACGACCTTTTGGTACGAATAACCAGTAAAAGAAATTAATTTATATTCTTCCCCAATATAAACGGATAATAAATAGCAAATTGAGCAAACTACTCAAGAAACTGATAAGGTTTCAACCCTTTGGATAAATAAATGTAGCAGGAAAACTCCCTTAACGCTCTGGGGGAGTTTTTTCTGCTTTTGGACTGTATACCATATACATTGCTAGTTTACATAAACACTCTTTCCGTTACACACGACAAAAAGAACCCTTGCAGGACAAGGGCTTCGATGAGGTTACGATTTCTGCTTTATGCATCTTTTATACATATGCTCAAGGTTGTCCTATATTGCCTTATTTATAAATTTGTTGTACAATTATTCAGACTTTTTTATGAATTGAAGCATACAAATTCCCTAAAAGCTATCCGTCCTGCAACGATGGGGTAGCTTTCTTTTTTACTTCTGGTGATAAAATCTATTATGTTAAGTAAGAATTCAGTAGGTAATCTATTGAAGAACAATTCCCCACTTATAGGGGAACCATTCTTTATAAACATTCCTATATCTTATATCGACTAACATTTTATTGAATAAATAGGGCGTATAGCTTTACATAAATTATTTTCGCTCTAATACGGGATTTAATAATTTATGAATACATACAGGAAGCATATCTAATAGCATTTCAAACGCATAATCTATATCCAAACGTTCTGTCCATTGATGAGCATCCCTTCCTACAGGCCCCACATTTAGAACTGGTACATTAAATTTTTCCAAATCGTCAAGTGGTACAGAGTAACCGTTATTCCATAATGGCATATTGGTAGTAAGTGGCTTCATAGATTCTGCTGGATATTGTAAGCCTACGTAGCTAAGATCGGAAATTCCCCCAAAATAGTTCTGTTTCTTAAAAGTAACATTATGGTTGTCATAAGCATATTTCTCCATATTATAAACTACGTCTTGAATGAAAAGATTGTGACGCGAGCTAACAGCTGGATAATAGGGAGGAGCAAAAAAGATGACAATCATTGGAGCTAACTCTTTGCACATAATAGATAATTGGTCAACAAACTCAATTGTTAAGTCACGATCATCGTTACCATTTCTATTCTTTAAAACAGAAGTTTGAAGAGCATTAATCTGTTCTTGACCATAGTTCTGGACGCAGTATTCTATAAGTTCTTCGTAAGTTAGTATGTTAACTTTGAGGTTCTTGGGTGTAAATGAATTATAGGTAGAGAAATGATTCGCTTGTTTCATATAGTTATCCTCTATTTGAGCTGCCACTTTTATTGCTTTTTCACGTAATGATAAAACTACATCTCCCATTTGCTTCTCTAACAAAAATAGATTAAATAACGTTACTGCACGATGCGGAATTTGAGTAGAGTATTCGTCTTTTAAATCTCTTTGAATTAAATTTGTGGGAGGAGGAGTTGCTTCCCCTTCGATAACTTCGCAAAACTCTGTGTTTAATTCTATTTCTGCAGTTAATAATGAAGCCATATAATTTGCATTTAAACCCGCAAATGGTTCTCCCACATGGGATTCCTTCCCATAGCAAAGGAATCCAGGTAACACCTTTCCAACGGAGCCTGTATAGATATACTTACTTTCATCTCCAGGATAGCGCGTAAACATAGGTTCTGAGTTCAAAACGGTTGTATATTCAAGGTCGAATTGTTTTGCTATATTCAATAACTTAGGAACAGCAGCCCGCATTCCAACAGAATTCACTTCTTCATCTGGAACTGCCAATAGAAGGATATTTCCATCAAATTTTCCTTCGCATGCTTGCTCAATCATAGACATATGTAAAGCAAGTCCGCATTTCATATCCATTGTTCCTCTTCCAAACAACCAATTGCCTTGTTCCATGTCTTGACGAACTGGAACTGGTAACTCATCTATATGTGAGTAAAACATAGATGTTAATTTTTCTGGGTTAAAGGCATCTTCTTTCCATCTTCCATAATCTTTTATATCTACAACATCAAAGTGACTAACAAGAATAACTGTGTTTTTCACGTCAGGTGCTTTTTTTACTAGTGCGGTGATAAAAAATCGATCATCTCCTGTTGGATTTTTCTGTAGATGATTTGGATATTGTTGAAAATAAGAAAAATCTGATAGTTGTTGCACTACAAAGTCTGGAAAGATCTCTTCAGCTTGTGAACCCGTAATACTCGGAATTCGAACGAGATTACATAATAATTTAGTTAATTGTTCTTTAGTTTGCCACTTTCCCATAAATATCCCCCTTGTTTTTCCGTATTATGAAAACACTTTCCACTATATGAATAAAAATTAAAGCAGATTGTCGATTTTAAACTGTCGACGTTCTGCCAATTTTAGTAGATATTTCGCTCGCTGCATCTTTCACACTATCAATAAGAGTATCTAATCTATCTTGATTAATACTATTGCTAGTTACACCTACACTTAATGCTCCTACTACCTTATCGTTAAAGCCTATAATAGGTGCAGCAATGGATGCAGTTCCCTCTGTTTTCTCTCCATAACTCACCGCATATCCTTGATTTCTAATGGTTACTAGTTGTTCTGAAAAAGTTTGCTTTTGCTCTGGCGTTAAAAAAGGATATCCGTTAATAAGTTGATGGCTTTCATCTGCTTTCATCTGAGCTAACATAATTTTATTAGGAGCTCCTATATGAAGAGGAATTCGTTCGCCTAGATTATCAATGACCCGGACTTTTAATGGACTATCAATTCTTTCGATAATGGTAGAATACGTACCATTTAACACACTTAAGTAAACGCTCTCTTCAACTTCATAAGCTAATCGTTCCATGCTTTCTTTTGCAACGATTCTAAAGTCTACTCTTTCTAATTGTCTCAAGCCTATTTCCATCCATATTGGACCTAATGTATAGTGTTTTGTTTCTGGAATTTGCGAGACAAGCCCATTCTTCATTAAAGAATTAAGTAGCCGATGAACTGTACTAATAGGGAGAGAAGTTCGTTCTGTTATCTCGGAGATGGACCAATAATCTTTTTTATCACAAGAGTCTAGTATTTGAATGATATCTACAGCTCGATCGATGGATTGTACCATAACTTACCTCAACTTTAATTTTAGTTTTTAAATATTTGATTAAATATGAATTTAACAAAGTTTTTCATTCAAATCAACTAAATTTTCAGAATAAAAAAATAAATAAAACAAGATATTGACTTTTTTGTTTAGTTATCTGAAAATTATATATAATTCCGTATTGTGGAACTAATTCCACTATGCGGAAAACATTATGTACGAAAGTGAGGAGCACGATGACAAATTTTGATGATAAAAATACTGAGTTAAGGCGGACTATGAAAAGTAGACATTTGTTTATGATTGCACTTGGCGGTGTAATAGGAACAGGACTATTTAATGGCTCCGGATTCATTATTGGCCAAGCTGGACCAAGTGGATCTGTACTTGCTTTTATGATAGGCGGGTTATTAATGTACTTTGTTATGTTATGTCTTGGTGAGCTTGCTGTAGCAATGCCTAGTTCAGGATCATTTCAGGATTATGCTACAAAGTTTATTAATCCTGCTACTGGCTTTACGATTGGATGGTTGTATTGGTTTAGTTGGGCTAACAGTGTAGGACTTGAATTTACCACTGCAGGTATGACCATGCAACGTTGGCTTCCTGGAGTCCCTGTCTGGGTTTGGTGTTTAACTTTTGGAGTTACCATCTTTGTCATTAATGCACTATCCGCAAGAAGTTATGCAGAAACAGAATTTTGGTTTTCAAGTATAAAGGTATCAGCTATTGTTGCTTTTATCATTCTTGGAGGCGCAGCTATGTTTGGATTAATTGACCTAAAAGGAGAAGAATCTGCTCCACTTTTATCTAACTTTACAAATAACGGGGGGCTATTTCCCAACGGTCTTGGTGCAGTACTGTTAACTCTAGTCACAGTTAATTATTCATTTCAAGGCACAGAGCTGGTTGGGATTGCTTCTGGAGAAAGTGAAGATCCAGCCAAAACTTTACCAGGTTCAATTAGAAATATTATTTGGAGAACGATGGTTTTCTTTGTTTTAGCCATATTTGTTCTTTCAGCCTTAATCCCTTGGGAACAGGCAGGATTAGGTAAGAGTCCATTCGTTGTAGTGCTAGATAACATAGGTATTCCTTATGCAGCCGACATTATGAATTTTGTTATTCTTACAGCTCTTCTTTCCGTAGCTAACTCAGGGTTATACGCTGGAACTAGAATGCTTTGGTCTTTGTCTAAAAATGACATGGCTCCAGCTTTTCTAAAAAAATTATCATCACGTGGAATTCCTCTATATGCATTAATTATGACAATATCTGTTTCTGCTCTTTCGCTTTTAACAAGTGTTTTTGCAGCTGAAACTGTTTACCTTTGGTTAATTTCAATTTCCGGGTTTATTACAATTATTGTGTGGATGTCAATTTGTGCTTCTCAGTTTTTTTTCCGTAAAGAGTATCTTAATAACGGCGGAAAGTTGGAGGACTTAAAGTTTAGAACTCCTCTTTATCCATTCGTTCCAATTGCTGGATTTGTTATATACGGCATCATTATCATAAGTCTCTTCTTTATTCCAGAACAGAGATTAGGGATCTACTGCGGGGTACCATTAATTATTGGTTGTTATGTTTTCTATTACGCAAAAGTCAACAGAAAAATCAATACTAACAGGCAGAGTGAAAACGGGATTAGTAAAACAAGTTGATCAATTCAAATTGAACTCTTGTTAAATATGTGCGCCACAAATGATAGCGCTTTAATTTATGTTTTTATTCTACAAATCTAAAATATATTCGGAGATATCTGTTATTTTAAGAAGGAATATTTAAAAGGGAGGCGAACTTCTGTGGAAGGATTTATCCCAAACTACTTCCACAGAATGTTTATTTAGAGAATCAACTAGCATGGAAGAAATAGCAGTCCCAGAAAAGTTATTTAATATCTAAATTCCAGATAAATTAAAAGCTTAACTAAGTAAAACAAATAGTAAAAATGATAATTATGGCTGCCCACTTATTTGATCTACATAGAAATTTGTAAGAGGATATCCTTAATCAGAACAGAAGGTGATAACAAAATGGAAAACTTTTATTTGTTTGTAATTACATGCGTCTTTTTAGTTATTTTACCTGGTCCAGATACTGCTATCATGACCAAAAACACTCTTACTGTGGGGAAACAGGGAGGTTTTAAAACGATGCTCGGAATTTGTTGTGCGTTATCTATTCATACATTAACTGCTATTGTAGGGCTTTCGGCGATTATTGCAAAATCAGCTTTGTTATTTTCTATCTTTAAATATGTTGGTGCGGTGTACTTAATTTATTTAGGTGTTAAGTCATTATGGACATTGAGAAATAAAGAAAAAGCAGAAATAACTGAAACGGTTGCTAAAAATAAACATAAGAATAAGTCTTCTTTTAAACAAGGTTTCCTTACCAATTTACTAAACCCAAAAATAGCTGTTTTTTTCTTAACCTTCCTACCTCAGTTTGTGAATCCTGGAAGCCGTACGTTTATGTCGTTTCTTATACTTGGGATAACTTATATTGTATTAACTGTCGTGTGGTATTTATTTTATATTTATTTGCTTAACCAGATTAGTGCTTTTATGAAGAAGCCTAAGACACAAAAGGTTATCGAGGGAATAACAGGTACTATATTGATAGGATTTGGTATAAAACTCGCTCTAGAAAAGGCTCATACTTAGATAGCTGTGATTTTAACTATCAATAGGGGATACCTATATAGCTTAAAAACAGAAAATCCACTGGGCCTAATCAGTGGATTTTCTGTTTATTGAAAGTTAGTCGTAAAGTGATGATTTATCTACCTTGGGTATTGTGCTCAAAGCATTAAAAATATGTATATATATAAAGGAAATGTATTTTAAATTGTTGTTTAAATGTACATTTTAAAATAGAATCAAATACGACTTCCGTAAACGTATACGTTTATGAACATAAAAAAGTATTATATTTTACTTTCTTTCGCGTTCTTAAAATTTGAAGAAGACTTTATGAACGTTCGTTGTTTTTTATATGCTTTTATGGACACTTTTTTTACATAAGAGAGCTAAAAACTAATATGAAAATCAGATAACGTGTAATCCGTACTCTTCTTTCTATTAACAATAGTTAGTATGGATTTCAGTCGATGATTTTCTTTTACTTCTGTTCCTAGCAAGTAGTCACAAAAAGCAATGTGATGAAGCGTTGTAAAAATTAATCTTTCCTCTTGTGGTTCATCTATTGTTTCATTAATGATTTTATAAAATTGTTCTCTTCTACTAATGATAGCTTTTTCCTCGATTACAACACACTTATCAAATTTAGAAATGCCCATTCTTTAGTTCATCTCACTTCCTACACGTTCTTAGTTATATTAGTATGCTCAATTTTCTGGTAAAATATATAATTGCAGAGATGAACTAGAAAAAGAATATAAGTAGACAAATAGAATTGTAGGTTGAAGCTAAAACATACCTTGAGATGAGGGATACAATGATTACATTACAAGAAATTATAAACATTGAACAACCGTCAGACAAACCTGAAATTCAGTATTTAATCAGTGTCAAAACAAAACAGAATTTTGATGTGTATGGTTCGATTGAAATGTCTGGTTATGGGTATGAAAGCCAAATTCAAACTCAACTAACAGCATACTTTGAAGGTCAGGAAAATATGGATAATTTTGTTCTATTTAAGAATGGTGACTCAATTAAGATAAGTGAAATTGTACATTTAAAAGTTGAAAAGGGTTCAACTTCATTACCATTTTAATAAGAAAAGGCAACCACTAAATATTAAGTGGTTGCCTTTTTAGCAATTTGAACAACTAGAATTACGTTTTATCATCTTGGATTACTAATTGCATTTGAAATATATCTGATTCTGTAATTCCTGCTTCTTTCAATTCATCTTGTAGGGTCATTCCCTCTTCGATCTTTATTTTCCTTTTGGTACCATCTCTTAATGTAAAGATCCTCATTTGATACATTTTGTAACTTCTCCCTAAATAATAAATAGGATTTTTAGATTCAATTTCTCAAGTAACCAATAATACCACCAAAGATTTCTATTGCAAGCGAAATGGGAACAGCAGCTATTTCCCCATAAGCAACTGCAAACCCTAATCCGTCTGCAAGTGATGGATCATCAGTTATGTGATTTGCTTGTATAGCAACCCAAATTAGTAACGCACCAACCATTACAACAAAAGAAATAATAGTAGTCAGTAAAAATGCGCTGAAAGCTTTAATCATAGATTCCCCTTCATCCTTATTCATATAGAGTATTTGTTCTTCTGATTGTAACAATAATCGGGAAAACTTTAGAGTTTTTATTGAATAAAGAACGTTTGTTCGTATATAATATAGAGAACGTACGTTCTTTTATTTAAGGAGTTCTTTTAATGGATTATGGGCAGCTACCAAACAGAGTCATTATATGTATCGACATGAAGGCGTTCTTTGCTTCGGTTTCTTCTGTCATACAGGACTTAGATCCTTTGAAAACAAGGCTTGCGGTGGTAGGAGATATCAAACGATCAGGATCGGTTGTGTTAGCTGCCACACCCCTATTAAAGAAAGAAGGGATCAAAACAGGAAGTCGTCTTTTCGATATTCCTAAAAGGAAAGATATCCATGTGGTGAATCCCTCCATGGAGAGATATATCAAGGCTTCGAACTATATTTCTAGTTTGGTGTTACAGTATGTGGCTCCTGAGGACTTTCACGCGTATAGCATTGATGAGTTGTTTATTGATGCGACAGCTTCTTTGCATTTATTCGCTAAAACACCAGAAGAATTAGCTCATAAAATCATCCATGAGATTTATCGCAAGACACGGCTGACAGCTACCGCAGGAATTGGTCCAAATCTCTTACTGGCTAAGGTGAGCTTGGATCATGAGGCCAAGAATAGCCCCACAGGGGTTGCATATTGGCGATATGAGGATATTCCCTTTAAGTTATGGTCCATTCATCCGATGAAGGATTTCTGGGGGATCTCGTCTGCTACGGAAAGACGCTTAAATCGTTTGGGCATTCACTCTATCAAAGAACTCGCTCTTTCTTCAAAAGAGATGTTACAAAAAGAATTTGGCATACTAGGCGAAGAGTTACACCAACATTCGAACGGGATTGATTACAGTCGCATTTCTGATGTATATATTCCTAGCTCTCGTTCCTTTGGAAAGAGTCAAATTCTATTCCGTGATTATACAAACCGAAAAGAAGTGGAGTTATTGCTATTGGAGCTCTTGGATGATGTGTGTTTCCGTTTACGCATGCATCAAGTGGTGGCTCAAACGATCCATTTATCAATTGGCTACAGCAAACAAACAGGTAGAGGATTCTCCAGACAAAAGAAAATGGGGCGAGCTTCGAATTTAAGCCAAGATATCTTTCCGTATTGTTTAACCATTCTACATACATTTGATAGTGGGATGCCAATTCGCTCCATTGGCATTTCATTATCGAATACGAGCATTCAAGAAGAGGAGCAAATGAGCTTATTTGAGGACATCGATCAGCGTGAAAGAGCCTATGCTCTTGCCAAAACGATTGATGATATTCGACTGCGTTATGGCAAGAATAGTGTACTACGTGCGTCTAGTCACCTTCCTCATTCAACAGCTCGTTATCGAAATAGCCTTATGGGTGGTCATAAAGCTTAAGGAGGAAAAAGATATGGAATCTAGAGGAATGAAAAAATGGCGTCCATTCGCCACTATGCCAGAGCAATACATAGGGTTAAAAGAAATGATAAATAAGCAAGCAGAAGTAGCTCAACCTGTTTTAACAGACGAGCAAATGGAACAGATTAATTTCATCTTGATTGAAGCCTTACATACAAATAAACAAGTGTATCTTACATATTATAAGAGAGGCCAATGCATAACAGAGACAGGATTCATTCAGTTTGTTGATTCTCTCGGGGATTTATTTATTTTCATCGATGACGTATTTGAGTTAAAGAATAAAATGAGGTTAAGCGAGCTCATCGATGTTCGTTTGGCTTAGTTCCTGAAGAAATCGTCTACAAGAAGCATTTATTTTGGTGGAGGTACATTCATATACAATTTTAGAGTATACACGTTACAGGACGGTTCAAAGAGAATCATTAAACTAAAAGAAGGAGAAGCATTTAAAGAGGAACTCCAAAGAGCAGGTATTCAGGAAACTCAAATTTTCCAGATGCAACTAGTGGAAAAACCAGAGTGATTTTAACATGCCCATTTTATATGGCTGTAATTGTGTTAGTCTAAGAAAAGTCAAATAGAAAAGAGTGATTAACCTGGAAGAAATAAAGGAGCAAGAAATAGATCTTGATATTCCTGATTTCAAAAATTCCGTTACTATCGTTAAGTCTTCGGCTCTGGTACAAAACTATTTGATCGAGATGTAGAACCTATATGACCTTTTCAATTGCAGATTATCATGCAATTCCAAATAGCTTGTATATAATACAAGAAGTCCTTCATAAAATTTTGCAGCATATAAGTCAATAAAAAAAGCAACTCCAAAGGGTTGCTTTTTATCTTAAGAATAATAACCACAGGTATAAAAATAATTAATTTAAAATAAAGAGTTTTTACTCACACAGATATTATCAGTTTTTTAATGATTGTTCGAAACCAGTGCGCCAAGTTCGATAGAGAGGTTTCCAACCATATTCTGTTTTAGCTTTTTTGTTTGAAGCTCCACGCTCTCCTCGTTCACTTCCATCTTCTTTTTGAGGTTCTGGTGCGCCAATCGCAGAAGCGAAGACAGGAAGCCATTCTTTTCCTGAAGCCGGTTCGTTATCTACAACATTAATTGGACCACTTGGCCATTTTAAAGCCTCAACTGCAGCTTGCGCTGCATCTTCTACATGTAAGAATGAGATTACACTATCTGTTGCTTTCACTTGACCTTTTAATACCTGTTGACCAATCATTCCGTCTTTGTCATACCATGTACCTGGCCCATAAAGCAGTCCATACCGAAGAATAACGTATTCCGGTAATTCAGCAGCAGCTGACTCGAGAGATGCTACCCCATCGACATTTATTTTTCTAGGAGTTGGTGCTTCAAAATCTAAAGGTACATCTTCCGTTGCAGGAGTTTCTCCTGGTTCATACGTAAAAGCAAGACTTTGGGCAATTATTTTTTTTACACCTACAGCTTTACTAGCATCTACTAAGTTTCTGGTTCCAACAACTCTAATTTTAGCGTTATCTTCCAGGTTGACACTTCCTAGTGAAGTAAGCTGGTGGATTACAACCTCAGGCTGAACCTTTTGAAAGGCAGCAAGCACAGCCTCACTATTTAATGCATCTGCTTGTACAGGAGTTACACCTACTTCTTTAAGAAACTTGTTAGCTTTACTATCCTTTGTCATAGCGAATACTTCATGTCCATCTTTTACTAATTTAGGTAACATAAAACGCCCAATGACACCTGTTCCACCTGCGACAATAATTCTCATAAACTTTCGTCTCCTTTATTAAATAAATTCTACTTGGTTGCTAATCTCTTAGCAGCTTCTTCCACTTCTTCATACGCTTTTTCTATTACCTCATTTGGATCTAATACATTCGTTCCTTGTGCACGAACGATTTGATAATCTTCAATCCCAAGGAAATTAAACATTGATTTCAGGTATTTGTGAGAGTATTCAACATCTGTATACCAATCATTATTTGTATAGATTCCGCCACTTGCTTGGATAACAAGCATTCTTCGTCCGTCCTTAAGTAAACCCACTGATCCAGTTTCTGTATATTTAAACGTCTCACGTGCGATCATAATATTATCCATATAATCTTTTAACTTCGATGGAATATTAAAATTATGCAAAGGTAAAACAATGACATACGTATCTGCACTTTTAAATTGGTGTAAAACCTCAGACATACGATCCGTTACTTCTTTTTCTTGGCTCGTTAGTTCTTGTCCATTTCGTTGTTTTTCCCATGCACTTAAAACCGTGTTATCTACCATGGGTACTACATCACTGTATAGATTAATTTGTTCAATTGTCTCGCTACTAGGAATCAATTCTTTATACCTTTTCAAAAAGTGATGAAAAACCTTCAAGCTATATGAAGAAGTATCGTCTACTTTTGGATGTGCGTTAATAATAAGTGTTTTATTCATTTGTATTTCTCCTTTAATCTGCATTTTAATTAAAGACTGATTTAATCGTCGATTAATACGGTCTTTAATATAAACCTTATGATTATTTTTGTCAAATGAAAAAAATAATATACTGAACCAGATTTCTTCTATTTGACAAACACCCAAAATACTCCTAAGATACAATTTGATAACCCTTAAAACCAAAAGCAGGTGAGTTTATATGCAGTATAGCGTCGGGGTTGAATATGCATTACATTGTCTTGTTTATTTAATTGATACGCCTTCAAAAGAAAGTGTTGGAATAAAAGATTTAGCAGAATTTCAAGGACTTTCGGAGACATTTCTTTCGAAAGTTTTCGGTAAATTATCTAAAGCTGGTATTGTCAGTTCCGTTCCTGGTGTAAAGGGAGGATATAGATTAGCTAAGTCTCCAGAAGAGATTTCCTTTTGGGATGTAATACAAGCTGTCGAAGGACCCAAACCTATTTTCCAATGTAAAAATATTGTACAAAACGGTATATTATATCGAGACAAGAACTGTAGTTCCTGTGAATCCAGCAATTCTACTTGTACAATTAATTTGGTCATGCTTGAGGCAGAAGAACAGATGCGTGAATTTCTTCGTTATAAAACTCTTGCATGGTTAGATAAGGAACTTAACCATGTTTTACCTGAGAAACAAAGAACAGATACTCGACAATACTTCTCAAAAAAAAGCTCTAGCTAAATTGCTTTGACGATTTAGCTAGAGCTTTTTTTGTTCTTTACATTTATTTATACATGACAACAAGAGATTTCTGTATCGTTGACAAACAAGTCGGGGATTATAATCACTAGGAAAAAATAATACAAAGGAGGCTTATAATTATGTCCAAATCAGTTGTTGATCAGGCTTCAAAATCAGAGAGTAACCTCGACAGTCATGCTGCAGTCACAACAGAAGAACAAATAGATGTATTAAATCGATTATTAAAGCCTGAAATACAACAATCTCTTAATGTACTTATAGATAACTTGCCAAAGTTATCTGAAATGTTAATTGTGTTGATAAGAACTTACGATACGGCACATTCATTAGTAACAGATGATGTATTAAAAAAAGACACCGTGGGGGCAATGCAACAATTCATTGAACCATTAGAAGAAAATGTAAAAAACCTTGCAGCAAATGCAATCGAGGCGAAAGACCGAGCTGAAGCTAATTCTTCTACTATAGGTTTATTTGGGTTACTGCATATGCTCAAAGACCCGCAAGCTCAAAAGTTATTTAGATTTATACAAGCATACTTAGATATTACAAACGAGAAACAGAAATAACTTATAATGGAGGATGAACGATGTCGAAACATATTTTAATTTTGGGAGGCGGTTATGGCGGTTTATTAGCTGCCATGAAAGCACGTGAACATCTAAATGAAAATGATGCAAAAATTACGATGGTGAATCGCTTCTCTACGCACCAAATTATTACGGAATTACATCGTTTAGCTGCAGGAAGTATTTCTGAAAAGGCAGTATCTTTACCTCTTGATAAGCTTCTAAAAAACTATCATGTAGATTTGAAAATCTCAACGGTTAATGGTATTTCGCCAAACAAGCATGAAGTATCTCTGGAAGATGGCACAACGTTAACTTATGATTATTTAGTGGTAGCTCTTGGCAGTGAAACAGCCTACTTTGATATTCCTGGTTTAAAAGAAAATAGCTTTGTTCTTAAGTCTGTAGAGGATGCAAATCGTCTGCGTACTCATGTAGAAGAGCGTATTGCTGAATACAGTAAAACCAATAATAAAGCTGCGGGTACAATTGTGGTAGGAGGCGCAGGCTTAACGGGTACTGAACTCGTTGGTGAATACGCTGATCTAATGCCAAGTCTAAGCCTAAAATATGGTGTTGATCCAAAGGGAATTTCACTGTACTGTGTGGAAGCCTCTCCTACTGTTCTTGCAGGATTTCCTCCGAAGCTTGTTGAGCGAGCTTATACAAGTTTAACTAAACGAGGAGTTACATTTATTACTGGTACTCCAGTAACAAGAGTGGACGGGAAAATTGTCGAACTTAAAGACGGTCGTAAAATTGAAACAGAAACACTAGTTTGGGCTGGAGGAGTTCAAGGAAATTCCGTAGTTGCTAACTCCAATATGGAAGTAAGTCGCGGTCGTGTACTAGTAAATGAATTTCTCCAACCTCCATCTCAAGATGATATATTCGTTGCTGGTGACAGCGCAGTGGTCATGGGACCCGATGGGACTACCTATCCTCCTACTGCTCAATTAGCTTGGCAGATGGGAGAAAATATAGGTGTAAACTTGGCTATCTCCATACGTGGAGGTGTACTGAAGCCGTTTGTGCCTATTTTCTCCGGTACGCTAGCCAGCCTTGGACGTAAAGATGCAGTTGGCACAGTTGGTGAAAATAAAACAGAACTAAAAGGGGTACCCGCAGCACTTATGAAACAAGCAAGTGATGTTCGGTATTTATCACATATTAAAGGGTTATTTAGCTTAGCTTATTAATTTAAGTGTGCTGGAAAGAAGTAATACTTTTCTATTCGTACAAGTTCTTCTGCAGCAATTAAAAATGATTGCTAAACGACACTTATTTGAGTTTAGATAATGAAAAGAGAAGGACTTCCCTTCTCTTTTTTATTCACTCGTAGGTTCATCAGACTCCCCTTGCTTCTTTTTGCAGTCTTCTTTAGTCGTTTGGACACCTTCGATTTCTCGTCCATTTCATGAAAAAGATAAGCAAATAGGACAACCCCCAGCATATAAAAACCCAGCACTTCTTACATCACCATCTACCCCTTACCTACTGCGGTAAGGGTTCTTTATTATTTTTTGATTGGACAGGCAAGCTTACTGAAGTAGCTACATAGTATCTAAAGAATTGTTACTTCCTTACTTAACCAGTAGTTAGTTCAGTATCGCTACCGCGTTAATACAAGCTGTATACGCCTTGTGAAGCCTTTCGTAGAACCTGTAAGGGAGCTGAGCCGAAGAGGCGAAGGGGGCGACCGGATGTGTTGAGCTGAAATAACTGAGACATGAAAGGCGAAAAAATAAAAAGAATGAAAGTAGGTACCAACATGAGAAAAACACAATGGTTTGACTTTCGAAACTTCTGTCATAAATCTTCTTTAACTTCCTCCATAAAACCTCGTCCTTTTAAGACTTATTCGTTTGTTCCTTTTAGTCCAGTTGCTATGCTTGATCCCACTATTTTGACCCTAGGAGGCATTGTCTTAGGGATTGCTATCATCGAACGAATATTAGAGCGATGGGGTGTCATTGATCTTGTTGATCAGTTTGAAAAAGTGATGCGGTTTATCTTGCCTGTCACTTTTTATGGGGCCTTATTTTACTTCTTTGCGACATTTATGTTTTGAGGAGGGTTTTAGATGTTTGAGAAACTAAAATTGCGTGGAAAGCTTATTCAAGCGTTTCGTACAGCAGAGATTTATCGAGTCATAAAGCGTGGGGATCGTACCTCCTATCAATTTCCGAAGATCCATCAGATCGATCATCAGAACACCTACACTCGGTATGCTTTTTCCTTACTGAATGGCATTGATCCTGAACTTTTAACGAAAAAAAGATGGGCATTACGACAAGTATTAGGCAGCAATATTGAAGTGAATGGCAGCTTAAAGAACTTTAGTATTACTGTTCATCACAAAAGCCTACCTAAGATGCTCAATTATGATTATGAAGTCATTCATCCTCATATTGAGAAAATGGAGCTTCCTGTATGCATTGGTCAAGAAATCTATGGAAACCCCGTTTTATGGGATTTTGCGGATTTAGAAACGTTACTCATTTCTGGCGAAATTGGAGCCGGAAAAAGCAGTCTCATGCGTGTGATCCTCACAACATGGGTGAAATATGCCTCCCCTGAAGACTTGCGCTTAGTATTAGTCGATCTCAAACGAGCTGATTTGGGGCTGTTTCATGGGATTGAGCATGTAGATGCGCTTTGCTTCGAGGCAAAGGATATGAGAAAACCTTTTTCTTTATTACGAGCTGAAATGTATCGAAGAGGCGATTTACTGTTAGAGCATGGGTTCACACACATAAGCAGGCTTCCTTTTAAGCTGCCTCGGATTGTCGTGGTTGTAGATGAGATGAGCATCATCAAGAGAGAAACGGATCTTGTAGAGATGATCCAACAGTTTGCCAGCCAAGGTCGAGCACTAGGTGTTCATACGATTATTGCCATGCAGCGTCCTGATGCCGATTTGTTGAATTCCGCACTCAAAGCAAACTTACGGGTTCGGATCTCTGGAAGGCAGGCCGATGCCATAAATGCGAAAGTAGCCGGGGTAATCGGTGCGGAAGAAATCGATGCCGCAGCCAGGGGGCGCATGAAAATTAAAATTGACGAGGTGAAAGAGTTTCAAGCCTTTTTCTTAGATGAAGGAGCTTGTAAGGAAATACTTTCGCCTTATAAAACACGTGTGAAAGACCCTGAGCCGCAACTCGAAGTCGTGTCACAGTCTATTTTTGGGTTGTTAGAGAAGGAGGAGCAGCGATGAGTTTCCGTTTATCTCAACGTGATAAAGACATCATAGCGTTTATTAATCAATTTAGAGCCGTGGATCGAGACTCATTAGTTGACCTCTTCTTTAAACAACTGAAATCGCCCGTAAATGCATGTAATAGTGTGATGGTACGTTTATATCGATTAGGGGTAATTGAACGCACACAGCAGTATTCTCCGACCGTCTATTTGCCCGTGGATGCAAAGATTAAAAAGAACTCTCAAAAAATATTACATTTCCTTTCTATCTTGGATGTCTATAAACAAATGTGTACGTATACCCCACCAAAACAGCTCATTGTCGAAGATAAGCCTACTGGACGAAAAGGAGGTATTGAACCGGATCTCTTTTGTATTTTTAAAGGATCTCCGTTTTGGATTGAAATTCAGAGAAATCAGTATTCCGAACAGAAAATGCAAGCGAAGATCAATCTCTATGAGGAGTTTTTCTTTTCGGATGAATGGAAGGCATTGCATTGGCAGCCTGAGGACCGATCAGCGATTTTCCCTTCTGTCATTTTGATTACACCTGTTCGGTATGCTGTTCATTCTGAACATATTCGCATTATACAAGTAGCAAGTATTCATGAACTCATGGAGAAATACAAGGGTTCTGCGAAACAGCAAAGAGATGGAAAGCCAAGGGAATCAGCTTCTTCCGGTGGGATTAAAATTAACCTCACTTAATGATAAAGAATACAAAAAGCTATCTCGGCAGATAATGCCGGGATAGCTTTTTACTAGGATTGCTAATTATAAAGTACCAAAATATAACCGCAAGTAAACAATAGCACATTTTTGCCATAATGGCTATTTTTGGATGAATCGACATATGTATAAAGGGTAGTCTTTTTATACGCCTTTTCTTCACACACACCTGGAGAGATCACCGTCATATCAAAGGTGTATAAAAAGCTGCATATCCGATTAAAGGCGCCCACAAAAGAACCCTTTTCCTGTAAGGGTTCTTTTGCTTTCTTGCTTCCTTGAAGAGTGATTATGTTAACTAAAGTTGTATACTTTATACAGCCTAAAAACAGAAAAACTCCCCCAATGCGTTAAGGGAGTTTTTCTGTTTTTAGGAGTTAGCTAAGTGATGATTCATCCATCTTGAGTAGTTTGCTCAAGATGTTATTTATTATTCATTTTTATAATTATTAAATAAAAAGAAACAGACTTGTTAGGAAGTCTGCAACTGCAACAAGAAATAAAGCTATTTTATATACAACAGGTATTGTATATGATCCAACGAACTTTAGCAGTCTGCCCTGTTGAGAAGATTCTATACTTTATTGATCTTATGTTAACTAAACATGTCTACCATATACAGCGTAAAAACAGAAAAACTACTGACCATGCTCCAGTAGTTTTCTCTATGAATAGTGAGTAATTAGAAGTTGTTTTTGAAATCATATATTGACCTCTGGATTAGTTTGTTCAAGTTAGTAAGAACTTATGTATAGAGAAGAGAAAAACCTACTGTCTATGGGGTCAATCCCATGTTCAGTAGGTTTTTCTCTTAGCTTATTCATAGCACACAATGAAGGATTGAAAATGAACATCTCTCCATCTTTTCAATAGTCTGCTCAATTAGGATATAAATCATTCACATAAATATTTCACCAGCTATGAAACATTTATGTATAGAAAATGATACATCTTGTATTATTTTTGATACGAGATGTATCAAAAGCAGGCTTAAGTCTGCTCCTATAGCCTTAAAGGCTAATATATAGTTAAGAAAGACATATTAGTTTTTGTGAGGGTTCTTGATGTAGATTTTGAAACTATTTAACAGCTTCTGTCATAGACTGCGTGTTCAACTTTTTCAAGATCCTCCTTCTTTGATTCTTAATTGTGCACTCTTCTTTATGGAGAATATCTTGTATTTCTGAGATAGAATGACCATCAATAGAAAGAGCAAAGACTTCTTGTTCTGCTTGAGTTATTTGATTCATAAATACTTTCTATTCCAGGGTTTTACATTCTTTTTCTGCACTCTTTAGCCCAGCAACTTCATCAACTAAATCAGACGCCACACTCAAGATATTTTCAATACCCATTAAGAGTTTTTCAATAGTTTTTCGCTTTTATCCATGATAAGGCCCTCCTACTTTTTGAGGGCAACCTATGTTATAATAAAAGTCCGTTACGTACTAAGTTTTGACATGGGGGTGCTTTCCTAGCCGGGAAAGTGCCCTTTTTCATGTTATTTTGTTTGGACTTGGATTGTCTATAATTTTGATAGTAAACCCATTTCATTGACTAAGAAATAGCTGAGAAATACAATCGTTGGATTTAATTTATCTAACGAATGCTGTTTCGTTGTTGCTATACTAGGATTCGATGAGTTTTTAACGACTTAAATGTTCATCATGAAGAAGGAGAGAATTGAATGGTTACAACAAAAACCCCAAAAAAGGTTGCAGCAAAAGATCTAGAAACTGATACAACAACTCTTGAACAGCTAGCGTATTATCGGATATTAGCCCCACTAAACGTTAGATCACTCTTATCTCATCTTAATTCAAGTGAAAAGAAATCTATTTCCTTTGATTTCAAAAAAATGAAAAATGAAGATTTAGATCCTTTTCGTCACACATTTATAGAAGAGGTAGACAAACAGCAAAGTCGCTCTATTGAAGCATCCGAAAACGATGAATCTACGCATTACAAAGCAGATTTTGTGAACATGAAAAAGGAAGCTTTTAATTTATTTGAAGGGATGATCCACGTATATGGTATCCCAGACGACGGTATTAGGTTACCAGTGGAGGAAGCTAAATCAGATGAGTTGAAAATTAGAAAAAACGAAGTGGTTTATATGAATAGTGAATCCACTCTTGTTACTTATCAAATCATTGAAACAGAGAAAGGATTCAAGGTCGTTATAGAAGATAATTTAACGTTGGATTTTGATAGGAGAAAGAAATCTGGTCTATTCCATCTAGAAAGAGTAAAAAGCCTCGGCTCCTATATGAAATGTTTACGATTAATAAACTATTACATACAGCGCAATAAGTTTCCTTTTCAATCCTTACAGTTATCTGGTGGAACATTAAATTTAAAGGGACAACTCCAAGAAATTGAGGAAGGGATTGAATCTTACAAAGAACTGATAGCTATTTGCACTCAAATTGGAATAAGAGAAGATTATATATTCGATGATAAAGAAGATTTACCTTCTCTATTCAATGCTATAATCAATATCTTTAAAAATAAACAATATAGCTTGCTGAATATTCGTCAAGAAAAACTAGAAAAAACGGAGATAATCAATATTGAACTTTCTAAATGTGTGAAACTAGCATTAGTGTATGCAGACGGATGTTTCCTTAACCTTTATAGTGAAGAAGCGTTAAAAATAATGGATAGATATTCATCTATAACAGATGTAGCTAGTAACCACGGGCAGGATACTGTTGAACCTGTTATGTTACCTGATAATAAGGAAAGTTATGACCAAAAAGTAAGCATTTTTGCTTCTCGAAAAATTGAAGAAATGGTGAAAGATACAAACTTTGATTTCGAAATAGTAAAATTGTCTTTTGCCGATGGACATCATGATATACAAGCTGACTTAACAATTACTAGTTCTTTAGGCTATATAGACTTTTATGATAAAACCCTCGATGAAAATTATTTAGAATTTGCTCTTGACCTAAACCAGCGATACTTAGCTAAGTTTCCAGAAGATGATATTGCAAAGGTTAATATTTATCTTATTAAACTCAAGCAAGGTCATGAATTATCAAAAGAGGAACAAAACAATCTTTATGATATGCAAAAAAGAGCCGAGAGTAATAAAGAGCAAACCATATGTTTTGCATGTGAAGTTTTGTTGAAAAATAAGACAAAAGCGAAGAGAATACTTGGTACTCTTCCTGATGAAGAAAAAGAGGAGATCGTGGAATTTCCAATCTACCGTTTTTATCAAAACTTGGAGTAGTATGCTCATTTTCTTCTGTATATAGATTGCTAGTAAATTTTTATAAAAGCTCCTTTTTATAAAGCTTTTGTCCTTAGTACAATAAATAAGCCCTACTTACCCACAATAGGGCTTATAAATTAAAAAAATCCTCTACTTTCAGTTTTGGATCAATTTTTTTTAAGACATTCATAATTTTCTTAATCGTGGTACCTGATGGGATGTAATTTGAATCATTGTAAATCTTGCTAACTGTTTTTCTATCCATCTTAGTTACTTTAACTATTTCCGTTTGATTATAGCCTTTGTTCATTAAGTATTTTCCTAATTTACTCTTTTGGGTTATCTTAGGCATAAGAGCACACTCCTTTTTATAAAGGATTGACACTTTCAAAAAAAATATTCATTTTAGGGAAAAAATTCCGCAATAAAATTTATTTATCACATATAATAAACTATAAAATAAACAATATATAAATATTACTTATGCAGAGTTAGAATAATGTCGATATTTTTGTCATAATCATATAGCATGAATACAGTTAAGACCGCCTTATACACTGATAAGTAATGGGCGGTCTTTGTTATCGATATTCTTTGAAATTGGACTTCACAAAAAAAACCTTTACCTAGAGGGAAAAGGTTTTTTTTTGTGAATATTAGATAACGAGATACCACCATTCTAGCAAATCATTTTTCAAAAAAGGTTTTTAACCACTTATAAAAACTCTTCTTTTGTTGTTGTGCTTTTTTTAACGCTCGAATTTCACGAGCCATTGAGATTAATTGACGTTCGCGTTCCTCGAATTTTGCATCGATATAGCTTTGTATCTCTTTTATTTGTGCTTCAAGTGGTTCTAAGATAAGGGTTTGTTTTTCAGTTGAAATGTTAGGTGGAGTGTCTAGTATTTGTACTAAGTTGAATTTTTTTGCAACGGTTATAACGGCTTTTTCTAGGGTCATTTCGGAATTGGCATACATTTTTTTTAGTTCATGAAAGATGGTAACATCGTCATTTGTATAAGCTAATCTACCTTGTTTTTTTGTAAACTGCACACCAATTTTAGAAAAATGGAAGTTGTATTTTCGTATAGTCGATATGGGCAAACCAAGTATATCAGCTAATTCTTCGGTGGTATATGCTGCTTCTGCGGTTATGACTCTCAACATATGATCACCTCCTCTTATCAAGAGAACTATTCTAGGTATATACGTTAAAACCTTCAATTAATAAGAGAACGAGATATTATACCTTGTAATGCTATTGTTACTATAGTAATCGGTATTCTCAATTGAGGGTATATTATCATGTTTAGCTATTTACTAACGTCATAGATTAAATATTTGCCCTCTCCCCTCATCGTGATGGTTTTTTCTGATTCAGCGATGCATTTAGCTATATAAACATAAACTATCTAAAGAGATTAATCTAATAAATCATTAAATAGTGCTATCTTAATTTTAAAGTGTAATATCTACTGGATTTGAGTCAATAATTTAGATATAACAAAGTTGTCATGGTGCCAGATGAGCTAAATGTGGCATTGATAAATGTTAGAGTTTTATTTTTAGAGGATTAAATCTTTTGTGAAATAAAAATCTACTTTTGAATTCCTGTTTTATTTAGGGAATTACAAATCTATAAACTCGGAAATAAAACAATAATGATTCATTTCCGGTTTTATTAAATTTAAAACACTTTAGAGTTGTGTTTGTAAAAGAATAAATGAATTATCTTTTAAATTATTGATTTTTTGCACATTGATGTTTTCAATAATTTTACAGAATATTTGTTATAATCAAGCAATAAAATTCAGTTAAACATAAAATTAATCTTAAAATGATAATTAAAGCAATCATAAGTAAATTCCGATTTAGATATTTTTATGAAATTGATAAATAATTAAATAAAGATATTATTGTTTTCTATTATTTATTAGTTAACAAAATAAAAAACTAGGAATGATTTTTCCTAGTTTGAGAATAGCTTTTGCCATAATGTCTTCTTTTGATTTTGTTCTTTAATCAACTCTTTTTGAGTATGAGTAAATGCATTTAAAAGGTCTTCATCTCTTTGTTTTAATAACTCTTTTAGATTAGTATTTATCAGTTCTTCAAAATTCTGTTTGTTTTGATTTAACTCCTGTTCAGCTGAATTATCTTTTAGCGTTTCTTGAGTTTTTCTAATGTTTTCAAGAAGAACTTTATCACGTTTTTTTAGGCTGTTTTCTATGTATGCTTCTAAGTCTTTATTTTCTGTTTTCACTTCAATCATTTGCTGCTTTGTTGCTGCAATTTCTTTATTTGCAATAGCTAATTCTTTTTGAGTAGAAATAAGTTCCTTTGTTAGAAGCTCCAATTTTTCTGAAAGAATCCTGTTAAATTCTATTTGTTGGTTCTGACCTTCAATTAGGTGATCTATCTTCTTTTCTAATATAGACCGTTCTACGTGGTCATTAATAGTCATTTCTTCACCATTACGCCATTGTTTCACTTGATCCCAGGACCAACCTTGCTCATGAATTTTCTTCTTTATACTGTTAAGTGTCTCTAGATTCTCTTTTGTAAACCTTCTATGACCTTTTCCATAATCAGTGCCTGTCCACTCTGTAATAATATTGAATTCTTCGCACCATTTACGAAGCAAATCTCCAGAGATACTCAGTATATTTACCACTTCTTTTGGTAAGTACAATTTTTCAGACATAACTACACCTCCATATGTCAATTAATAATTAATATAATACAAGAATCATGCAATTGATTTTGAAGTGAAACGTACCATGGGATTATTAACGTAGATTCTAATAACATTGTTCTTATCTCATTATTGATTCTATATTAACTGCTAACTTCTTCTATGTAAATCTTAAAGCGATAATAATGTAATAACTAATTCCTGAATAAGATTATTGTTTTATCTTTTAATCAATAACTATCATTATTGATTAAAAGGAAACGGAAAAAACTCATTATTGATTTAATTATTGTTTAAATACATTTAAGTTAATCTTAAGTTCAACAAAAAATGCATTTTAACTAAAAAATAAATTCCTTTTTTATTCACAAACACGAATTCTTTTTTAAAGTTCACCTTAAGTTCAACTTGGATTCGGATATCAGAACATGCAGATGGGGTAATAGCTCTAAAATAGCTTCATTTAACTAATGATATATCAAAGATAAAATGATTAAGTTTAGCAGAGCCAAAAGGAAAGTTAAAGCATTCTTTTAATTTAAGGACGTATAATAATACAATCAAAAATGAAAATGAAATCATATAGTAGATGAGCTATATGTAGAAAGTGGCTTTCAAGATAAATAGACAGCAAACAACTATGAAAGGGGACACCTTATAGTTGTCTGCTGTCCATTACGAATAACTAGCAATTCTTAGCTAAAAATGCTTTATTTTTGATATTCATAGATAACAGGAACTTTCTCCATTTTAACGGTTTTGGCCACAATATAACGACGATAGCCATCTTTTAGGATCTTAGAGCCTTTCTCAATCGTTAACGGCTCATCTAAGTATCCTGTGCGCTTCACAAAATCAATGACCTTTTGCGTTTTTTCAGGATTTGGTCGTGTCTTTAAGAAGGCTTCAGGAACGATAATCTCATCAAAGCTCACGACATCCTGTATCCCTTTTGGCTGAGTTGGTAGCTGCTTCTGTTTTGGCGCAGCCTTTTTCTCCTGAATAGGCGTTTCTTTCGATTCTGATTGTACTGTTTCAGCTTCCTTTTTCTCTTCTTTTGCTACAGGCTGAGAAACAGGATCTTGTTTTTCTTCCTGCTTGGTATATTCACTGTTCTTCTGTACCTCAGAAGGCGCAGAAACCTCTTGTTTTACTTCTTTTTTATCTTTCGGCTCATTAGCTTCTTTATCGTTTTTACTCGGGAGAACGGTAATCTGGAAGCAGATGATGCCAATTTCCCCAGGGCACTCGTCAATGGGAATATCTAACGTTGGTTCCCCTTGAACTAAGATCTTTTCATGCATAATACTCTTTTTTGTCAGTCCGGTTTTATTGAAGGCTTTCTTGGCAACAAACACGGTATAAGAAATAAAGGTGCTCTTTTTCAGACCTTTAGGCGCAGAAGGTGAACCTTTTTCACGCATATCAAAGGCAACGTAACGGTCATATTCTCGTAGTGGTCCTGTCGCAGAACCTGTTAGGGTCATTTTATGTGGCATCGTGATCTCCTCCTACGTAGGGTTATATATTGATTATTTAGAAGTATGCTCTAAATAATAATACTCTTAGTAAACATCAGCTTCCAAGGGGTTTCTGCATGATTTAATTAGGAACCTGAGCCTTTTAACTGGTCCTGTTGGTGCAATAAAGCTTGTTCCTGTGGTGTTAAGGCTTGTCCTAGATCCTGTTTTAGCCGCGCCATTTCTAACGAACTGTACGTAGAACTGTGTTCCTGCAGCAAGGTTTCTTCTTCTGGCGTTAGTTCTTGCCCTAAATCTTGCTTTAATTGAATCATTTCGAGTTGTTGATCCAGAGAAATAGCTGCTTCTTGTGTAGACTCTTGTTGCTCCTGTTCAGCTTTTAACCAAGCAGGAATGATTTCCTTACGGATAATATGTTTAGGCGTAAATAGGGCTGTCTTAGCTTCAGTATGTATGTCTGACTCAGATGATGGTTCTTCTGTATTCCCTTTAAGTAGATTCGTAAATTGATTATAAGCAATTTGATAAACAAGACGACACATTTCATCCAGTGATAGGGGAGTACCCTTATGATTCGCCTCATGGACATATTTATCTAAGCCTACAATGGCTGTATAAGCGACTTCATGTACTTGCTCTCTCACAATCTCAATCTCTGTATCTCGTTTTACTGCTTTTGTAGCATTTTGAATACGAGCATAAAAAGATTTTAGTTGATGACCATATTTACCTGCGTACACATTATTTACTTTTTTAGGCACACCTTTGATATAAGCAAATGACTGTGAAGCAGATATTAAATGATTATTTAAATGATTTTTAGGTAAATCAAGGTTAATAAAGGGGGACGATGTTTTTTCGTCCTCAAAGCTTGGTGTATCAACGTTTTCAGCACCTTCTGGACTTGTCACAGGAGTTGTCACAGGAATTGTCATTTCTTCTTGTTGAAGCGTTTGAATACCTGTTGTATCATGTGCAAAAAAGATCTCATCACAAATTTGACTAAAATTCTTATGGCTTTTAAGGATAAACACATAGCTATCAGGATGAGCACCTGTTGTATCTTCTTTGATATAACGTGCCACGATCATAAACGGTGTTGCCTTTAACGATTTCACAAAGCGAGAAACGGTACTTTGAGATACATCAAACTTTTCCATAAGTGTTTTGGAGTGAATCGCTTGAATGCCTGTGGCAACAAGGTTATAAATCACGTAATCTAACATTTCCATACGTTTTTTAGGAAATACTTTATGTAGGGCTTCTTGTTGTTGCTTAAAGTATGTACGAAGGGTTTCTAAAAACGCCTCTTTCTTTTTACGAAGGGTAGGCTTTTCTTTCCATAACCATTTGAATCGTCCGTTGAAGCTATTTACATCTGGTAAATAGCAAGTTAATATCTTGTTCATTTGTTCATCTTCTCCTTTAAGGAACACAAAAAAGACACTGTCTCCCTGATAAAAGGAAAACAATGTCTTGATTAAGATAAACTAAGCCCTTGAAATAGATGTCAATTTCGTATAAAATAAAACCATAAGTTTTATTTTGTACAAAACTAACTCTATTAACAAGAGACTTCGACAAGTGTTTTCCCTACTGTAACTAGGGGGAACGGTTTAAGAGTGTTGTCCGCACTTCTTAAACAGTTGAAGTCTTTTTTCTATTCCGGTCATTTTTGTTAATTTAATTATAGCGTTAACTAGTCTTATAATTCAATAAAAAATTAGCAAAATATATCAAAACAAGTATTTTTAGCTACGATCTATTCGTTATTTCTTTAGGAGTCGACTTCATCATAGCTGAATTTGTGGAATCTGGGGAGGGGTATTTTTTTACCCCTCCCCAAGTATTTAAAAGTATGTTATAATGCTAGGCTTTTTAATAACATTGAAGATTTAGTGATTGGTATATTTTCAATGATAATCGCAAATAGTTCTTCTGGGTAGGGTGATTTTTTGTAGTCCTTTTTTGTGAAAAGGGTGAGAAAAAATCACCCTATGCAGCATGTTAAAAATATGATAGAGGCAGTTTCTACCTCATGTAGAAGCTGCTCTTTTGTCGAAGTCTGAGTTTGGAGATTGTCCTAGAAACTTCACAGTATTCTACCATATTGATGTCGGTCTTAATTAAAATTTCAAGGTGTCCTTCTCAGTCGAATTATTGATAAAAAATAGCTAATTTACGAACCTGATTTTTAAAAATTGTTGTCATGATTGTTCGAATTTCTTTACTTCCTCATCAATTTTTTAACAGTAGTAAGCTCAACAGTTCTTATTTTATTTTTTATATTTTATTTGAAATCCCCAAAATACTGGTGCCCTTTAAAAAATAGAGAGAAGAGCATAAGGGGTTTTTGCTATCACAGGGTGTGATAGGCTAGGCAGAGCCTAGCAAAACCGTGATAGCATGCAAAATCTTCAAGGAACCCCCTCAACGCACCCTCAAATCAAAGGATAGTCTCGTCACCGGTCCTTCAGTAATCACAACATTTATGCGAGGAACCCCTTCAGCGACCCTTCATGTGTGTGAAATGTCCCCTCAAGAGTCACTTTATTTTGAAGTGTTTTTTTGAAAAACAATACAGAAGCAAGCAATCTTTTTTTATTTTCTTTCGCACGTTCATGGTTAAAACTGTGGTTTATTTTCACTTACAATAAAAGTGATTTACGTGTGCTTTTTTATCATTTATAAATCAATTTTTATCCTATAAACGATTATGGTAGAAACGGAACATAAGCGTCAAACGCAACAGGAAATGAATGAATTACAACGTGATATTAAGTAACAAGTGGAAGAGGAAAAAGCCGATACGGAATCAAAAATGGCGATGAAAAAGGATGCCATTCAATCGAGTGATGCAAGCATTCAGCTCTATAAAAATGAATAAAAAAGTTTACAACAGAAGCTCCAAAAATTGAATGAAAAGCAACAAGATTTAGCCATGAAGTGAAAAAACACATGTTAACAGTAGGTCAACATGTGTTTTTTTGAGGTTCACAGCAGGTCCCCATCACTGATTTTTTATGTTCACAGTAGGTTCACATGGCAGGGGTTAGGTCAACAGCAGGTTCACATTCAACAGGTTTTCTTGTACCCACGGTTTTGCTAGGCTCTGCCTAGCCCGACACCTATGGTGGGGGCAAAAACCCCTTATGCTCTTCTCTCTTTTGTAGTGAGGAACCACAATGTACAGGAAAGGAACGAATGTCATGGATATGTTTTTAAGAAATATTAATCCAATGGCCGTTAAAAAAATAGATGAAATAAAAAAAGAAGATTTGTTATCAGGATTTTTTTGAAAGGCGGCTTAGAAAAGAGAGAGGTACTGAGAGAGATAAAGGATTGTGACAAAGGGAGAAAAGAGAAATCATAAAATGGATTTACGAATTTTTTTGCACGGAATAGTGGAGCATAATCTTAAAAGAACGGAGTACAGCACAAGAAACGGAACGTTAAAAAAAGCAAAAGTTTGAAGGCGAAGTGAAGGATGAAAAGTCTACTTTTTTATATTTGAAAGCTAGAAGGAGGAAGCAGCGAGCAACTAAAAGCTGTTCCTACGATTCCTCTTTTTAATGATTGGTCGAGATAGCTTATGTAACACAAACGGGATGCAAACGATTATACATCCCGTCATGTGAAGAAGGAAAAAGTAGCTTTTAATGCAGTTAACGATCTTTAAGGAACACTTCATTTACGTAATTCCATTGCCTAATGAAACAGTAACTTGAAAAAGTATCTTCTCTTTAACAAACACCTCATTTAAGCATTGAACTAAAAAATATACAATGTGAACGAAGTCGTTCTTGGTCTGCGACAAACACCTCATTTGCACAGTAATAAATGAACATTATTGTCTACCCATTATATACATTCTTACTACGTTCATGACTACCATCCCCTTATGAATCAAACATACATCGATTTACAATAAGGTTTTCTGAAATATGCCTGCTGTAGACACCTCATCCCAAATGTAAGAAGCTTTGTAATGATTAG
>Ga0102589_1001018_pt1 | contig 43380 bp, 50 predicted proteins | sample AraplaMF_Col_mLB_FD_76858 | JGI IMG/M metagenome (GOLD analysis project Ga0102589, IMG submission 76858) | Arabidopsis root microbial communities from the University of North Carolina, USA - plate scrape MF_Col_mLB | ecosystem: Host-associated > Plants > Roots > Endosphere | place: USA...
TTAGTGCATTGTACTGCATTCATTTTGGAGGAGCACGAGAAGAGTTCCCTGTTTTCCATCCATGTTATAACATATCAAACATTTTTTATTTCCCCCTCCTAGTCTAGTAGATCTATAATTGGTATCTAGACCTCATCCTTCTGTTACAAGCGCAATTACAAATCCATCATACCCCTTACTCCCTACAGTTTGGATCACAGTAGCAGTAACACGCGGTTCAGCAGCAATTCGTTCATAAAAACATCGTATCCCCTGTACACGAGCGTCTTCACTTAAACCATTGACCACCTCACCATCGCGCACTACATTATCACCAATAATTAAACTACCACACCTTGAAAGTTTAAGAGCCCATTCAAAATATGCAGGGTTGTTTTGTTTATCAGCATCAATGAAAATAAGATCAAACGGCTCACAGTTTTCAGTAGCCATTTGCTGCAACGAATCTATTGCCATTCCAGTACGCACATGAACCACTTCACTCAAATTAGCTCGTTTGATATTAGCACGGGCAATTTCAGCATACTTTTCACTTGCTTCAAGCGTGATAAGACGACCATCTGTTGGCAACGCCCTTGCAAGCCATATTGTACTATATCCACCTAAAGTACCAATTTCTAAAATATTTCGTGCACCTTGAATTTGCACGAGCAATTGTAAGAACTTCCCTTGAGTTGGCGAAACATCATGTGCTGGCAAATTAGCTTCAGCATTTACTTGAAGTACCTCTTCAAGAATAGAATCAGTTGGTATAAGTAAATCCGTAATAAAATGATCAACAGCTTTCCATTTATCAATATTATTTACGTAAATACCATTCCCTTCGAATTGTATAGGATAATCCTTCAATAACTTGCATCCCTCATTATAGTTCATAAAATTCAGAATTAAAAAGAAATAAATAAAAAAGATTTGGCTTTAAACCAAATCTTTTTTATTCATATACAACTTCTTACGGATTAGTAGACCAAAGTCCTGCAGATTTAATAAATGTACGTTTATTTAATTTCAGCTGCGCTACGATAAACTCAGCGATATCTTCTGCTTGCATGACTTTCTCAGGGTTACCATCTGTTAATCCTAATTCTACCGCCATATCAGTTGCAACAGTACTTGGTGTTAAAGCTGTTACACGAATGTTGTGTTTACGTACTTCCATTGCTAACGATTCTGTTAAACCAAGAACACCAAATTTAGAAGCACTGTATGCACTTGTTACTGGTGCACCTTTTTGTCCTGCTGTTGATGAAATATTAATAATGTCACCAGACTGTTGTTCAATCATGCTTGGTAGCGCTGCGCGAGTTGCGTAATATACACCCATTAAGTTTACTTGGATGATTTTTTCCCAATCAGCAACATCTAATTCTAAGAATTTGCCAAACTTAGAAATACCCGCATTATTAATTAAAATATCAATAGAACCTAATCCTTTTTTTAATGTTTCAATAGCAGTAGTAACTTCTTCATATGAAGATACATCAGCAGTAGCAATAACAGCTTTTACACCTTCTGCTTCTACTTCCTTCGCAACTGCTTTTAAGTTTTCTTCTGAGCGTGCTAAAAGACCAACGTTCACACCTTCTTTTGCTAAAGCAATTGCCACAGCACGGCCAATTCCTCTTCCTGCTCCTGTAATTAATGCATTTTTTCCTTGTAATAATTCTGCCAAATATAACACTCCTCAATCATTCTAAGTTGCTTTTTCATACCATGAATTCTATATGTATATCATCCTAAATGCAATTATGCACTTTGATGTGCGTAGGTTACTTCTAGGTAACCTATAAAATTTTTTTATTTCTTACTAAACAAATAGAGAAGTAAAAGACAGTTTCCTCTGCCCGCACTTCTCTATTTTCAAGTGCTATGTTTACTCCCAGGAATCAAAACGATAAATTCCGTTCCCTTTCCAACTACACTCTCTATCCGGGTCTCTCCCTTATGAAGATCAATCACTTTCTTCACAATTTCCAATCCTAAACCACTACCTCCATGTGCACGATTTCGTGATGAATCAGCTTTATAAAAAAGTTCTAATAAAGAAAACAATGTCGTTTTCCCACTACCACTTGGACCTACAATTGCAGTCACTTTTCCTGATTCAATCGTAAATTGAATATTTTGTAGTACTTTCTCTTCCTCGTTATATTCAAAATCCACATTTTCAATCAAAATTGGTTGTTTAGCATTTGTCACATTTTTACCTTCTATATGATTTTCCACTTCATATTCTAAAATTGTATTAATGCGTTCCGTTGCGCCAATTTCCTTTTGGAATTGTGTAAAGAACATAGAAAGTTGACTCATTGGCATAACAATTTGCATTAAATATAAAATAAATGCCACAAGTTCTCCAATTGTTAATGCTCCACTAGAAACTCGCATTCCACCATATCCTACAATAATGACAAGTAACGCCATTAAAACAAATGACATAACTGCTGTAATTAAAGCTTGAACCTTGCCTTCTTTCAAACCAAACGGTTATTTCTAAAATTAGAATACGATATGAATGTAAACAGTCAAACGATTAATCTACTGATTTGGTAATAAAACACATCAAATCTTATCTTTACAACAGATATAACCATCTGATATTATTACCTGGTACTTAATAAAGAAATAAAAAATAAAAAAATTACCATTCTATAGTCTACGCAAAAAGAATTTAGAATGATTACCCATATATAACTATAAAAATATATATTTTCATAGCATACGCATCTCACTAATCTTCATTCACCGAAAGGGGTATACCGAAAAAATTACCATTCTATAGTCTACGCAAAAAGAATTTAGAATGATTACCCATATATAACTATAAAAATATATATTTTCATAGCATACGCATCTCACTAATCTTCATTCACCGAAAGGGGTATACCGTGCAAGCAAAAAAGAATTCTGAAAAGAAGACCATTATATTCATTCATGGATTAGTCGGAAATCGTCGTGCCTTCAAAAAAGAATATAAACGATTTTCTCCTTCTTACAATATTATAACGTATGATTTACTAGGTCATGGTGAAGACAAAGGGCAAGCAATAGACTTTTCTTTAGATCGATTAGTACAGCAATTATCAGACCTGTATGAGAAAGAAGATATTCAGCAAGCTCATATTTGTGCCCTAAGCTATGGCTGTTACATTGCCACTATATTCGCTCACAAATATCCAGAGAAAGTATTAAGTCTTTGTCATATTGGGGGTCATTACAATAATCCCTCCCTTTTATATAACGTCTTTCGAAAGTTTTGGGACAACCGTGAAAATGAATATACCACTTGGCTTTATCAATATGCGAGTACAATTTTCCCAAGTGGTATACTAAAAGCAAGTCCTTTTGCGGTTATTTCAAAAAACATTTATTATCGGTTTGGATTACAATTGCATTCATCGATTATTGTCGAATCGCTCAAACACCGTCTAGAATTCGATTTAAAATCTCGACTACGAGAACTATCACAACCTATTCTATGGGTAATGGGTGAACACGATCATCTCTATAAATCCTGTTTATTTGATTTAAAATCCATTCTTCCAAACGTTTTATATAAAGAAATCCCACTAGCCGGCCATGCCGCAAACTTATTCCGTCCTAGCTACTTTCATGATTTATATTCCAAATTTTTACTGGACGCATAAAGACATCTAAAACAGAAAAAGCTTTCTAGTTTCCTAGAAAGCTTTTTCTTATAATATGTAAGAATACGGTTCTTATTATGCTTTTGTGTAACCTGCTAGATGCTTACTCCAGTAAGAGTTATTTACTGAGCTAATTCTTACACCAGTTTTTTCAGTTTCTGCACTGATGAACTGACCATTTCCTAAGTAAATACCCATATGAGTCATACCTGCACCAGCACCAGTAGTATCTTTAAAGTATACTAAATCACCTGGTTGTGGATTACTAGTATGCGTCTTGCTGCTCCAGTAGCCAGCAACAGTTTGACGTCCACCAGAATGACCTGCTTTATTTAATACGTAGTAAACGAAGCCACTGCAGTCAAAACCAGATGGTGTTGTACCACCATATACATATGGTGAACCATTTAGCGATTGTGCAATAGACACAATTGATGAGCCATTAGCAGATGGTGTTGTCGGTTTTTCTGTTTGTGGTTTTTCTGTTTGTGTATTTCCTTGCTCACCGCCAGTAGCTGGACGAGAAGGCGTAGTTACATTTGCTGTACCACCTTTTACAAACTTAACATGGTCTGCACTTACATAGCCAGTTCTTCCTTGGTGGTTAATTTTATACCAACCGTTTTCTCCACCAATAACTTGTAATGTTTGGCCTTGTACTACGCCACCAATTACAGCATTATATGTAGCCGGGCCTGTACGTACACGTAAAGCTCCTGTATCAACAACATATGAGCCGTCTTTTCGGATTGTCATTTCATTGTTGTTTGGCTTTTCTGTTTCCGTACTTACATTTGTAGTTGTACCGCCTTTTGTTACAAAGTCTTTACTTACATAGCCAGTTCCGCCGTTGTGGTTAATTTTAAACCAGTCTTGTACTTCACCGACAACTTGTACAGTTTGTCCTTTGCCTACAGTACCTACAACTGTATGAGAAGCACTAGGACCTGTACGTACATTAAGTGAAGAAACGTTTACCGTATAGTTACCTGTTCCTTGTTGAACAGTAGTTCCTGTTTTCTCACCAGTTGTTACAAAATCACTGCTTACATAGCCAGTTTTACCGTTTACATTTACTTTAAACCAACCATTTTCTTCACCAGTTACTTGTAGAACTTGTCCTTCTTGTACTTTAGAAATAATATCATTTCCTGTACCAGGAGCTGTACGTACATTCAATACATCAGCTGTTACTGTGTATTTAATGTCAGATTTTTTCTCTACTGTTTGTGTTTCAGTTACTTTCGAATCAACTGTTTGTGTTTGTTTTTGTGTTTGTCCATCGATTTCTTTTAGCGCGTCTGTTGAAACTTGTGCGTGAGCAGCATCCATTCCAGGAACTACTGCGCCGGCTACAGAAGCTGCCGCTAAACCTGCTAGTACTTTTTTCATAAGTTGTATTAACTCCCTTTCCCTACTACCCTCTTAAAAAAATGATTTTAATATCCTACCAAAACATTGGAAATGATTTCATGTTAAATTCCATTTTTATACAAGGGCTTTCTTTTTCACACGTCAACTATTTTAAATTACCAATGTGAACTTCATGTGAACTTCATGTGAATTCCAACTTCATATACAGCGTTTTCGTAATAAAACATTTAATTTTTTCTATTACAAAACGAATCAAAGCTTCTAGTAGTATCCATTCTTTACTTACTCCACTAATAAAATCATGATATCTAAGTAAACAATTGGTTTTTCTACTGGTCTTACAAAATAGTTCTTTTCATGAGTCACCTTCTTATCATTACAAAAATTCCGCCATTTATCAACTATATAGTATCCTAAAAAATTATATTTATATGAAAAAGAACTTTTCTCGTTCTGGAGCAATCCAAGAATCCATGTTTTGATCGCTATCCCTTACTAAACGATTTACTAATATATCATGCCATATATAATTTTCTAGTAAATATATATGAACAGGATCATCTGTATAAAAAGCATTTCCTTTTTGTTCTATCGAGTGACCATATACCATTTCTTTTCCATCAATTGATAAGATAAACCATTTATGACTTCCAATATTATTAACGTAACTTGTTTTTCTATGAATTTCTAATCCTTGCAACGGATCGTCAACTTCAAAGACAATACCCTTTAAACTACATTCTCTTTCTTTTTCTTTTAAGTCTACTAATAGTTTTTTATACATAGTATCCCAAATTGACAAAATAATCTTTTTTTTCGTTCTTCGAATTAATATTCTGCAGAAAGCTAGTATATTTTCTTCACCTTTCAAAGTGGTTACTCTCGAATCCACCTCAGGTTCTTTTTTTTCAAATACTTTTAATTCTTTTTCTACATACGTGTATGTCTCTTCCCATTTCTCTCTTACTGCCTCTAAAAACACATCTACAGGCAAAGGAGAATATTGTACTGCTTCATTTATTTCTTCCTTCATTACAATGCCTTTTTGTTCAAGGGTATTCAATATTTCATATATACGTGCACGAGGGACTCCAGAATTTTTGCTAACTTGATAAGCACTAGAAGCTCCTTGTTGAACTAATGAAACATAGGCTTTTGTTTCATATTGATTTAAGCCAAGCATTTGAATTTTTTGTAGTAAATCTTCCATTGTAAGCCTCCCGCATATTTTGTACTTGCCGCAACATTGACAGTAATTATTACTTTAATAGTAAACACAAAAGTGGTTGGAGTAAATATTAAAGAGGCATTATCAAATTTTCATTTACACAAAGTAATTAAACAGATACTATCTTAGTAGTGACTATTCTAGGATGGGGGAAATACATATGGAGGACATCAATCTTTATACAATGTTTTTTTTAATTGCTTCAGGTTTTTTAGCTGCCTTTATCGATTCTGTTGTAGGTGGCGGTGGATTAATTTCTATACCAGCTTTATTATTCACCGGCCTCCCACCTTCAACAGCTATTGCAACTAACAAACTGGCAAGCTCAATGGGATCACTTATGAGTACCATTTCATTTATTCGATCTGGAAATGTGAATTTCAAATTGGTCTCTAAGCTATTCCCTTTAACTTTTATCGGGGCTATACTTGGCGCCTTTGTAGTCAAACACATTTCATCTGAAATATTAAAACCATTAGTACTTGTTCTATTAATTGCCGTTGCGATTTATACGATTATGAAAAAAGAGTGGGGAAAAGATGCAAGTTATAGTGGAATGAGTGTAAAAAAAAGAGTTGTCTTCTCTTCTGTTATTTTTATCATTGGATTTTATGATGGATTTTTCGGGGCAGGAACAGGATCATTTTTGTTATTTACATTTTTGATCATTGGATTTGATTTTGTGCAATCAGCTGGAAATGCCAAAGTTTTAAATTTTGGTAGTAACATCGCTGCACTTATCATTTTTCTTTATTTAGATGTTGTTAATTTTGCATATGGACTTCCAATGGGAGTTGCAATGATTTTCGGGGCTTTCGTAGGCTCAAATTTCGCTATAAAAAAAGGAGTATCTTACGTACGAATTTTATTTATCATTGTAACGTTACTCCTTATCAGTAAAAATATTTTAGATTATTTAGGCTTTTTTGATTGAAGACCTGATTATTTGGAATCTTTATGCTTATATTGTTAAAATAACCAATATAGTTCAAATAATTAGGAAGAGGAGTATTATCCATGGAACAAATTATTGATAATGGTTCGAAGCATTATATCGATTTTCACTATGCATTGGTTCGTACGCTATCCTTGGTAACGTTCAGAAAAATCCCAGCCATTGAAACAAAAAAATCCGAATTAAAAGTTACTATTGAAAATCAAAGTAATAATTTAAATCATAAGAATCCTTATAAATTATAATTATTTTTTAATAATTTATCGCACAAACAGGGAATTACTAATAACCGCATTCCCTGTTTGTCTATTTCATTTATTTTGAAACCACTGCGTCACATGATGGATTTCGCTATCTGTCATTCCATACCCATAATGATACCTTGAATTGAACTTCTAATGACTAGAAGTCACAAGATTTTAAAAATCTTTTATTGGTCTCGTACAAAACAAAAAAGGATTACCTATATAGGCAATCCTTTTCCCGTTTTAATTATGAAATTTCACACGAGTTTCTAACGGCTGAAATTCTTTTTCACCTGCTGGCGCAACTGGCTTACCAAATGGCATTTGAGCGATCAGCTTCCAAGTCTCTGGAATATCCCATTCTTTTCTTACTTCTTCATCAATTAATGGGTTATAATGTTGCAGCGTTGCACCAAACCCTTCAATTTCTAATGCTGTCCAAATCACAAACTGTAGCATTCCTGATGATTGCTGGGACCAAGTCGGGAAATTGTCTTTATATAATGCAAACTTTTCTTGAAGATCTTCTATTACTTTGCTGTCTTCAAAATATAAAACTGTTCCATAGCCACTTTTAAATGCGTTCATTTTTTCTTCGGTTGGTGCAAAATTATTTTCTGGTACAATTTTTCGTAATGTTTCTTTCGTAATATCCCATAGTTTATCATGTTGTTCTCCTAATAACACAACAACCCTTGCACTCTGAGAATTAAAAGATGAAGGTGTATACTTTACGGCATGATTCACTACTTCTTGAATTTTCTCATCAGAAACAACTTGCTCTTTACTAATTGCATAAATTGATCTTCTGTCTTCAATTGCTGAATAAAAATCTTTTGCCATACTAATTCCCTCCAATTTTTATTTTGAGGCTTACTAATCTTTATTATGGTATATCCCGCCCCGAACTTATTAATAATAAGTTTATAACTTTATTATATCTACATAGAAAAACAATTTCAAACAATAGCACTCATACTTTTTAGTTTTTGTTTTTGATACCTTTTATATTCCCTTAAAATAAAAAACAGCTTATTTTCCACTCAATCCGAGTTTTAAACAAGCCGTCTTCTTTCATAATAAATCCTTCACCTACTTAACAATCTCGAAACCATAGGACATTAGTTTATGCGTTTCTGTAAAACGTTTCATTTGGCTCTTCGTACCCATAACAACTGTTACAAGTCGCTTATCACCTTGTTTGGCAGTCCCAGTAAAGCAATAACCCGCACTATCAGTGAAGCCTGTTTTCAGTCCATCCATTCCTTCTAAGTAAAGTCCTTGGTTGGCCGGATTCAACATTTCATTCGTACTCGTAACCATCGTGCTTTTAAATGCTAACTGACTTTGACGTAAATGTGTAACATCTAATATCTCCGGGTAATCTGTTACAAGGTGATACGCTAACTTCGCTACATCAGCTACAGTCATCTTCGTTTCACTTCCATCAGGCTCTTGCAATCCAGAAGCATTTACAAACTTGGTTGCTTCTGATAACTCCAGTTGTTTCGCTGTTTGATTCATAAGATGGGCAAAATCTTGCTCAGTTTTTGCTATATGTTCCGCTAAAGCAACTGCAGAATTGTTGGCCGATTGGATCATTAACGCATGGTATAGGTCTTTAACCGTTAATACATCCCCCGTTTGTACCGGAATTCTCGCACCTTCTGCTTGTGCCGATTTCGCACTTATTTTCACTTGATCTTCCCAATGGACCTTTCCTTTATGTATGTTTTCTAAAAGAATATATGCTGTCATCATCTTTGACATACTCGCCGGGGCAAGTAGCTCTTCTTCATTGTTTTTATACATGACTTGCCCATTACTTGCATCAATGATCATTGCTGCTTTCGCTTCAACTACTGGTACATATTTTTGTGGGATCATCTTTTCAGTTAATCCTGTTTTTGGTAACTCTGCTACTTGTAGGGGCGGACCATCTATTGTCATTTTTTCTTTTGCTTTGGAAACATTAATACCATTCTTCTCTAGAATACTCCCTTGGAAAAAGAACCAACATGAACCTAAAATAATAGCACAGAGTATTGTTACGCTTCCCCATCCTAACCTTTTCATCAATAAAACTCCTTTTACTCTACCTATTATAATTTCAAATTTAACCATAACAACAATGTCTTTAAACCGTCAAGGTCAAACAGTAAATAATCTACGATAACTATTTTTTCAAGATTATTTGTTAAGAATATGTTATACTACCAAAAATTTAATAATATAAATTTTCAAATATTAAATCCTGAAACTACTTAAATTCCTAATCGAAACAAGAAAGGTTTGATACAATGATACTACTTAATCCCTTAAAAAAAGGAGATACTATTGGCATTTACTCTCCTTCTTCACCTGTAACATATACATCTCCCAAAAGATTTAATCGAGCTAAAAAATATTTACAAGATAAAGGGCTCCACATATTGGAAGGTAACCTTACAGGTAAGCAGGATTTTTATCGTTCAGGAAGCATTCAAGAACGTGCTGAAGAACTAAATGCATTAATTAGAAATCTGAATGTTACATGCATCATGTCAACAATTGGCGGGATGAATTCAAATTCTCTTTTACCTTATATTGATTACAAAGCATTGAAAGAAAATCCAAAAATTATGATTGGGTATTCAGACACTACAGCTTTACTACTTGGAATCTATGCACAAACAGGCATTACTACATTTTATGGACCAGCACTTGTTCCTTCTTTTGGTGAATTTGAGCCTTTTGTGGATTCCACTTATACATACTTTGCAGAAGCTTTAATGGAAGAACAAGAAATTCCTTACAAGGTAAAGCAACCTTCATTTTGGACAGATGACTTTATAAACTGGGAAGAAAAAACAAAGGACAAAGAACTAAGAAAAAACGAGTGGATTTGTGTAAATGGCGGAAAAACAACTGGAAGACTAATTGGTGGCAACTTAAATACAATACAAGGTATATGGGGTAGCCCATTTATGCCTGGTATTAAAGAAGGAGATATTCTCTTTATTGAAGATAGCTCCAAAGATGCAGCTACCATTGAAAGAAGTTTTTCATTACTTAAAATTAACGGTGTATTTGATAAAGTTTCAGGAATCATTCTTGGAAAGCATGAGCAATTTGATGATTGTGGTACACATCGGAAACCTTATGAAATATTATTAGAAGTACTCCAAAATCGTAACATTCCATTTCTAGCAGACTTTGATTGTTGCCATACCCATCCGATGATGACGATGCCAATTGGTGTACAAGTGGAGATGGATGCAACCAATAAAAGAGTAAGAATCATTGAGCAATGGAAAAAACAAATATGAAGTTTAACGATTCTATGAATATCTTTACTTTAATAATGAAATAGAAATTACATAATGAATATAAGGAAACGAGTGACTTCTATATTAAAAAGCCACTCGTTTCCTTATATTGTTTTACAACATCACTCATGGTATTATATACCTTGGAATGTGAAGAGATAGACAAAGTATACACATTATAAAACAAAAAACCATTTCAAACCACATTCCATGTAATAAGAAAACATAGATGAAATGCATTCTTTTCAAATTAATGTATTTACATCTAAAAGAGAGTGAATATATGAAACCGACTATGAAAAATTATGTATTTTTACATGTAGCTTTCTTGCTATATTCTATCATCCTGCTTTATATGAAATGGGCAGCTAAATTCCCTGTTTCATCCATTTCGTTTTTCATCGCCTATTTTGGACTTGTTGTAATTTTATTTGGCTATGCTATTCTTTGGCAACAGGTAATTAAACATTTTGAAATTTCTAAAGCATATTCCCACCGAGGGATCATCATATTATGGTCCATGTTATGGTCCGTTATCTTTTTAGGTGAGACGATAAAATGGAACAATTTACTCGGTGCAGCTATCATTATGATTGGAATTGTGGTGGTGACGAAAGATGAATAATTATATATTGTTATATATTTTCGGTATTATTTTAGCAAATTACTCACAAATTTTACTCAAAAAGGCAACTCTACAAGAATATGATTCCAAATTAAGAGAATATGTCAACCCTTATGTTATTATCGGCTATTCTTTATTTGTAATTAATGCTGGGCTAAACGTTATTGCACTAAAAGGTGTTCCATTAAAACAGGCTCCTGTATTAGAATCTCTTAGCTATGTCATTATTTTAGTATTCGGTTGGTATTTCTTAGGAGAGAAAATAACAAAAAGAAAAGTCATTGGTAACATTATTATTATAATTGGGATCGTCGTTTTTTCTATCCAATAACAAGTACACGCCTTATTATAATATTCTCGCGTTAAAAAAGTCCGTTATAAATAACGGACTTTTTTCATATCCTCTCTACTGCCCTAAATTTTGAACTTTATCTTTTAAATCTTGAACTTGTTGCACTGTCTTCATAAGCTCTGAGTTTTTAAATTGTTCTACATCTATTTTCCCTTCTTCTATCTTTTTCATAGTTGTATCAATTAATGCATTTAATTTTTCGTTATATCCAACAATTTGCTGATGGATGTCCTTCGCTACATCCGGGGGTGTCAATTCATTAAAAGCTGGGATATCCTTTTGAATATCTCCGAGCTTAGTCTCTAATTCTTTTCGAGCAGCACTATCATTGATTGCTTTTTCTACTAACCCCGGCGCTTCATTTGCAAACGCACTCACTTTATTAACATAGTCTGTCGCCTTTTGAGCATAATCAATTGAATTCTTACCCTCTTCAATCATAGAACAGCCCATTAAACCGATTGTAATTAAAAACACAAGTAATATCGTCTTTTTCAACTTCATTTTTTACCTCCTAGCTGAATACTAACCTATTGTTTCTTCTACTATATTTATAAACACTTATCCCTTTCGTTATACTGTCATTCTAGAATACTAGCTACTTCATTTCCATTTTCATTACCTCAACTTATATATTCTAGCTGGACTTTTCAATTTCCTTTTCATAATCAATTTTGAAAAACATACGGGGGTTTTCATGGAACGAATTTCATATACAACAAGCTCATTTGTTGATTTTTCTCTAGCTGTTAACACTCCTTGATTTCCATAATTGTGTTTCTAATAGTAGTATTTCTCCCATTCCATCTATTAGTAATACGGTATAACCTGTTAACGATTCAGAAATCGTACCTTCTACTACATCACACTCTTTCATGCTACCTACTGTTAGTACATAGTTTTTCAAAAACTCCTTCATTTCTTTACTTGTCGCAGTGCCTATTTCAAATTTGTATACAACCGAAAAAAGACATACTTAAGATACAATTAAGTATGCCGATTCCTTTATACTAACGTTTACTTCCCTACATATCCTATAACTGTTACAAGTTCTGATTCTATATGTACACCGATAATTTCCTCAATAATATTTGTGTATCCTTCCCCTATAGCCGCTCCATATTGTAAGGAAATTTCTTTTTTCTTATAAACTGACTGAGGTATAGTCAAAATGAATTTCCTAAGATCTCTTTCATCCACAGGTTCCATAATTAAAACTATGCCTTCTTCCTCAAACATACAATCATCCTTTCACATACGTTCCTAATATGGCTCAGTATTGCCTTTACCTGCTGAGTTCTAAACCCATTTACAAATAGTACGATACTCTTCATTCGATAAAACGCCCATTTCCCATAGTCATACTAATCACTCATCTAAAAATCTCCAAAATAAAAAGCACAAACCTTGACACATCAAGAATTTGTACTTTTATCACATACGATTTCACATTCCTTTATCCATCTCATAAGGTGATATCTTCATCAACGGAAGGTTCCACCGCTGATGGCTAACTTTCACCTATCTTCCACATTTCTCTCTAAATCTCAAGGACGGAGTTTCATGTACTATGCTCAACTTCCTTACTTTTCTCTGCCCCCTTCTTTTTTGTTATACTTCTTATTTTTTTAACCGTACCAGTTAACCCTGTTGGGAAACCTAATAACACAATAATATATAGTAACCCAAGAAAGATCGTCCATCTCTCAAAGATTGGATACTGCGCTGCAAGTTCTGATAAATAATACTTTAAAAATTCAATAATCCCGGCGCCAGCGATTGCTCCAACTAATGTGCCAACTCCCCCAATCATTGTCATTAACAGAGCATTTAAAGTCATTTCAATTGAAAAAACAGTTGTATTTACAAAGCGTAATGTGATAACAAATAAACCACCGCTAAGCGCTGCTACTACTCCCGCAACTATGCTCGCAATAATTTTATAGTGGAGAATTTTATATCCAAGTGCTTCTACACGTTGCTCATTTTGCGAAATTGCCTTTAACACTTTTCCAATAGAAGATTGTGTAAATAAGCGAAGCAATAGAAAGATGACGACTAGACATATGAGTGTAATATAGTAAAATGTGAAACGGTCACGAAACATATCAGGTACACGGAATGTAAAGCCATCTCCTCCATGTGTGAAAGACCGCCATTTTTCAGCAAGTACAAAGAATAGTTGGGAAATCGCAAGTGTTAACATTGCATAAAAATGACTTTTTAATCGTAAAGAAAGCATACCGATTATATAACTGATTATCGTTGATAGTACAACAGCTATCCCAATACCGATTAAAAAGCTTGCTATAGAAACCTCTTGTCGATCTAGTAAGAGTGCAACACAATAAGCACCTATTCCAAAAAACATGCAATGACCGAATGAAACAATTCCTGTATATCCAAGAAGAATATCAAAACTCATTGCAAATATAGCAAAGATGAAAACTTGTGTAAACAAAATGAGTAAGCTCCGTGAATCATTTACGAAAGGGAATACACTTAAACAAATCAATACAACTAGCCCAAAATATATCCCGGCCCGATTAAATGTATTATTCACCTTTTCACCCCTTTTCACCAACGAGCCCCGTTGGCTTGACTACCAAGAAAAACAACAACATTAACATATTTATTGCGAGTGATAAATCAGGTAAATAATAAGCCGTAAACGCTCCAGCCAATCCAACAATTAAAGACGCAATCGCTGAACCTTGCACGCTTCCCAATCCTCCGATAATGACAACAATAAAAGCTAAAATTGCATACTGCATACCCATTTCAGCGAAAATAACTCCTGAATATGGAGCAAGGAGAAATCCCCCTAACGCGGCCATTCCAGCCCCTAATAAAAAGACAAATGAAAATATCGCCTTTATGTTAATACCAAGAGCTTGAACCATCTCCTTATCTATTACACCCGCACGAATCATAAGACCAATTTTTGTTTTACGTAGTAACAACATCAGGCCAATATAAATAAGTACCCCAACAATAATAACAAACAATCGATACTTTATTAATATAATTCCATCAAATGTCAAGCTTCCTTGTAACCATGTTGGTAATTTAGCACTAATTGGATTCGGTCCCCAAAATACTTTTATACATTCACTAAGTACAAGCATTCCACCAAGTGTAACGAGAAGTTGTCGAACATGATTTCCATAAACAGGACGAATAAGGAATCTTTCTAAAACGAAACCAAGAAACATTCCCATCAAAATCGCACCTATTAATGCAAGTACATAGCTACCAGTCATATTGAATAACCAAACCCCTGTAAAAGCTCCCCAGGCAAACAATCCACCATGGGCAAAATTGAGTACACTCATTAAACCAAAAATAAGTGAAAGTCCCGATGCTAATAAGAAAATAAGCATACCTGTCGAAACGCCATTTACAAATAAGTTAACTAACACATCCACGTTCCATACCTCCTCCGTATCAATGTTAAGAAATCCCCAGATACTTATGACATGTTTCCTTATCTTCTTTCAGTTCATTCATTGGACCGTTATGCACGATTTTTCCATTGTCCATGATGTAAAAATAATCACCTATCTGGCTTGCCATCATAAAGTTTTGTTCTACAAGCAAAACAGTCGTTTTCTCTTTCATTTTCAAAATAGCCGACATTAACTTTTCAATCATAATCGGCGCTAATCCTTTACTTGGCTCATCAATTAATAGCAATCCATCACTATTAATGAACGCTCTTGAAATCGCCAGCATTTGCTTTTGTCCTCCGCTCAACAGCCCACTTTTTTTATTCCAATATTGTTTTAAATCTGGAAATAAATCGAGCATCCATTCTACCTTTTCTGCATATTCTATCCCTTTCTTTACTCCAGCGAGAGCAAATGTTTCTTCTACCGTTAAATCATGAAAGATCCCTTGATTTTCTGGCACATAGCCCATTCCTTTTCGCGAAATCAGATGAGTAGATAAACCATTTACTTTCTCATCACAATAATAAATTTCTCCATTAGAAATCCGATTAAACCCCATAATTGAACGTAAAGTCGTTGTTTTTCCAGCCCCATTTCTTCCGAACAATACGGTGATTGTTCCTTTCTCAACCATAAAAGAAACGCCTTGCAAAATATGAAACTGATCCAAATACGTTTCTATATTATCCACTTTTAATAGTGTCACCGTATAATCCCCCTAAGTATGCCGTTTGTACACGTTCATCCTTCATAATCTCTTCTGGTAACCCTTCGGCCAATAACTCGCCATGAAATAGTACAATTAAATGATCTGATACATGTAGAACCATATCCATTTTGTGTTCAATAAGTACAATTGTATTCTCACGATTTTTCTTTATATTCTCTATCACTTGAAGAATAGCTGGGACTTCCTCAACAGAGATACCCGCTGTTGGTTCATCAAGTAGCAATACATCTGTTCTGAGCGCTAGCAGCATGGCCAGTTCTAATTTCCTCTTTTCCCCATGTGCTAAATCTTTCGCTAGCACTTCTTCTTTTTCGTGAAGCAATACTGTCTTCAAAAGACGTCTCGCCTCTCCCATCTGCTGCTTGAATCGTGAGAAGTTTGGAAAAAAACTATAATAATCTTGAACAAACGACTGTACACTTAAGCGTACATTTTCAATCACTGTTAATTCCGGAAAAATATTTGTAAGCTGGAAAGAGCGTCCCATACCAAGGCGGGTTCGCTCTGGAATCGATAACTTTGTAATGTCACGTTCTTTAAAATAAATCTCACCTTTTGTTGGAGAAATCTGTCCACTTAACAAGTTAAATAGAGTTGTCTTCCCTGCTCCGTTGGGTCCAATAATAGAAATAAGTTTTCCTTTTGGTATCATCAAATTTACGTCTTTAATGACATGATGTTCTCCAAATGAGACACAAAGATTTCTAGTCTCTAACAAGTTCTTCACTCTATACCCTCCTCAAAGAATTCATATTTTCAGGGTGAAAAAGAGAAGTTGATGTAAAGAGAGATAACCTCCTCTCTTTACATCTTTTTATTACCGAATATTCAATCTATTTATTTTGAATTGGTGGCTCTGTTTCTTTCATTGTTAATTCTCGCTCTAGAACAGGTACTGGATAATCAACACCCTCTTGTTTTTGTAGCGTTACAGAATAAAGCGCTTGCAAAGCTTGGTGGTCTTTCTCTCTAAATTTCATTTTTCCTTTTGGTGTTTCAAATTCCATTCCTTCCATTTTCTTAATAAGCGTATCAACATCTGTATCGCCTTTTGTTTTCTTTAATCCTTCAACGATGGAAATTGCTGCTGACATTCCTCCAGCTGTAAACAAATCTGGAACTGTTCCATTGAAACGTTTCTTATGTTCTTCCACTAGCCACTCGTTCACTTTATTTTTCGGAAGTGTATGATAATATACTGAAAATCCTTGCATGCCCACTAATGCATCCATCGTCTTTAATGCTGGTATATCCGGTGCCCCCGTTGAAATCTTAATCCCTTGCGCTTCTACATTCATATCTTTTAATTGCTTCCATGGTGAATTCGCACCAGCCCAAACAACAAATAAATAATCTGGTTTTGAACTAATGATGTTTTGAATATTTGCAGTAAAATCAGTAGAATTCGTATCAGCATATTGTTCATTTACAATATTCGCCCCTAGCTTCTTCGCTCCCGCTTTAAATGCAGCAATTCCTTCACGACCAAAGGCGTTATCTGGAGCAAGTGTTGCAATCTTTACATCTTTCTTAGCGATGGATGCAGCACCAGCAATTGCATCTTGAGATGAATTTCTGCCTGTTCTAAAAATATATTTATTCCAGTTCTTCCCCGTAATACTATCTGCAACTGCAGGTTCAACAACCATTATTTTTTCATATTCTTCCGCTAGTGGTAACACTGCTAATGTATCACTTGAACTCGAAGATCCAACAAGAAAATCAACCTTGTCTTCCTCTAATAGTTTCGTAGCTTTTTTAACTGCTACATCCGCTTTTGTTTCCGTATCTTCTACAACAAACTTAATCTTCTTCCCATCTACTTTCCCTGTTCCGCCTGTTGCGTAATCTAGCCCTAGTTCAAACCCGTTTACCGTTTGTTTCCCATATGATTCAAGCGGTCCTGTTAACGAAGCAAGAACACCTACCTTAATCGTCTTCTCATCATCTGTACTTGCTTTTTCCCCTGAACATCCTGCTGTTACTAATAATGAACCAAGAATACATCCCGTAAACACCATTTTTAGCCACTTACGTTTTTTTGCTGACATTGTGATCCTCCCCATACTTTACTTTCTGATAGAATCAAATACGCCAAAGTAACCATCCGTAATCATGACTTCTTGTTTTTAACAATTTGAACTATGTTGTCAATAGAAATTTCTCGAAGTACCTCTACATTCGCCAGACATTTCCAAATCCCTTCCAATACATTTGTAAATATTCATACAATTATTCGCATTATACATATCATCCCTTGAACAAATACATTAAAATAACTGTTCTCTTCCTCTAATATATTAGCCCTACAAAAAAGACTAACTTCCAAAATGAGTTAATCTTTTCCCCCAATCGCACTACTCTTAAGACTCTTTACGTAAAAAGTCTACTATTGCACGATAAACAGCATACATTTCGTAGTGATGTTTTTCAAAACTAGGATCAGCACTTGTTCTCACAATAACAAGGTTTTCTGGTTGGTTTATATAAATATTCTGCCCCCAAATTCCTATAGCAAGAAATTCTCCAACTATATAATCTGGTCCAGGAGTCCACCATTGATACTGATAATTATCAGTGAAATGAGATTGATTATCTTTCAGTAGATTATATCTTTCAGGTATGGTTGATTCTCGAATCCACTCTTGAGAAATAATCTGTTTCCCCTTCCAATTTCCATTATGTAAGTAGAGTAATCCAAATCTAGCAAAATCTCTCAACGTAGCATTCAAGAAAGAATAAGATATCATGCTCCCATCACTACCTATATTCCAAAATGCATGGGACTCCATTCCAAGCGGTTCCCATATTTTCTCTTGCAAATATTGTGCTAAGTTCCGTCCAGTTGCTTTTGCAATCAGCATGCCTAACACTTGCGCATCTATACTTTTATAAGAAAATTTCCCAGAAAATTCTTTATACTTAAATTGATTTATATACTCATTTACACTCTTACTTGCAGTCAATGACGCTTGCATCAGCATATAAAAATCTGATGACAAATTATGATAATCTTCATTGAAATAAATACCAGAGCACATCTGTAGACATTCCTTAATAGAAACATTTTTATATCCGGAGTCCTTTAACTCTGGCAAATAAGCAATGATTGGATCCTTTACTGATTTAATATCCCCTTCATCAATCGCTATACCTACTAAAGCAGATAAAAAAGATTTTGCTACAGACCATGAAGTATTAAGAGATTTGCACGTATTTCCATGAAAGTATCGCTCATTTACAACTTTATGATCTTTCATAATGAAAAAGCCTGTCGCCGTCGTGTTTTTAAGAAACTCATCAAGAGTTGATTGTTTCCCATTATAGCTGTACGTAACATTCATATCCTTCAAATCATAATCAAATCGAGAAATATGTCCTTTACGTTTCACCTTTTGGGCTGGGTATACTTCAGAAAGATTACGGAAGTTTTCAATTGTTTTTTTCTTATCAAATAGTATATGAAAATCCACAAAACGCTTCTTATTTGTAGTATTCTTATTCCTTAAATTTAGTAAATTATTTAAACCAACGGCTATTGAAGCTGGAATCATAATAGTTCTTTTAAAACTATATTTCTTATTCATCTTATTCTCCTTGGATCAAAGCATATTACTTTCAACCTTCTTAACCTATACTTAAAAAACTCATATTCACCCTAATAATGTCAATTATGAACAACACAGAAAGATTACTCCCTAATTAATTCTAATATAATCCACTTCAAAAACCCAAAGTATGCAGTGCGATTTACATTTCATGTATGAATCTATTCACAAAGCTCTTAGCTTCTTTAGAATTGGCTCGGTACGGTATTGGCGTGGTTGCAGTAGCAATCGGGTGTCATTGTCGATACACCCATCATTCAAGGCTATAACGATTCAGGGTTAATTGATGTAATGAAAACAAAAGTAACAGGAAATAAATTAACTCAACCTGAGCAAATCGCAGATACTGTTTATCTTATTTCATTGGAAGAAGCAAGTTTAATTAATAGTAGAGTTGTTATAGCATATGAAGGTTACGCTTCCTTTAAATAATATTAACTTTCCAATCACTATCATTTTTATACATGCAAAAGCAGCGTAGAATCTATAATTCTACGCTGCTTTTCTATATCAACAAAAATTATGAAATCGAGTTACTCTCTAAACCACCTAATCCTTCTGCCAATTGTTTCTTATCTAAACTCTCACCAATAATCACCAAGTTTGTGGGAAACCCAAAGTCCTGTTCCAATAAAATTGGTACACCAAATGAGTATTGTAATAAGTGCGGATATTTATCTCCATGAAATTTTACAAATCCTTTTACACGATAAATTTCCTGCGATAAATTGGAAAGCCATTCATATAATTGATCTTGATCGATTGATTTTGTAAATTGATATGTCATCGTTTGTATATGTAAATGCTGCTTCATATGTAATGTTTCATGTTCTTCATTTTCTGTAAGTTCCACACCTTCTATATCCTCTAAAGATATATTACAATACTGTGTTTCATACAATTTCGCATGTTTATTAATTGCTGCTACTTCTTCTAAAACTTTTTTCTTCTCCTCATCTTTTAATAAATCTGATTTATTAATGAGGATATGACTTCCGTATTTGATTTGTTCATTTAAAAGTTGTTGAATATTTTTACTTAGTGTATCACGATTTAACCATCTCATTGCATCTAATACAACAACGATGGATTTCACGTCAAGATAAGGAGCTAAAATAGGTGACAGGCATGCATCTAATACTTCAATTGGGTGAGCAACTCCTGTTGTTTCTATATAAATTACATCTGGTCTCTCTTGTTGATATAAAGAATGTAACTGAATCTCAAGTTCATCTTTTAACGTGCAACAAATACAACCTTTTAAAAGTTCTCTTAAAATATTCTCTTTCCCTATAATATCTGTATCTACCGAGTATTCTCCTATTTCATTCATTAAAACAGCAACTTTTCGATTTTTCTTCTTTTCTGCTAGTAGTAAATTTTGTAGCAATGTGGATTTCCCACTTCCTAAAAAACCACCTAATATATGAATTTCTACTTTACTCATATGACAGACCATCCATTTCTATGCTTTTAATATACTTTAAAGCGTAATTATTACGATTTATATTTATTATTTTATTAAAATAACTGCAATTTGTAAACAAAACACTCCGGTTGTTTTGTATTCCTATATATATTTCGGATGCTCTGTCTTCATAAGTATAGTATGAATAATATAAATTATCTGTTCCATTGTTAATGGATTCAGCATCCTAATTTTCTTCTCTTAATAAAGATTACATTCAAGAGAGGATACTCATGTTTCATTCCCTATGATTCACAACTATATAAACGGATGTATTTTGAAATACTTGAATATCTTTTATGAAATGTAATAAACTAGGTTAGAATCTATAGAAGTAAGACATGTTCTTTCTTACATATCAAAATTACTGAAATAGCGAGGAATTATCATATGAAAAAAGGTATTAACCGTGTTGTATTAGTAGGAACTGGTGCAGTAGGATGTAGTTATGCTTACTGCATGATTAACCAAGGTGTTGCAGAAGAATTTGTTCTCGTTGATGTAAACGAGGCAAAAGCAGAAGGAGAAGCAATGGATTTAAGTCATGCAGTTCCCTTTGCTCCAGCACCAACAAGAGTTTGGAAAGGCAGCTATGAAGATTGTAAAGATGCAGATCTTGTTGTAATTACTGCTGGTTTACCACAAAAACCAGGTGAAACACGTTTAGATTTAGTTGAAAAAAATGCTAAAATCTTTAAACAAATTGTTCGTAGTATTATGGATAGCGGATTTGATGGTATCTTCTTAATTGCTACAAACCCTGTAGATATTTTAACTTACGTAACTTGGAAAGAATCTGGATTACCAAAAGAACGTGTAATTGGTTCTGGTACAACTCTAGATTCTGCCCGTTTCCGCTATATGTTAGGAGAATATTTCAATATTGACTCTCACAATATTCATGCTTACATCATCGGTGAACATGGTGATACAGAACTTCCAGTTTGGAGCCACGTATCAATCGGCATTCAAAAACTACAAACGATTCTTGAAAAAGATAATGACCTTAATCAACAAGATTTAGATGAAATCTTTATAAATGTTCGCGATGCTGCTTATCACATCATTGAACGAAAAGGTGCAACATACTACGGAATCGGTATGTCCCTTTTACGTGTAACAAAAGCAATCTTAAATGATGAAAATAGCGTATTAACTGTATCTGCATATCTTGAAGGTCAATATGGACAAAAAGATGTTTATATCGGTGTTCCTGCAGTCTTGAATCGTCAAGGTGTTCGTGAAATTTTAGAAGTTGAATTAAGTGAAGATGAAGAATTAAAGTTCGATCACTCTGTTCAAGTACTAAAAGAAACAATGGCTCCTATACTGTAAAATACATGCTAATTATGACCTTGCAAAAAAAGCAATCCAAAATACTTGGATTGCTTTTTGCATAGCTTAAAAATTCATTCCGTATTTAGGTCCGATTTCTCTCCATCGTACACTTCAAGCACATCAAGTAAAAAGATAAAGATTGGAATTCCAATAATGAGTCCCCATATTCCTAAAAAATGCTCTGAAAAGATAAGAACCATAAACGTATAAAAAATGGGTAAATTCGTTTTTGCGGACATAAATTTCGGATTTAAGAAGTAACTTTCAATTGCATGAATAACTGCAATAAAAATTAATATGTATACGACATATGCAATTCCACCAATATTATACGCAATGATACAAAGTGGAAATAGTGAAATAATAACACCTGCAACAGGAATTAAACCAAGCAAGAATATCATAACCGCTAATACAAGTAGCTGCGGGAAACCTAAAAATACTAGTGCAATGACAGAAAGAATACAGTTTACAACGGCAATTAAAAACTGTGCCTCAATGACTTTTCCAAATGAACGCGCAAATTTCTGACCAAAGTATGCAATTTCCTCATAAAAAATACTAAGTTTACTATCCTCAAATTTTGAAGTAAAAACAATGATACGCTCTTTTTCTAATAAGAAAAATAAACTTAAAATAAGGGAAAGTAAAATTTGTAAACTTATCTTTCCAATATTCGCCAAAGATTGATAAATAACATCCACACCTTGTTCAATATATTTTGATACTTCCATCTGATTAATTGCAGAAAACACATATCTTATCATTTCATTATCAGGGGGATTTTTAAAAAACAATTTGAACTGGTAAATCAATTGTGAAATTTGTATCGTTAATACAGGCAAATATTTATATAACGTAGCAACAATAAACGTAACTAAAACAATGTATAAAAAGGCGATAATCACTTTCCTATTTATCCGTACAAAACGATTAAGTTTTTCAGAAATAAATCTTTGAAAGCGATCCATTAGAAACGTAAGGATAAAGGTAATCAATATTAAATTAATCATACTTTTTAGCCCGTATAATATAAGGGCTAAAATGACTAATATAAGAAGCCTCTGAAACCCTCTACTTTGAAAGAAATTTTTCATTTGAATCATTAAGTCTCACTCTCCCCCTTCGACGGATGGAAATTCCATATATTCATGAAAGTACTAACCGTTTATTTGTTACTATATTAAGACATTTTATGAACTTCTAAAGACAATCTTTCTCACTAATTTGAAAGTGTCCTCTTTTTCTTTTTAATTGTCTTATTTTCTTATTCCATATCAAAGCGTAAAACTATATTAGTATATACATCACAACACACAATCTTAGTCTTTTTCATTTTTTGGATAACTACTGATATACATAACCTATTCAAAATAATTCTATCATTTTCTGATATTTTAAGAGTTTTTATTCAAAATACAGAAACAAATAAGCCATAACTAGAAACTTCCATCAGCGGGGGCTTCATCTGCCACCTAACTTCTTTTCTTGCACTGAATTTTGAGGGGGGATTACTGCCCGCAAATAGCGAGATAAACGTATGATTCATGACTACTATTTTATTTCCTTATTTCCGCTTCATCCGCTTTGCTAGTAACTCCTTTACTTGATTATACGTTAACCCAGAATTTTTATTTAAACGTTTCACTTCATCAATATCTGTGCCTACAACTGTATATTTCTTCTCTTTATTCATAATTACACATCCTTTTATAAACTTTCATTGAATCGAGCAAATATTATTTATTATATTTCTTCCCTAAACGAAGAGTTCATACTCATACCATAACAAATTAAGTATTAGTGTACCTGAACAATAAAGTGAAACTTTAATCAGTGGGGTTTTTCTTCATCCCCCACTGATTATTAGTTGAACCAATCGGGCTTTTACGGGCAGTTCATCCCCACCTAACTTCTTTGCTTTTGCCAAATTTTGAGGTGGGGGTCTTACTGCCCGCTAATGCGGGATAAAGGTTTTTAATTACAAATAAAGTCGTTTAATTTACAATAAAATTGTTTCATTCTTTTATTGCGCAGTAAAATACAGACTATGCACAAGACATCACACATGAAATCCTCCCACATCAACGGTGTTATAGTATTGGTCGGCAGAACGGAATTTGTCATTTTTTAGAATGCCTTCGGTTTTAAAACCAAATTTCCCATAAAAGATTAAACAACTTTATTTATATTTTTCAATTAATCCTTAAAATCATTTACATAAAAAAAGAAGCTATTTGTCAAAACAGCTTCTTTTTCTGCTATATATATTTATACTTCCAGTCGTACATTTTAATAAAATTTCACTACATCTTCAGTAGGTAAGAACGTTCTTTCTCCTGGTTGTTCATTTGGCTCACCAAATGGCATTTGTGCTACTAAGCTCCATTCTGCTGGAATATCCCATGTTTCTTTCACTTCAGCATCTACAATTGGATTGTAGTGTTGTAATGATGCTCCGATTCCCTCTGCAGATAATGACATCCAAACAGCATATTGTAACATTGCACTCCCTTGGTGAGACCAATATGGGAACTGCTCTTTATATAAAGGTGCATTTTCTTGCATTTGTTTTACAGTTGCTTGATTTTCAAAGAATAATACTGTCCCCACTCCATCATGGAAACCTTTTAGTCTTTCAACAGTTGCTTCAAAATTTTCTGCTGGCACACGCGCTCTAAGTGTTTCTTTTACAATATCCCAGAACTTTTCATGCTCTGCATCCATTAATACAACCATACGACCACTTTGCATGTTGAAAGATGATGGTGCGTGTAAAGCTGTTTTTAAAACATCTTGAATTCTTTCTTTTGTAATCGTAGCATTTTTTGTTACTTTACGGATTGAACGACGGTTCACGATTGCATCTTTTAAATTTGTTCTAGTTACTGACATGTTAATTCCTCCAAGTATATAAGTTGTATAATTTATTTAAACAAATAGATTTGATTCTTCAATTGAAGACAAGTATTAGCAATATCCATCAGTTGTACATTGCATTCCATCAAATGAATTTGTTTTTCCCTTTTGTATTTCTTTATCAATTACTCTTTCTAGCATTTCCTTACTAGCAAGACCTTGAATTACTTCGTCTCCAATCATTACCGTTGGAACAGCCATAATATTTGCTTCATCGTATGCGTGTTGGATTGCTTTTTGATGTTTCTCTTTATATTTACGAGTTATTAAAGCTTCTTTAAATTCAGCTTCAGGAAGCCCTACTTCACCTGCTAACTTTGTTAGTACATCTATCTCTTCAATATTTTGTTCTTCCTGGAAAAATGCTGTAAACACTCGATGATGAAAAGCATTTTCCAAACCATGTTCCTTCGCAAATTGATATCCTTCAAATGCAAAGTGTGTATATGGATGAGGTGAAACACGTGGTAAACTCATCTCAACTCCTAACTTTTTCGCAGTAGGAAGAATAAACGAATCCCAAGAACTTAATTTATCTGGTTCTTGCCATGGATCAATTTTTGCATATGGACTTGGACGTAATTCGAATGGCATCCATTCAATTTCTACATCTTTTTCCTTAGCTACTTCATCCAATGGGCCCTTTGCCAAAAAACAAAATGGACAAATAAAATCAGAGTACACTTTCATTTTTACAGTCATATAATTACACCTTACCTTCATTAATTGTCATTAGTTGTAACTAATTTGGTTACATTTATAAGAAAAAAATATGCACTCTCTTTTTTATAGAACTTTGCATGTTTCAATCCTTATTTCAAGCATTTATTTTCTCTTGTAACGATTCAAACAAATTCTCCATCGTGATATTTTTTAAAACTTCTTCCATTGCAGATTGCGCTTGAACCAAAACCACTTCTAATACAGCTTGAATATTTGCTCCAATTGGACAATCTGGATTGGGTTGTTCATGAATATGAAATAACTTATCTGCCTCAACTACATTTACTGCATGATACACATCTAATAATGTAATCTCATTTAAATCCTTTAATAGTTCAGCCCCACCTGGCCCTCGATTTACATAAACAAACTCAGCCCGTTTTAAGTCAGACATTATTTTTCGAATTACAACCGGATTTGTATTTACACTCTCAGCGATAAATTCTGAAGTACAAATAGAAGATGAATTGTTTTTCAAAATAGATAAAATATGAACAGCTATAGAAAAGCGGCTACTAATTTTCATCATGATCACCACCTCGATGTAATCATTATAGTTACAACTAAAAAATAAGTCAATCCTTTTTATAGATTTTTTTGGACATTATTATAGTTAAAAACAAATAAGCATCTCATTATCATATATGAGATGCTCTTTATCATTCTGCGAATAGCCCTTGGAACTCTTCAATAAATAGTTGAACAGCTAGTGAAGATTCCCTTAATGAAGGAACAGCTAAAGCAATTTCCCTCCATACTTGAGGTGCTAATTCTTTCGTTTTGACATTTGGAGGTAAATTCGTTAAAGATAATTCAGCTAATATCGCTAAACCTAACCCCTCTTGAATCATATTTAAAGATGTTGTAACGGTAGACACCGCATACTCAACTCGAAGTGGTACACCTGCTTGTTTAAACATATCAATAATTGGTGGTTCGTATCCTCCCTTAAATAAAATAATTGGTTCACCCTCTAAATCATTTATTGTAATAGCTTCTTTCTCACAAAGAGGATGATCATTATGCAGGACAACAACCATTTTCCCCCTCGTTAACGGTACAATCTCCATTTCTTTATTGGGCAAAATAACAATTCCGACATCAATTACACGTGATAATAGCCACTCTTCTACTTCTTTCAGTGTTCCTTCATGGAGAACTAGCTCTAAATTCGGATATTTTTCACGAAAGATATTAATCATTCTAGGCAAGAAATATGCTGATGCACTTGGAAAGCTTCCGATTCGAATCGTCCCGACTTCATGCCCTTTCTCCATCGCAACCTCTTGTTCTACTTTCTCAACGCCATTTAAAATTTCTCGAAAATGAACAAGAATCCGATTTCCTACATCAGTCAGAATTAGACCTTTCCTTTTATCGCGTATAATAAGCGTTACACCGAGTTCCGATTCAACACTAGAAATAGCATGGCTCACAGCTGGTTGTGTCATATTTAAAACTCGAGCTGCCTTCGTAAAACTTCCTAGTTCAACTACTTTTATAAAAACTTGAAGTTGTGTAATGGTCATAACAAATTACTTATACTCCTTATAAAAAAGATTCATTTTATTTATCGTGTTCAATATCATATCATAGTGAAATGATATACAACAAGGAGGTATTATCGTGACACAGCTTTCACGAACAAAAACGGTCATAATCCTTTCATTTCTCGTTCTTATGTGGGGGGGTAATTGGCCTTTATCTAAATTCGCTCTGCATTATACACCGCCCGTATTGTTTGCAGGAATTAGAACAATAATTGGAGGATTCATTCTACTTATTTTTGCATTGCCAAAATACAAACAGTTACATCTAAAAGAAACTTGGCATTTATACTTTATTTCAGCTCTACTCAACATTATTTTATTTTACGGACTACAAACTGTAGGGCTTCAGTATATGCCCGCTGGACTCTTTTCCGCTATTGTATTTCTTCAGCCTGTCTTACTTGGAATTTTCTCTTGGATTTGGCTGGAAGAAGCAATGTATGGCTTGAAAATTTTTGGTCTTATTCTTGGATTTGCGGGCGTTGCCGTTATTAGCTCTAGTAGCTTAACTGGACATATTTCTGTCATCGGCATCTTACTTGCTTTAGGATGTGCAATTGGATGGGCGCTTGGTACAGTGTTTATCAAAAAAACTGGAAACCGTGTAAACGCAATTTGGATGGTGACACTTCAACTTATTATCGGTGGATTTTGCTTAATTGGCTTCGGTTCAGAATTTGAAAGCTGGTCCAGCATCGCTTGGAGCATACCATTTGTAATCGTACTACTATTCATCTCAATCTTTGTTATCGCAATGGGCTGGCTCGCTTACTTTACACTTGTCGGAGCTGGAGAAGCAAGTAAAGTTGGTGCCTATACATTTCTTATTCCACTTATCGCAATTATTATAAGTTCTATTTTCCTACATGAGGCGATTACAATTAGCTTATTTGTTGGCCTTCTATTTATTGTCGTAAGCATTTGCTTTGTAAATATAAAACCGAAATCGCTCATCATGAAACAGTCTATTGAACCCAAAAAATGTTAATTAAATATAAAAAAGAAAGAGCCTATGAACTGTACCCTATAAAATGGGCAGTTTAATAAAAAGACCTTTAAAAATTAGGCACTTAAAAGATGGTTCCGGTATTGTACGAGGGCACTGAAAAACTTACGTTTTCCAGTGCCCTCCAATGATGTGAAACGAAAAAAGGTAACTTTCCGTTCAATTTTGAACGGAAAGTCACCTTTTTCTTATGCTTTTTTTACTTCTTTTCCTTTATTAAGGTCATGATTCGTTTTAAATTAACTGCGAATATGGCCATCGCCCCTTGTATTTGCATGCCAATGAGACCCGAGGAAGATGCCACATCATACCCGTGTCTATGTTTGAGTTCACTATTTTTCGCTTCAATTTTATAACGCTCTTTTGCTTTATCTTTGAACAGCTCGCTTTCTTGAAACATTTTTTGTTTACTATGTTCTGTTGAGTGGATAGTGACTGAATACGTTTTTGATTTTGTGCCATCTTTATAACACCCTTCTTTGAAAGGGCATCGTTTACATTTTTCTATATCAAAGTAATAGGTATCTCTCTGATTTTCACCTATATTTTTCTTTCCTTGCCGTGCTTTACGAATAGCCATATGCCCAGCTTTACACACGTACATGCCGGCGTCCTTGTTAAACTCGAATTCATCTTCTTTATGACGTTTACCTTGGGTAATATTTGAACTTAATTTTGATACTAATTGTAATTTATGTTCGTTCGCATATTGAATATTGCCTTTCTCCGAATAAGCGGTATCTCCAATAATTGTATCGATTTCCATACCCGTTTCCTGGCTCTTTTCAATCAATGTTTGAAGATATTTTCCATCGCTTTTTTCCCCCGTTGTAATCACAGCAGCTGTAATGATACGTTCTTCGTTCATCGCAATATGTGTTTTATATCCAAAGAAAGAGGAATCGGCTGTTTTATGCCCAATTCGCGCATCAGGGTCTTGTGAAAATAAAAGATGTTCTTCGTGATCTTCTACAATTTCTTTTAAATAGTTGAAGTTGAGCTTTTCTTTTACATTTGGATATTCACGAATGATTTCTTCTTTTTCTACAGCTTCAATGACTTTTTGGCAGTATTCAAGTTCGTCTTTGTTTTGGGCGGGAATTTTTCTTTCATTCCTTCATCAATTTGATAAACAGCTTTGCGAAGTAGTTTGGATTTCTCCACTAAAAATTCTTTCGGTGATTTCTGATTGAAGCGTACTTTTGTATGTGTAGCGTCAACAATAATCGATTTACTTGTAATCAAATCCTTTTCCATTGCGATTTCTACTGTTTTTTGAATGAGCATGTCAAGTAACCCTACATCTTTCAAACGAAGCTTCGTTAATGAACTAGGATCAATCACCATCTCTTCTGGTGCCATATCTAAGAAATATTTAAAAGACATATCATATTTTGAGCGTTCGACAACATCCACATCAGATAAATCAAAAATGGATTTTAGCAATAAATATTTGAACATACGAACAGGCGGCACTGCATTGCGGCCATTATCAAGACAATATTTATCCCTCAATTCTTTTAAAACAAAAGAAAAATCAACCATTTCATTGAATTGACGAAGCATATTATCTTTTGGCACGACGGTATCGTAAATTGCCATGAATGGACTAAGATTTAGAGATTGTTGTTTTACAATCATTCGAGACACCACCTAGAATTAGTACAACTTTTTTATAAGGAGGACTTTTTCAGTGCCCTCTATTGTACCGGAGCCATTTTTTTGAGTGTCCATTGATAACGATCATAATTATAATCTTGCATATACTTCTCGATTACCAGTTGAAGAGATTGGAACGTTTGAAGAACAAAGAATACAGTTCTAACTGCATAATCTAATACTGTAGGTAACAATTTAATACCCCTTTTCTACCTATTTGTTTATTACGTGCCTAGATTATATTTCAAAATGAATTCTATCGTTGTACCTTCATACAACAAAAAAACACCCTATTATTTGTATGATAAGGAAGTTTTTTATTAGATTTATTAGTCGGTTGTAGTTTTAATTATATTCCTGTTTTAATGTTCTAAATGCAAATGCACCTGAAATGATTTGTAAAACCACTGGAAGAAATAATATAAATAATCCTAAAAACAATGAAATTATACTTAATACAATCATACAAATACCATAAGTTTTATTATTTATTTTATTAACACAACAAGCTAATACTAATAGGCCTATTTGAATAATTAAGGCGATGCTAGAAGTAATGATAATATATTCTTCAATACCTCCAGAACTAGTGTGAGAACTAGTGTAGGAAATACTACCAATTACAATAAATAAAGAAAGTAAGAGTCCTAAGATTCCTCCGATTAAGCCGATTACAAATTCTACAGTGCGTTTCAAATTACAATACCATCCTTCAAAAATATTTTTTAAATTAATCCTTATATATAATTACCGTTATTTCGTAATAACTAAATGTTTTAATGAGGTTCTTGCTTTAAAGATCGAAATGCAAATCCACCAGAAATAATTTGAAGAATTACTGGAATAAGTAAAAGGAATAATGACATAACCAATGTTACTAATGGGAGTAATATCATACAAAGTCCATAGGCTATATTGTTAACCTTATTTACTGAACATGCTAAAACTAACAGCCCTATTTGAATAATTAATAAAATAGAATAATAAGTTAAAAGTTTATAATCAATATAACCATCCATAGCAGTTATAGCTATCATCAATATAATAAAAGAACCTATAACTCCAAAAATACCACCAATTAAACCTAGTATAAATTCAGGTGTTCTTTTCAATTCTAATACCTCCCTAACTATTAATATATTATGTATTTAATGTCCGTTTATCTATATTATCAAATATAATTTGGAAAAACTATGCATAAATGTATTTAGTTCAATACATAATTGTGCACTGAGGAGACAAAGAACGAGTTAGAAGATATGTTAGAGGAATCTCTAAACAGCAAACTTTAACAAAATATAGATTTGATATGTAAGGGAACTTCGGCTTGTATATCACTCGTTCCCTTTCCCTCTGTTCCAATACGGAACGGAATGACCCCTTGAATGGGATGCCCATCAGCAGAAATAGCTTTCCACTGAATGGAATACGTACCATTTGGTATATTTTGTTCCACTCCAGCTTCTAATAATTTGGGATTCTTTTTATCAATATGAGCATTTTTTAAATCTACTCGTTTCCCTGAAGCATCCCTTACGAATACTGTATTAAAGTGTGAGGATTGAAGCATTTCATCAAATTCAATCCTTACAACGGAAGGTGCTTTTTCTAATGTTTCATTTTCTGCAGGATTTGATTTAACAATATAAGCATGAGCGGAAGCCGCGCTCGGTGCCAGTATCAGTAACACACATACCATTACCATCCAGATTCCTAGTTTTCTTACTACACTCACATTCATTTCACTTCTTTCTTTTGCATCACTATATTTCACTTGGAAGTTAATAAAGTACCACTATTTTTACTCTCTTTTTTTAGAAATTAACCTCATTAAATATCAAATAATAAAATATAAATCCTCATTATGAACTGTTCACACACCACCTTTAACTTACACTTATAAAGCTACTATTTATACAAACATCACTTATCTTTAGAAAGTTAGTTACGATTATAACATATAATATATAAATATAAGTTTTTAAAAACGAAAAGAAACAGTGGATCATTTGTGAAGAAAGTGTGAAATCCACTTTCATACAGCGTAATTCCTCACAAAAAAGGTATTACGCCAATGCGTAACACCTTTTTGTTTTTTAATCAATATTATACAACCTACTCTATCTAATCGATGCGTTACTGCAGTAAGTGTTGTCGCGATTGTCCAGGCTTCTAAACTTGCTGCCGCGACACCTTTTATCACACTTCATATACAAATTATTGTTCCTCTGGGTAATCACAATATTCGATAATTGTCCCCTCTGTATCTGCTGGATTGAGGTAAATTAATCTTCTACCATGCTTGTTTATACGGAGTGTATGCTCCAACGTTCGAATTCCTTGTTGTTTTAATTCTTCTAAAGCTTGATCCAAATTATCTACACGATAAGCAATGTGATGTACACCTTTTCCTTTTTGCTTTATAAACCTAGCAATTGGCGAAGTTGTATTATTCGTCGGCGCAAGTAACTCAATGCTATCTCCGTTCACTTCAAGAATAGCCACTTCACTCTCAACACCTATCGCTTCACTTATGTAACGATCTATTAATGTTCCTGATAAGACTTTTTCATAAAAACGTATACTACTATCTATATCACGAACAGCAATACCAATATGATCAATTTTTTTATTCATTTCGTTTCTCCTAGCTTCATTTTACTTCTTTTATAAAAGACATCTAATCAAATTGCCATCTATGAATGATCCAGATCTCTATATTTATTATACATCTAAATTATTATAAAAACTCTCGCTATTCATCTCCTATAATAATAAAAAAGTTATAGAAACGAATTCTATAACTTTTTTTGGTACATATAACTACTTATTTACTCTCGCTACGTTAGAATGAATTTCACTTTTCATTCGTAAATAACTAATCCCATATCCAATAAGTCCACCAATAATAGCTGGGAAAATCCATCCGAGCCCTACTTCATGCATCGGAAGAATTTGAGTGAACAGCTGATTAACTACTTGAATATTTACTCCAGCTACACCAAGTCCATCAAATAAACTTATAATAAATGTTACAAGTAAGCTTGCTTGATAAACTTCTGATCTCCCTTTAAATAATGGATGTAAAAACGTTAAGAAGATTAATACAATTGCTAATGGATATATAGCTGTTAATACAGGAACAGAAATAGCAATTAATTGTGTTAATCCTACATTCGCAACAATTGCACTAAACACAGATAACATAATCGCGATTTTTTTGTAAGATACCTTTGGAAATAATTTATGGAAAAATGAAGAACATGCTGAGACAAGCCCTACACTAGTCGTTAAACAAGCTACTGTAATCATTAATCCTAACAGTATTCCGCCATATGAACCAAAGTAGTAATTTGAAACCTTCGCTAACACTGCTCCTCCATTATCTAAATGTCCAAGCTTCGCTACGCTTGAAGCTCCCATATAAGAAAGCGCTGTATAAATAATCGCTAATGTCGTTGCTGCAATAATTGTTGCTTTTGCACAAACAACCATAATTTGTTTTTTCGTCTTCGCACCTTTTTCTTTAATAGCATTAATGATAATAATGCCAAATACGAAAGATGCAAGCGTGTCCATTGTTAAGTATCCTTCTTGAAAACCTTTAAAGAATGCGTGAGATGTATAATTTTCAACAGGTGCTTGCATATCCCCTATTGGGTGAATAAAAGCAACAATTACTAAAATTCCAATGAACGTTAATTTGATTGGCGTCAAGATTTTCCCAACAATATCGACAATTTTCGCAGGATTGAGCGAAAAAAAACATGTAATGCTAAAGAATATAATTGTAAAAATGATTAAAGGCATAGAACCTAAACTTTCTGGTACAAAAGGTTTAACACCAATTTCAAAGGAAACATTACCCGTTCTCGGTATAGCAAACAAAGGACCAATTGCTAAATACAAAACTGTTGTAAACACAACTCCGAAAACAGGATGAACACGACTTGCCAGCGATTGTAAATCCTCTTTACCTGAAATTCCAAATGCTAATACACCAAGTAACGGTAGTCCAACTCCAGTCACTAAAAATCCTGCATTCGCTGACCAAACATTCGTTCCCGCTGATTGTCCAAGCATCGCAGGGAAAATTAAATTTCCTGCCCCAAAAAAGAGAGCAAACAACATTAATCCAATAACTACTATGAACGAAAATGGTACTTTGTTCGTCATCATAAAACCTCCATTAAAAATAACGTATCTCATTTCCAAATTTAACTAATTGAAGATTCTGAATATTTAACTTAAAAGTTAGGTATTCTTTTCATTTATTATAGTCCCAAGGATAATATATTGCAATACTATTTTCTAACTTTTCTTTTTTTTAGATATACAAATATTAATAGAGACTCAATTTTCCTGTTATTATATAATTCCGCATCAATATTTAAGAAGGTGTTGCGTATCATCACAACACCTTCCCTCTATCGTTATATAAACAGTTCTTTACTAATAAATAGCGAAATCAACATGTTTTCCAAGTAGTAAAGATTTTTTATCTTTTATTATAAAGCAACATTTATATCTTTTTAACAAATTCAGATTTTAATTTCATTGCTCCAAAACCATCAATTTTACAATCAATATCATGATCTCCATCAACTAAGCGGATACTCTTTACTTTTGTACCGATTTTTATAACTGATGAAGTTCCTTTTACTTTAAGATCTTTGATGACTGTTACAGAATCACCATCGTTTAGTACATTTCCATTTGCATCTTTGATTACCTTTGTATCTTCACTATTTTCAGTTTCTGATTCTAAAGTCCACTCATGAGCACATTCTGGGCATACGAAAAGATTCCCATCTTCATAAGTGTATTCCGAATTACATTTAGGACAATTTGGTAAATTAGACATATTTTATTTCCTCCACTTGTTATCATTCTAATATATATGAATTATTTTCAATTTCCTTTTTACGACTTCATAAGAAAAACAATTACGAAGTTAAACTGTTTCTTATCCATTTCTCAAACTTCTATTTTTATCGAATTTCTTTCAATTTCTTAATAATCATGTTTGGTGTCGCCCATTCATCGCGATCAAAATCAGAGATAGATACTTCAATGTTTAAACGTTCTTGAAATTCTACTAATAAAGATACCGTACCAAAAGAATCTAAAATCCCTTCTTCAAATAATTGCACATCTGGGTTATCTTTTACGATATCATTTTCACATACTTCTTCTAAAATGTTTAATACTTGATCTTGAAATTCAGACATTATTTATTCTCCTTTATATCCATGATTTATAATACATTTCTTCTTAAAAATCTAGTGCATTAGCTTTATTATTTATTGTATTCCCTTCCTGGGATTGCTGAGAAAGCCCGGTACATTCACGAAAAGCGAAATGCTTACACCCTATACATTTTTTCGTATTTAAATGCTCTAGAGCGTAGTTAATCGCTTCTCCTGTATGATCAAAAAAGTTTTCTTCTCCAATCTCAGCGTATAATCCATTCTTGTCTAGAGTTGTTTTTAACTCTGATTGAACTCCCGAAATGAGAAGTACGCCACCTTGTTTTTTAAAATGCTGGACAATATTCCTAAAGTATGATTCTCCTGTTGTATCAATAAAAGGAACTTTTCCCATACGTAAAATTAAAACTTTAGGTTTATAATGAATGGTTGCTAAAATGTTTTGTTCAAACGTCTGAGCAGCACCAAAAAATAACGGACCTTCTATTGTATAAATACTAATTTGCGGACAATCATGAGCTTTACTTACCACATGTGGTAGCAATTTTTCGTTCTTTTTTGTGTGATCAGGAAGCACTTTAGATATAACGAGCATATTGCTCATACGTTTTGTAAACAAAATAATAGCTAAAATAAGACCGATTTCCACAGCAGTTGTCAAACTAGTAAATACAGTGAGTAAAAAAGTTACAAGTAATACAAGGGAATCCCCTGTCTTCATTTTCAGTATGTGAACAAAGTGTTTTTGCTCACTCATATTCCAAGCTACTACCATTAAAATGGGAGCCATACTAGCAAGAGGAATATGCGAAGCATATGGAGCTAACAATAGAAGCGTAAATAACACAAATCCCCCATGAATCACACCTGACATCGGAGATACGGCTCCACTTTTGATATTGGTTGCTGTGCGAGCAATCGCTCCAGTTGCAGGAATCCCTCCAAATAACGGTGTAACAATATTAGCAATACCCTGACCAAACAGTTCTTTATTACTGTTGTGTTTACTATTTGTCATACCATCTGCTACGACAGCAGATAAAAGGGATTCAATACCACCCAGCATTGCAATAACAAATGCTGGACCAATTAACTGTTGTATCCGCTCTAATGTAACTTCTGGTATACCAAAATGAGGAAGTGTATTTGGAATCGTACCATATGCTGTGCCAATAGTAGGTATATGCCCTGAGAAAAATATAATTGCAATTACAGTTGAAACTATAATCCCTACTAATGAACCTGGTACTTTTGGAAAAATTTTTGGTGTTATAAGTATAGTGAACAAACAAATCAAGGCAGTTAAAACACTGTAAAAATTAGTAGTATCAATATGAGTAAAGATTTCTTTTAAGTTCGCTATAAATTCTTCATGTTTTTTGATACCCGTTAAACCTAAGAAACTGGAAATTTGCCCTGTAAAGATAATGACAGCAATACCTGACGTAAAGCCAATTGTTACAGGACGCGGAATAAACTTAATTAAAGATCCTAGCTTAAAAATCCCCATAAGACATAAGATAATTCCAGCTAATAAACCAGCAAGTAGTAAATCTTCATACCCATAGGTAATAACAATCCCTAAAAGAATAGGAACAAAAGCACCTGTAGGTCCTCCTATTTGATACTTTGAACCACCAAATAGCGAAATGAGTATCCCGGCAATACATGTTGTATAAATCCCATACTCCGGCTTAACACCAGAGGCTATAGCAAAAGACATTGCAAGTGGAATCGCGACAACTCCTACAATCATTCCAGAAAGAAGATCCTTTTGAAAATGTCCCAATGAATATCCTTCAAATCTTCCTGTAAATAACCCTTTCATTACAAACCCTTCTTTTCTATTTTTAATAAATCTAATTTCTTCTGAAAGAATATTTTCTTTTGATAAATTTGAATCCTAAATGTATGTTTCATACTTTTGTACAAGAGTTCTTTATCTCGTTACAAGAAAATATCAGCCTAGTATTGGCTATACGTTTTGCTTAAATGTCGTTCTAATTTCCCTATGTCTCCACCTTCTTGCATGTAGGATTTTAACCTTTCTGCTAAAAGTAATCCATCTCGATTATTTAATTTTTTCATATCTATAAACGATGTAACCTTTACTATATCTGGGGTAATATCTCTACGAAACATTTGTCCTGGAACTTCATTCCAGAAACGATTCCATTCGTCCAATATTCCGATTTGATCAAATAAAAAACATTGCATCCCACATAGCCAAGCTGTGCAAGCTGTATTTCTCTTTTGACATCCTACTCCTTCTTGCAAATGTTCGCATAAAAAACAACAAGAATTCCCACTTTCAATACAAACTTTACAAACGTGATGAGCTCCTATTGAGCGAAATAGTTCCATTCCGTATTGAATAATATCCTCTTTCTTAACTTCAATACTCAATCTAATCCTCCTTACTCATCACTTCACGTTCTGTTTCATCCAACTCTTCTAACATTGAAATTGTATCGATTAAATGGTTGTTAAAAATTTTCTTAGCAACTACCAGTAAATCCACAATCATAGGATCTCGCAAGGAATATAAAACTCGTTTTCCATCTTTCGTACCAACAACAATGTTCTTTGAGCGTAGTACACTAAGTTGTTGAGAAACAGCTGAACCTTCTTTATTAAGAATCGTTTGCATTTCATTTACGCTTTTTTCGCCCTCTGATAATAATTCAAGAATACCTATTCGCAAAGGATGTGATAAGGCTTTAAAAAAATCAGCTTTAAATTGTTGCATTTCGTTTCCCATTCAAACGCCTCCGTTATTTATCCTTAATTTGAAAAATCATCATATACATCTTCAAATGTTTGAATATGTATATGATACTTCTAAAACTTACAAGTTTCAATATAAATTTTGAAACTTTAAAAACCTAACTGTTTTTTGTACCAGAACAAAGTTCCTTATTTTAATTCGATAAGGTTTTTAGTATTAGTTTGATAGGAATTGAGACAAACAATTTATCCATTATTTTCTTTTAAATCATTGCGTCTATTCTCATTTATAATTCCCTCTGAGTGAAATATTTCAAACGAAAAAACCTCGCATCCTTAATGATGTGAAGTTTTGAAATGAGGACAGTATATATTCAAATTTGACTTTGCCACGTTTCTTCTACCCTCATTTGTTGCCTAACAAGAAAAGCATGACATTTCGCTGTCATGCTTTTTTCATGCATTTTATAATAACTCATTTAGTAAAAAATTTTTTTATCTTTTACTTTTTGATATCCATAAGATTCACCCTTTCCGAAAAGCTAACTAAAGAAAACACAAGTTAAATACTGCTGTAAATTCTATTAATTAACTTATAAGTAACATTAATTTTTCATTTCTTTTCTCCCGTTCTTCTTTAGCTGCTAGGTCGTACTTTTTTAAAAGGTGAAATATTTCATTTAATATTTTCTGTGAATGATTGCTTTTTAGAAATTCATGTAAGTCTTTAACCAAAAATTCGGATAAAAAACATTGCTGCGTTTCAAGTTTATTGATTACATCTTCAAAAGAATGATCTATATTACACATTCTATTAAAATCCCTCCTTATATCCCTCTCTTTTAAAAGTTCCGTTCTTTTACTATGTTGATATTTAATTTCCATTTGTAGACAAGATCTTGAGCTAAAGATGTAAACATCTCTCCAACAAGCGAATCTTCGTCATATACGGACGAACCTTTATTTTCTTCAGGCTTTGCAAAAGGTATTTGTGCCATCACTTCTGTTTGCAGTTGTTCTGCTAACATTTCGCCGCCACCCTTCCCAAAGAGATAATTCCTTGAACCATCTTGTTCCTCATAATATGCCATATTCTCAACGATACCTAAAATATCGTGTTTTGTATGCTTTGCCATTACCCCTACTCTGGAAGCAACAAACGAAGCTACACTATGAGGAGTCGTAACTATAATTTCCTTCGCATGAGGAATCATCGCAGCCACATCAATCGCGACATCTCCTGTGCCAGGAGGCAAATCAAGAAGAAGATAATCTAATTCTCCCCAATGAGTATTGGCAATGAAATTTTGAATCCATTTGTTTAACATTGGCCCTCGCCACATAACTGGGTTATTACCCTCTGTAAAAAATCCCATTGACATAATTTTAACGTCGTGGCTAACGACCGGAATCGCTGTCTGATCTATCATTATTGGCTTTTGATTAGCTTCCATCATAGCAGGGATACTGAATCCATATATATCTGCATCTAAAATCCCAACCTTTTTCCCCATACGGGCTAAAGCAGTAGCAAGGTTAATCGTCACAGTTGATTTTCCGACTCCACCTTTTCCACTTGTCACAGCAATAAAACGTACACCTGAATCTGGTCGCAATATACTAGGCATGCCGGTTTCCGTTCTAGAATTTTTCTTTAAAGTTTCTGTTAATGCAGCCCGTTCTTCCGGTGTCATGGAGCCGAAAGTCAAAGACACCTTAGAGGCTCCAATGTTCCGAAGAGAGTCTTCAATATCTTGTTGAATTTTTGCCTTTAATGGACAACCTTGAATCGTTAAAATAACTTCAAGGTAAATATGTGTGCCATCAATTTGAATATTTCTTACCATGTTTAATTCCACGATACTTTTGTGCAACTCTGGATCCTGAACATGGCTTAGAACTTTCATAATTTGTTCATGAGTAAGCATAAATCTCAGTCCTTTTCATTTTTATTTGATAATTTTTAGTACAAACAACATTATCCTCCACTTACAGGTGGGATAAACGCAACGTTATCTCCGGATTTTACAATATGTTCGTCAGTTACAAATTCTTCGTTGATAGCCACCATGACTCTATCCAACGATTGTAAATGATAACTATCTTTAAGCCATTCTTTTAATTGATGAACACTAATCTTTTGTTTTTCTATTATTACTAATTGGTCTGAGCCGACTTCCTCTCGCAAATTTGCGAACAGTAAAATTGTAATCATCTTCTCACTCTTCCTTCTTTGGTTCCCCTTCCGGGTACGGCGTATTTTCAAGCTGATCTCCAATCCACTTTGTTCCATCTTCCCAAAATTCTTTTTTCCAAATTGGGACGATTTGTTTTATGCGTTCAATTGCGTATTCATTCGCTTCATAGGCAACTTTACGATGCGGCGACGACACTGCAATTACAACTGCAATATCCATTATTTCTAGTCGTCCCACTCGATGTGTAATTGCTATCTTTGCACCCGGCCAACTCTTCTTAATTTCTTCACCAATTTGAGTAAGCATTTTTATTGCCATTGGTTTATACGCTTCATACTCTAAATGCAAAGTTCTTTTTCCCTTTGTCAATTCTCTTACTGTTCCAATAAAAGTTGTAATGGCACCTGCTTCACTTCTTGCTACCTTATTCGTTACTTCTTCGACTAAAATAGGAGTATCTACAATTTCAAATAATACTTGTCCCATCAACATGATCCTCCTCTTGTTTTAAAGCTCTATTATTTATCCCGCTATTTGCGTGCAGTAAGACTCCACCTCAAAACTCAGCGAAAACAAAAAGGTTAGGTGGGAGATCAACTGCCCGTAAAAGCCTGATTGGTTCAACTAATAATCAGTGGGGGGCCATCCCCCACTGATTAAAGTTTCACTTTATAGGATGGAATAATATTGCTCCAAGGCCATTCACTTCCTTGATTATCTTCTAATAGGAGAACATCTACGAACATCCCTTTTTTATATCCTCTTGTCCCGCCTGGGAGTACGATAAAAGCGTTTGATTCTGCTAATGAAGAAACTGCACTAGACTTATCAAATCCTGATGGATAGGCGATTACTTGTCCTTCGTTATATTTTAACTTTGCTCGTACAAATCTTGTAAATGGATTAGATTTTAAAAAATCTTCTCCTAGTAATGCTTTTTCTTTTTTTAAATGTGGCTTTTCACTAAACATATAGGTACGAATGCTAGGTCTTACGAATAACTCAAAGCCTACATAACAAGCAGAAGGATTACCTGATAACCCAAATAATAGTTTTTTATTTAATTGTGCTACGGTCGTGACGCTACCTGGCCGCATTGCAACTTTGTTAAAAAGAACCGATACCCCTAATTTTTCGTATATAGCTGGCAAATAATCATAATCCCCTACCGAAACACCACCTGTTGTGATTAACATATCCACTTGACTTAACGCTTCTTTTACGGCTGCGTGGCACGTATCAAAATCGTCACTAAACTTACCAAAGTATTTCACTCTTCCCCCTGCTCTTCGAATTTGGGACAATATCATGTACGTATTACTATTTCGAATTTTCCCAGGTTGTAGTAATTCATTTACATCAAGAAGCTCACTCCCAGTCGCCAATACTCCAACTACAGGCTTTTTTGCAACTGGCACTTCGCTGTAACCAAATGTAGCAAGGAGAGCTGAAATACCTGGATTAATGTAAGAACCTCTCTTCGCAAGAATTGTCCCTTTACGTGTATCTTCACCTTGAAAGGAAATATTTTCTCCTTTTTTGAATGAGCGTTTCACTTCCATATAGGCTTTACCGACATCCTCATATTGACGGGTCAGTTCCAGCATCACAACTGCATTACATCCTTTTGGAATTTGTGCCCCCGTCATGATTCGAACTGCTTGAAATTGACCTACCTCTTGAGGAAATATGGAACCTGCCCCAATTTCGCCAATTACTTCGAACAAAATTGGATTCTCATAACTTGCCCAGGCAGTATCTTCTGCCCTAATAGCAAATCCATCATATGGTGAGCGATCGAAGGAAGGAACATCATGATCAGCTATTAAATCCTCTGCTAATGTACGCCCATAAGCTAGTTCAAGTGGCAGTAGTTCTTTTAAACCACGATTGGCAAATTCCATTACTTTATGGACGGCCTCTCCAAATGCAATCGGTATTCTTTTTTCCATCATTCCCCTCACTCCTTCTGTTATCCTAATAAACGATAGTATATTTGTTTCGCTTTTTGAATTTCATTTGTCCCGTGAATAAATACACGACCATCTTGAAAAATGACCACACGATAATCCTCTAGTTGGCAAGATAACAAATACGGGTTTTGATCTACTTTCCCGTGTTTTTTTAGTTGTTTTTCTAACTGGTCAAAGTTGTAACAACTATTATGCATCGGTCTAATTTGAATCGTATTTCTTCCGCATAAAACAACTGTCTTTGTTTGATTTTCATAAGATAAATAAGGATAAGTTCTATGCGGTCCGCACGAAGGACAATTGTCCGCTTTTATTTTTCCTAGTTTGATAGAATGATGTTGATTACTCCATATATCAAACATTAAAAAAGTTTTTCTAATTGCTGCGAAATCTTCCACTAAAATTTTGAATGCTTCTGTCACTTGATATGCTGCCACTATTTGGACAGCGGGACTAATAATTCCAACTGTGTCACACGTCGCTCCTGTAACTGGAACACTTTTAAGTACACAATGTAAGCACGGTGTTTTCTTTGGAATAATCGTATAGCTCATGCCATACCCCCCGACACAAGAACCATAAATCCACGGAATATCATATTTTTGTGATAGATCATTTATCACAAATCGAATATCAAAATTATCTGTTGCATCAATGATTATATCGACATCGCCTAACAAAGCTTCCATATCTTCTATTCTTGCATCCATCACGAAAGCATTAATCTGTACCTCTGAATTGATTTGTTTCAACCGATTTTGAGCTGCAATTGCTTTTGGTAATTTTTCTATCGCATCTTGTTCAACATAAAGCTGTTGCCGCTGTAAATTACTCCATTCTACATAATCACGATCAATAATCGTTAATTTTCCAATACCTGCACGTACAAATGCCTCTGCACTTGCACTTCCTAATGCACCTGCCCCCACAATCAACACATGCTTATTTCTAATCTTCTCTTGTCCTTTACTTCCAATAGGAGTGAACAACTGTTGACGTGAATACCGCTCTATCATTAGATAGCCTTCCTTTCATGTACATACTCATCATTTAATTAAAAAAACATGCTTCATATTCGATCATTT